>Ga0272443_10002806_pt1 | contig 21533 bp, 16 predicted proteins | sample SSMAcet12_FD_193581 | JGI IMG/M metagenome (GOLD analysis project Ga0272443, IMG submission 193581) | Marine sediment archaeal communities from Little Sippewissett salt marsh, Falmouth, MA, United States - SSM-Acet-12 | ecosystem: Environmental > Aquatic > Marine > Wetlands > Sediment ... | reverse complement strand
AGGAAGCCGCGGAGGCTCAAGCTTCGGCAGAGCAGCAGGCAGCGCCTGCCGAGGCGGGCCTGGAATCGACGCCGGAAGAGGCTGGTCAGGCAACCGGGCAGGAACCGGCGCCCGGCGCATCGGACAGTGCGTTAGCCGGCACTGCGGATGCGGGGCGGGTCGCGCCTTCGGCCGGCCCGGTCGAGGCGAGCGGTCCTGAAACCGCTCCCGACGCGCCGGCGCCGGACGATTCGCAGGAAAGCCAGGCGGATCGGACCACCGCGCCCGACCTGTCGTGACGGAATCACGGCCAAGGAGAAGGATCATTGGCGGAAAAGCTTCGCGTTCACATGCTGAGCAAGGAACTGGGCGTCACCAGTAAAGCGATCCTGGCCAAGTGCAAGAGCGAAGGGATCGAGGGAGTGACGAACCACATGTCGACCGTCTCGGCGGGCTTGGCCGAGACGATCCGCGAGTGGTTCAGCGGCCAGGGGCAAGGGACGGCTGTGGAGACGGCGGCCCCGGTGGATCTGGAGAAGGTGCGTGCCAAGCGGCGTCCCGCCCGCAAGCGGACCAAGGCCGCCGCGGAGGAGAAGACGCAGGCACCCGCTGAGGCCGACAAGGCGGTGGCGGTGGTCGATTCTGGTGAGTCAGCGACGGCTGAGGCTCCCCCGGCCGAGGTTGAGGTGTCGCCTTCTGCTGAATCCGAGAGTGCGGCGGTCCCGACCGCCGACGAGGTCGAAACGCCGGAGGCCGTGCCGGGCGACGCGGACGTGGCGGAGGTTGCCGAAGGCGAAGGCCCGGCGACTGAAACGCCGGTCGGCCCCGCCGAGGAAGGAGACCAGCTTGCTCCGGCGGCCGAGGCGCCGGCACCCAAGAAAACCAAGGCGAAACCGAAGCGCAAGACCGAGCCGGTCCGCCCGGCCGGCCCGCAGAACGTGCCGGCGCCGGCGCAGATGCGCGGTCCCAAGGTGATCGGCTTCGCCAAGCCGGACATCATCGACCGACCGGCGCCGCGTGCGCGGCCGCGCCCGCCGGCTGGCGAGGAGGTCGAGCCGCCGGTCGCCCCCGCGGCGCGGCACGGCAAACCGCGCGCTTCCATCCAGGAAGAGGATGTTCGCAGCGTCAAGGCGCGGAGCCCGCGACGTTCGCGCAGCTCCGTGGCGGAGGTCGGCGAGCGGTTGCGCGAGTGGAACGACCGGGACCTGCTCGAACGGCAGGAACGGCTCCAGGAGGCGACCGGCCGGGGCATCCACACGCGCCGGGCCCGGGAAACGCGGGGCGGGCCTCGGCCTTCCGTCATCGCGCCCCGCAAGACACGCGCGACGATAACCGAACCGATCATCGTTCACGAACTGTGCGCAGCGACGGGCATCGGCCTCAACCAGATTTTTCCGAAGATAAAGCGCGATCACGATATGTTCATCAACCGCAACAGCGTTCTTCCGACCGAAATCGCCCAGGAGGTGATGTTGGAGTTCGGCGTGGATCTGGAGGTGGTCAAGCCGAAGACGCAGATCGAGCTGCTCAAGGAAGAGTTCGAAGCGCGCGATCGCGGCAATCCTGAACCCCGTTCGCCCGTGGTGACGATGCTGGGGCACGTGGATCACGGCAAGACGAGCCTTCTGGACATGATCCGCAAGACATCCGTGGCCTCCGGCGAAGCGGGCGGGATCACTCAACACATCGGCGCTTACCGGGTCCGTCAGGGCGATCTGTCGGTGACGTTCCTGGACACGCCGGGCCACGAGGCGTTCACGGCGATGCGCGCCCGCGGCGCGAACATGACCGACGTGGCCGTCGTGGTGATCGCCGCGGACGACGGCGTCATGCCGCAAACGGTGGAGGCGATCAACCACGCCAGGGCGGCCCATGTGACAATCGTCATCGCGCTGAACAAGATCGACCTGCCGGGCGTTGACGTCAATAAGGTCTACGGGCAATTGGCGGAGATGGAGCTGACGCCGACCGAATGGGGCGGCGACACGGACGTCATCAAGACCTCGGCGACGACGGGGGAGGGGGTCGAGGAGCTCGTCGCGCACCTGGCGACGTTGTCGGAGCTGCTCGAGCTCAAGGCGGATGCGACGATTCCGGCCACCGGTGCGGTCGTCGAGGCGCACATGGAACAGGGCGTCGGGCCGGTGGCGCGACTGCTCGTTCGCGAGGGTAGGCTGCGGCGCGGCGACGTGATCGTGTGCGGTCCGGCGTGGGGCCGGGTGCGGTTCATGAAGGACGACCGGGACCGCACGGTCGACGAGGCGGGGCCTTCGATGCCGGTCGAGGTGGCGGGTTTGGACAACGTGCCGAATGCGGGCGACCTGTTCTACGGCGTCGACGCGCTCCAGCGTGCCAAGGAGGTTGCGACCGAGGTGGCCGAGCAGCGGCGGGCCGCGCAGATGGCCCAGCTCCGCAAACCGCGCACGCTCGACGAGCTCTTCCTCCAGCGTGAATCGGGTGAGATCCCCGAGCTGAACCTGATTCTCCGGGCCGACGTGCAGGGTTCGATCGACGCGGTCCTCAAGATGCTGGGGGACATTCCCAGCGAGGAGGTGAAGCTCAACATCCTGCATAGGGGCGTCGGCGCGGTGACGGAAGGTGATGTCATGCTGGCGTCGGCCAGCGAGGCGATGATCGTCGGTTTCAACGTGTCGGCCGACGCGGCGGTCCAGCGGCTGGCGGAGTCCGAGGGTGTCAACCTGCGGTTCTATCGGGTCATCTACGAACTGGGCAACGACATCCGTAAGGCGCTCGAGGGCTTGTTGCCGACCGAACAGACCGAGGAGTTCCGCGGCCGGGCCGACGTGCGCGAGGTTTTCCGCGTTTCGAAGGTGGGAATGATCGCCGGCTGCTACGTGACCGACGGGGTCATCAGTCGCACGAACATGATCCGCGTCGTCCGGGATGGACAGATCATCGTTCCGACGGCGGAAGACGCGCGGAACAAGCGTCACCGGCCGATCGGCTCGTTGAAGCGTTTCAAGGACGACGTGCGCGAGGTTCGGACGGGGATGGAGTGCGGTATTCACGTGGAGGGGTTCGACGACGTGAAGCCGGGCGATGTTCTGGAAGGCTACGACGTCGTGGAGACCTCCCGCACGCTGGCATGATGGAATGATCATGGTCGTTGGCGCGCTGACTCTTAAGCTGGCCGTTTTCGAGTCCACCTCGCTCAAGGACAAGCGGCGGGTCGTCAAGAGCCTGAAGGATCGCTTGACCGCGCGGTTTCACGTCTCGGTGGCCGAGGTGGGTTTTCTCGACCATCGCCAGCAGGCGGAGCTCGGCGTGGCGATGGTATGCAACGATCGGACCTTCGCCGAATCGTGCCTGAGCAAGATCGTCGAGTACGTGCGCCGGGACCCTTCGGCGTCGCTGGTCGATTACGAATACGAGCTGTGGTGAGGGGTATGGGCCGATGAAGACGTTTCGACCCCAGCGCGTCGCCAACGTGGTGCGGATGGTGGTGAGCAGCGCGATCGCGGGCAAGCTCAGCGATCCGCGGATCGAGCCGCTCACGAGCGTCACGCGCGTTGAGGTGAGCGGCGACCTCGAGCACGCCAAGGTGTTCGTCAGCGTGATGGGGGCCGTGGCGGTGCAGCGGCGGACGATGCGGGGGCTGGCCTCAGCGACGGGCCTTCTCCAGACAATGGTCGCGCGGGAGCTACCGATCCGGCAGTGTCCGCGGTTGAGTTTTTACCTCGACGAATCGATCAAGCGTGGGGCCGAGACGATCCGCATCATCAATGCGACGATGGCCGAGTACGAGGAGGGCCCCGCGGAGCCGGAGGACCGCCGGGGCCGGGAGTCGGAACGGTCGCCTGAGGACGATCCGGCGACGGGTTCCTCCCAGCGGTCCGCCGGGCACAACGCTGGAGACGATGCATGAAGCATGGCACGGAGTATGCGAAACGCGTCAAGCGGCTGCATCAGCGTTTGCTGAAGAGCTACGGCAAACCCTCCGCGATCGAGCCGACGGACCCGATCGAACAGATGGTCATCGGCATCCTCTCGCAGGATAGTTCGATGAGCAGGGCGCAGTCGGCCTACCGCAAGCTTGTCGGGGAGATGGTCGATCTCAACGAGCTTCGGGTGACGCCTCCGAGCGAGATCGCCGAGCAGATCGAGGGGGTCGTCCCGATGGCTGCCGACAAGGCCCGGCGGATCGTCGATGCGCTGAACGCGGTGCGCCGCCGGCAGGACACGCTCGACCTGGATTTCCTCAAGCAGCGCGGCCGGCGGGAGGCGCGCGAGTACCTCGAATCGCTCGAAGGGTTGACCCCTTTCGTCGCGGCGCAGGTGGTGCTGTTCAGTCTTCAGGGGCACGCCATCCCGGTGGACAACCTGACGCTCTACGTGTTGCGGAAAAAGGAACTCGTCGATCCCGAGGCGGACATCCCCACCGTCCAGGGATTCCTGGAGCGAAACATCAACGCGTCGGATGCGGCCGGCTTCATGCAACTGCTCGACCGGTTCGTGGCGGCCAGCGGCGGGCGGGTCGAGGTTTCCGAGCTGCCGGCGTTGCTGAGCCCGGCTCCGCCGCCTTCTCCCGCTGCAGTCGCAGCCGGCGGGGAGCAGACCGACACACCGACGGAAACGGCGAAAAAGAGCAAATCGGAAGTTGCACCGTCGGCTGTCTCGAAGTCTGCGCCGAGCAAGGCGGGCGCCAAGCAGGGCAAGACCGGCACGGCCAAGCGGTCGGCCTCGAAAAAAAGCAAACCAACCTCCAAGAAACGGGCGGGAGCTGCGGCCGCGCCGCGGAAGAAGAAATAACGCGGCCGGTCGGTTGTGTGGTGAACTGCAGGTGACAGACGGCGAAGGCAGCAAATGGAGATCGCGGTGAGCACGGAACGCATCCTCAAGCTGGGCATTCCCAAGGGCAGTCTGGCCGAAGCGACGGAGGAACTCTTCGCGCGAGCCGGTTTTGATCTGCGGATTTCGTCGCGTGGGTACTACCCGTCGATCGACGACAGGGAGTTGAACTGCACGATGTTTCGCGCCCAGGAGATGAGCCGGTACGTCGAGGACGGCGTGCTCGACCTGGGGCTGACCGGCTACGACTGGATCTGCGAGAACGCCAGCGACGTGCACGAGGTGTGCGAGCTGGCCTATTCGAAGGTTTCCACGCAGCCGGCACGGTGGGTGTTGGCGGTGCCCAACGAGTCGCCCGTTCGGGAGGTGAAGGATCTGACCGGCGGCATCGTCTCGACCGAACTGGTCAACGTGACGCGGCGGTACTTCGAGCAGCAGGGCGTCGACGTACGGATTGAGTTCAGTTGGGGTGCCACCGAGGTCAAGGCGCGGCTTGTCGACGGGATCGTCGAGTTGACGGAGACGGGCTCTTCGCTGCGTGCCAACAACCTGCGGGTCATCGACGAGGTGCTCCAGTCGACGACGCGCCTCATCGCCAACCGGCAGGCCTACGAGGACCCGTGGAAGCGTGAGAAGATCGACTCGCTGGCGCTGCTTTTGCGTGCGGCGATCGCGGCCAAGGCGAAGGTGGGGCTGAAACTCAACGTATCCAACAAGGACCTCAAGAAGGTGCTCGCCCTGCTGCCGGCCCAGCGGTCGCCGACGATCTCGGCGCTGGCGGATCGCGACTACAGCGCCGTTGAGGTGATCATCGATAGCGCCACGGAGCGCCACCTCGTCCCGCAGCTGCAACGGGCCGGTGCATCGGGGATCATCGTCTACCCGCTCAACAAGGTGGTTCCCTGACGGCCGGCGGAGTAACGGTGCCGGTAGGCTGCGCGAGGGGTTGTCATCACGTGAGGGATGCAACGATGTCGGGTTGGAGCCGTCGGCGGGTCGCCGGTGCGGTGCTGGGGTGGGCGGCCGTCTTCGTGTCCGGCTGCCAGGGGCCGGGCGCGCGCGGGGTCGATCCGGCGGACGCCCGGCGTTTCGGCCCCATCGCCCGGCCGGCGGACTTCGATCCGTTACGGGCCGAGATGGCGCTGGCCGACATCCCGGATCCGCCCGAACCGCCCGAGTCGGTCGCGGATGCACAGGTCGAGCTGCCCCGCCAGGCGCTGCGCCGGCTGACGCGTGCGCGCGAACTTTACGCGGAGGGCCGCTTCGAAGCGGCTATCACCGAAGCCGATGACGCCCTCGCCTACCACGCCCACATTCAGCAGGCCCATCGTCTCAAGGCGCTGGCCTGTCATTGGGCCGACCGGCCCCGGCAGGCACAGACGCATGCGGAACAAGCGCTCGCACTGAAACCGGACGACGCGGTCTGCCATTGGCTGCTCGGCCGGCTCGCGCGGCAGGCGGGCGATACCAGGGAGGCGTTGCGCTGCTGGCGGCTTGCGCTGGCCTGCGCGCCGGAGGCCGAGACCGCCGAATATGTGACACTAGCTCGTCATGACCTTGGCCGGCTTCTGGTGAGCGAAGGCTATTTGGCCGCGGGCGCGGCGCAGCTCGAGCGGTTCTTTGAGGATTGTGTCGCGATGATCCAGGTCGACCGCGCGCCGACCGATCCGGAGTTGGCCGACATCGTGGGACGGCGGCTTGGGCCGACGATGCGGGAGTTGTCCCGCGCTTACGGTTGGCTGGGCCGGTACGGCGCGGCGGCCGATACGCTGTCGACGGCTGTGCGATCTTGGCCGGACGACCGGGACCTTCGCGCCGAATGGATCGCGATGCTCGTGCGGTCCGGCCGGCTCGGCGAGGCGGACGCGGCTGCCCGGCAGTTCATGGCCGACTGCGGGGGGTGTGCCGAATCGCTCGACCTGTTCGTCGCGCTGCACCGGTACACGGGCCGCCCCGCGCGGGCCGTGGCGGTCCTGGCCGAGGCACGGGAGCAGGAACCGCAGAATACCGTTATCGCCCTGGCGTACGTGGACGCGTTGCTGGCGGCGGGGCGACGGGGGGAGGCCATCGAGGAGCTTGACGGCCTCGTGTCCGCGCACCCGGAGCTCACCGCGGTGCGCTGGAAGCTCGTCACGTTGAGCCGAACCGAGCAGCGATGGTCGCATTGGCTGGAGGCGATGGCGCGGCAGCTCCAGGAGCAGCCCGACCAGGAGGCTCCCGTGCGCGAGGAGTTGGCCGCGGTCGATGACGATGTCGCAGCTGTCCTGCTCGATGAGCGGTTGGACGACCCGGAAGGTCTGCGCCCGCGCCTGCTGCCGGCCATTGCGCGCGAGGACCCGGCCCGGCCTGCGTTGGATTACCTGTTGGCGCGGATGGCAGATCGCCTCGGTCGGGAGCAACAGACGGAGCGCCTTTTGCGCAGCGCGGTCGAGACGGAGCCGGCGTTCGTGCCTGCCGTGGCCCTGGCGGCCGAGCGCCACATCGCGCGCCGCCGCTGGACCGATGCGGTCGAGCTGCTCGAACCGGCCCGCCGGCAGTTAAGTCAGCCGTCGGCGGCCATCGAGCTGCTTCGCGGCCAATGCTTTGACGGACTCGATGCGATCGACGAGGCGGAGGAATGCTACCTTGCAGCCGGAAAACTCGATCCCTCCGACAAGCGGCCGCTTGCGCTGCTGGCCAAGCTCTACGAACGGACGGACCGACCGGATGAAGCCGTCGAGGCGTACGAGGCGATCGTATCGATCGATTCGCGGGATCTGTCGGCCCGTGAGGGGATTGTGCGGCTGCTCTGGTCGCAGGTTGCCCAGACCGGCCAAGTGCTCGATGTCGTCGAGCAAGTGACGCAGATGCAGGAAATGGCCCCGGAGGCGCTGCCGACGCAGCGGTGCCTGGCTCTCGTGCGGTATCTGCGGCTGCCGGTGCCGAACCTGGCCGGTTATGCCGGTCGGCTCGAGGAGCTTCTCGAAAAGCATCCGGAAGACACGCGGACACGCGCGGAGCTGATCAAGACGCTCATGGCTCTCCGCGCGTTCGACGAGGCGGAGCGCCACGTGGAGTTGCTGCTGCGAATCGATCCTCTCTCGATCCGCGGCAACGAGGCGCGGGTGCTCGTGTCGATGCGGCAGTTAAAGTTCGAACAGGCCATCGCACAGGTCGAGCCCCTGGTGGTCTGGTACCCCAATCGGGTGTCCTACCTGACCGAACTGGCCCAGTTGAAGAGTTTCGTTCTCGACGATGCGGGTGCGGTGCGGACGTGGCGGCGCGTGCTGGAGCTGGCTGCTCCCGAGGCTGGAGAACCGCCGGACGAGGCGACGCTGACGTTTCGAGGGGAACTGATCACCGTCTGCCGCCATGCGGGGCGCTTCGATGAGGCGCGCGCGCTGGCGCAGTCATGGCTGGAAGCGGTGCCGGATACGACGGACGAGCCGCAGCAGGTACGCGCGCGCCGTCAGGCACGTTTTTTTCTGTTGGCGATCGACGCGGCGGCCGGTGCGCACGAAACGTACCTGAAGCGCCTTGACCAGTGGCGCGCGGAGGAGCCGGACGACCGCGAGCTTCGCGCGTGGCTTGTCGGCGCTGAAAGCGCCCTGCCGGCCGACAGTGCGGGAATGCCGGACTCGCCGGCGGGCCTGGTCGCGCTGGAGCGCTACGATGCGGCGGCCGTGTGGTTGCTTGGGTGGTACCAGGACGATCCTGGGCAGGAGGCGTGGCGTGACGGGCTCGTCGAAGTACTCCAGGCGGCGGATCGCCATGAGGAAGCGATCGAGCTGGTCGCGGCGCGTGTCGAGGCTGCCGAGGATGTGACCGAACGGGTCGCAGCGCAGACGGCGCTGCGCGACGTCTACCGCCGGGCCGGCCGCTTCGATGCGATGGTCACGACGGCCCGCGAGGCGATCGGGGAGGTCCGCAAACTCCAGGTGGATGCCGAGCCGGCCCGGCAGGCGGTGCTCGAGTCGTTTTTGTTCGACCAGCAGCGCGCGCTGGCGGGCCTGCTGGCCGTCGCCGGCCAGTTCGACGAAGCGACCACGCTGCTTGAGGATCTGATCGACCAGATGACCGAATGGCGGCAGCGGGCCGAGCAGCTTGGCCGTCAGACGGACTCGGCGGCGCTGCGGTTGCGGGCGGTCCAGAGCATGCAGCAGGCGATCCTGCGGGAGACGGCGCTGCTGCGGATGCTTTCGTACGTCCAGCATTCCCGGGGGGACGTTGAAGGGGGGTTGGCCCAGCTTCGGCGCGCCTACGGGCTGGTGCCCGATGACGTCGGGCTCAACAATGATTATGGATTCATGTTGGCCGACGCGACGCGCGACCTGGACGAGGCGGAGCGGATGGTCCGGCTGGCGGTCGCGGTCGAGCCGACGCAGCCGGCTTACCTGGACAGTTGGGCCTGGGTTCTCTACAAGCGGGAGCGGTTCGAGGAGGCGCTTACGTGGATGCGCCGGGCACTGGCTTTGAGCGACCGGCCGGACCCGGAGATGCACGAGCACCTGGGTGACATTTTGTGGCGGCTCGGTGACAGGGAAGAGGCGGCCCGTGCCTGGCGTGCGGCCGTAAAAGCCCATGCGCGCCAGGTTGCCCTGGGCATGGACGACGGGGACCGGACTTCGCTCGAACGGGCGGAGGCGCGTTTGACGGCCGTCGCTGGAGGTCAACGACCACCGCTCGCCGAGACGCAGGCCGAGACCCGACCCGCGCCGTGAGGCGGCCGGGCAGGATGGCGCCCGGCGGGCCTTGTTCGGGGTATACTTCAGCAGACAGAGAAGCCGATGAGGAGAGATCGTCATGGCGGGTCATTCGCACTGGTCGCGGATCAAGCGCAAGAAAGGACTGAACGACGCGCGGCGGGGCCGGCTGTGGAGCAAGCTGTCGCGCAATATCATCGTCGCGGCGCGCGCGGGGGGAGGAGAACCGAAAGACAACCTCGCTTTGCGTTACGCGATCGACAAGGCGCGGCAGGCGAACATGCCCAAGGACACGATCGAAAACGCGATCCGCAAGGGCGTCGGCGGCGAGGAGGATACGCAGTTCGAGACGGTCTACTACGAGGGGTACGGCCCGGGCGGGGCGGCCTTGCTCATCGAGGCCCTGACGGACAATCGCAACCGGACGAACCCGGAGATCAAGAAAATCTTCGAGCGGCACGGGGGCAACATCGGCGCACCGGGGTGCGTTCAGTGGATGTTCGCGTCGAAGGGACAGGTGGCTGTGCCGCGGGCGGCGGCCGACGAGGACCGCATCGCGGAGCTCGCCCTCGAAGGCGGCGCGGACGATTATCAGCGGTCCGATGACGTGTGGGAGATCGCCTGCGAGCCGACTGCCTACGAGACGCTGCGCGAGACGCTGACCGAGGCGGGTCTGGAAATCCAGTCGGCCGAGCTGGGGATGGTGCCCCACACCAGCGTGCCGGTCGACGCGGAGGCCGGCCAGAAGCTGCTGCGGCTCATCGAGGCGCTCGAAGAGCACGAGGACGTGCAGAACGTCTACTCGAACTTCGATCTGCCCGAACAGGTGATGGCCTCGATGGGCGATCGGGAAGAGTGAAGAGGTAGGCTCACCTCTGCCGTTGCAGCAGGAGGACCGTCATGTCGTGGGGATGGCCGCCGTCTTTGAGGAAGTGGCCCATCTCGTCGCTGATATCCTGAATCGTGGCGGCCGGCAGTTGGCCGAAGCCGTCGCAGACCATCTCGATGAAATGCGTTTCGCCGAATCGCTCGCCGCGGGCGTTGACAGCCGTCGCCACGCCGCGCGTGTAGACGGCCAGCGTCTCGCCGGGGGCGAGTTCATCCACCTTGGAGAGGTATTCAAAGTCGGTCGCGGACCCGAGGGACGGGCCGTCGGCCGTGGGGAGCTTGCGGGGCTGGCCGGCTGGATCGACGACGAACGCGCCGATCTTGCCGGAACGGGCGTAGTTGATTTTGCCGCTCGGCGCGTCGAGAAGGACGCACATCACGTCGATGATCGAGGGGTCGCCCTGCTCGCGCATGAGCCAGTTCGTCGCGCGCAGGAAGGCGTGTGGCGGGTCGTTGTGGAGCATGGCCACCCGGAAGGTGGCCGGGAGCCGTGCCATGGCCAGGGCGAGCGCCGCGCCCTTCTGGCGGACGTGGCCGAGCAGCAGCGCGGTGATCTCCGTGTCGGGTCGACGCATGACGTCGTACACGTCGCCGGGGGTTTCCTGGCCGGAGCGGGAGTAGGCGGCGAACTTGAAGCCTTTCAGGGCGGGTACGTCCTTGGGGTCCAGCAGCGTCTGGAGTTTCTGGACGACGCTGATCTCCGTGGTCGAGATCGCCTGTTCGCGTTCGGCCATGCCGGCCAGCAGGGCATTGGCCTTGGTGGCGACGGTCGAGGAGAAGGCTGTCAACAGGTCGAGATCGGGGACCTGGAATCGGCGCATCTTGGGTGCCCGGTCGACGTAGAGCATCCCGTAGATCCGCTGGCCGGTGCTGATGGGGACGGCCATGGCTGACCCGATCTCGGCCTGGTCGCGCACCTTGCGGATGCAGACGTGCTGGCCGCGCTCGCAACAACGATAGAGCAACAGCTCGACCAGGGGCGTGCTGCCGCAACTGCCTCCGGAAGGCACGCGGCCGCCGACGACTTCGAGCTCGCCGTGCGGCCGGCGGCGCATCCCGATCCAGGCGACCCGTGTGCTGAATTGGTTGAGCAGCTGGCCGAGGCAGACGTCGACCAGTTCGTGGATGTCGCGGCAGCGGGTGATGGCCAGGCCCATCTCGGCGGCCCTGTCGAGTTGTTCCCGGACGACCGTGACGCTTTCGAAGGGGCGCTTGACTATGGAGCCCGGCGGCAGGGGATAGCGGCGGATTTTGGCCAGTTCCTCGGCCCCAAGCCGAGGGTCTTCCGAGACCTGTTCCTCGAACGCGCGGGCCAGCATGACTTGAAGCGTGTAGCGGTCCACCAGGATCTGGTCACCGTCGTTGAGGGGCGCCTGTTCGGTCAGGTGGCGGCCGTTGACCTGGATGGGTGTTTCCGAATCGAGGTTCTCGATGTGCCAGGTGCCGTCGCCGGTGGGCGCGATGACCGCGATGCGGTCGCCAAGCTGTTCGTCGGGCAGGTGGACCGTGCAGTCCTCGCCGGAGCCGATGTAGACCTCCTCGTCCTCGAAGGTCAGTTCGGCCAGGACCGTCTGGTTTTCGGTGAGCCGTACCTGCATGCTTCGCCTCGATGCCGGCAAGGGATCGCACGATGAGGGTGCCGTCCCGCGGCTGTAAAACGAATCGGTGCCTGCACGTCCTCTGCTGTGCGCATCGCCAGGACGGCAGCGATAACAGGGCGACCCGGTCTTTGACAGGGTTCCAGGCCGCTCGTAGATTTTCGCTTCAGCGGTACCCCTGTCCGTGGGTTCCGTAGTCCGACCGTGCGGGAGGCATGTCGTGCCTGGATCAGGACCCCCCGGATCGCGTCCATCCCAGCCGCAGCACCTTGCCCGGCGTTTGTGCCTCTTGCGGTCGAGTATACGCGCCAAGTCGCTGAACGGCTACCTGGTGACCTCGCGGGCCGACCAGTATTACCTGACGGGTTTCGACGGCGAGGACGGGGCGGTACTCGTCCTGCCGCGGAGGGTTTGCTTGCTGACCGACGGGCGGTTCGCCGAGGAGGCGGCGCGTCGATGTCCGTGGGCGTCGACCGTCGTTCGGAAGGGGGCGTTGTCGGAGGCTCTCGGCCGGCTTGCCCGCCGCCACCGTCTTGACCGCATCGGCTTCGAGCCTGCCTCGCTGACGGTGGCCGCCCACGCGGCCTTCCGCAAGGCCGTCCGACCCGCACGGCTCGTGTCCGTGCCGCGCGCTGTTCAGGCCTTGCGGGTCATCAAGGATGCCCATGAGATCGCTCAGCTCCAGCGCGCAATCGAAGTGGCAGAGTCGGCCTTTCGCACGGTGATCCGCCAGGTCCGGCCGGGCATGACGGAGCGTGCGGTGGCAGCCGATCTGCAACGCGAAATGATCCGCCGCGGTGCCAGCGAGGCGAGCTTTCCGATCATCGTAGCCGTCGGCCCGCGTGCGTCGTTGCCGCACGCGGTTCCGGGCGACCGGAAAATCCGCTCCGGCAGTGCGGTGCTCATCGATTGGGGGGCTGTCGTCGGCCACTATCGCAGCGACTTGACCCGGGTTATTTTCGTACATAGAATCCCGCCGCGTTTTAAACGCCTCTACCGGCACGTGCGCGAAGCTCAGGAGGAGGCGATCCGAACGATTGGGCCGGGCGTGCGAATGGGCGACGTCGACGCGGTCGCCCGCCGCCGTCTCAGGAAGGCCGGCCTGGACGCCCGCTTCACGCACGGCCTGGGGCACGGAATCGGGCTGGATATCCACGAAGCGCCCCGGTTGGCTCCGCGCGTGACGGATCGGCTCGCGGCGGGTATGGTCGTGACGGTCGAACCCGGTGTTTACTGGCCGGGCGTGGGCGGCGTGCGGATCGAGGACGACGTGCTGGTCACCGAGGACGGTTATAAGGTGCTCAGCGGGCTTCCCAAAGACCTGGACGCGATGGTGGTTTAGTGGTTGATATCCAAAACATCCGTGAGCTGCTGGAGCTGATGGTCGAACACGACCTCAGCGAAATCAAGATCCGCGAGGGACAGACGGTCATCGTCCTGCGCAAAGGCGGCGCGGGTCCGCCCGTGGTGGTTTCGTCGCCTGCCGGCGCAGTGGCGCACCCGGTCGAAACCGGGGTCGAGCCGGCGCCCGAAGAGGCGGAGGCCGCCTCGCCGGACGAGGGACTCGTGCCGATTTCTTCGCCCATGGTCGGGACGGTGTACATGGCGCCCGACCCCGATTCCCCCCATTTTATTTCCGTTGGCCAGGAGGTTGGCGTTGATACCACCGTGTGCGTCATCGAGGCCATGAAGGTCTTCAACGAGATCCCGGCGGAGGTGGCTGGTACGGTCGAGCGGATCCTCGTCCACAACGAGCAGGCGGTCGAGTACGGCCAACCGCTGATGCTGGTTCGGCCGCGAAGCTGACCCGGCGATCACCCGCAGCCGTCGGCGGTGCTTCTGTTGTCGGTCGCCCGTGTCGCCCAAGATCACGAGGATCAATCAACGCATGTTTTCCCGTCTGCTGATAGCCAACCGCGGCGAGATCGCGCTCCGCATCCTGAGGGCCTGCAAGGAGCTCGGCATCCGGACGGTCTGCGTCTACTCGGAGGAAGACCGTGATATGCCTTACCTGCGCCTGGCGGACCGGTCGATCTGCATCGGTCCGGGCCCGGCGTCGGAAAGCTACCTGAAGATCGACCGCATCATCGCTGCGGCCGAAGTGGCCAACGTTGATGCGATCCACCCCGGCTACGGGTTCCTGGCCGAGAACGCCCACTTCGCCGACGCCTGCCGCGATTCGCAGATTGAGTTCGTGGGCCCCAGTTCCGATTCGATGCGACTGCTCGGCGACAAGATCGCAGCCAAGAAGCTGGCCAAAAAGAGCAAAGTGTCCAACATCCCCTGGTCGGAAGGACCGCTCGAAGAGGATGCCGACGCGGTCGACTGGGCGGCCAAGATCGGGTACCCCGTCATGATCAAGGCGGCCGCCGGGGGAGGTGGTCGGGGGATCCGGCTCGTTCACAACGAGGCCGCGCTGCGCCACAGCCTGCCGGCCGCCCGCGCCGAGGCTGAGGCCGCCTTCAAATCGGGCGCCTTGTACCTCGAGAAAGTCATCGAAAACGCCCGGCACGTCGAGGTCCAGATCATGGGGGATCGGGCAGGTCACGTGCTGCACTTTTTCGAGCGCGATTGCAGCCTCCAGCGGCGTCATCAGAAGCTCATCGAGGAAACGCCGGCGCCGGCTCTCAACGAACGGACGCGGGAGGATCTCTGCAAGGCAGCGGTACGACTCGCCCGTGCGGCCCATTACCACGGTGCGGGGACCGTCGAGTTTCTCGTCGACGCGAAGGGCAAGTTCTATTTCATGGAGATGAATACCCGCATCCAGGTCGAGCACCCCATCACCGAGATGGTTACCGGTCACGATCTGCTCGCCTGGCAGATCCGCGTGGCGGCGGGGCACCCGCTCAAGCTCCGCCAGCGCGACATCACCCAGCAGGGCGTGGCCATCGAGTGCCGGATCAACGCGGAAAATCCAGCCGCCGACTTCCGCCCGTGCCCGGGCCGGATCACGACCTTCCTGCCGCCCGGCGGGTTCGGTGTCCGCGTCGATACGCACGTGCACGCCGGCATGATGATCAGCCCGCGCTACGATTCGATGATCGCCAAGCTCATCGTCCACCGCCCGACGCGGGAAGAGACGCTGGCATGCCTGAGGCGATGTCTGGACGAATTCGTGATCGAGCCGTTCCCCACCACGATCGCATTCCACCGCCAGATCATCGAGCACCCCCGCTACCTTGAGGGCGACGTGGATACTGGATTCATCGAGCGGACATGGTAAAATCTGGTTCTTTTCGGCCGGCGCGATAAGCCCCGGCGAAAGGGGGGAGGGGGGCCAAACGCCCAACCCTTTTCAGGTGGCGAAAGAGGCGGAGGACGGCCAAGCGGGCCCCGTCCCCGCCGACAAGAACAGGACACGAATGCGGGAGGAACGATGGCAGAACCCCTTAACGGCAACGCGGTCATCGGACAGGCGGGTGGACCGACCGTGGTCATCAACCAATCGCTTGTCGGCGTCGTCCAGGAGGCGACCAAGCACGCGCACATCAAGCGGCTGCTGGGCGCGCGTTACGGCGTGCGTGGCGTTATCAACGAGGATTTCTACGACCTCCATCGCCAGCCGTCGAACATGCTCGAGCTCGTCGCCCAGACGCCCGCGGCCGCCCTCGGCGCGACGCGCGACAAGCCCGACGAAGAATATTGCGAGCGTATCCTCAATGTGTTCCGCAAGTATGAGGTGCGTTACTTCTTTTACATCGGGGGGAACGACTCGGCCCAGACCGCCCAGATCGTCAACCGCCTGGCGGCTGAAGCCCACTACGACCTGCGCGTTATCCACATTCCCAAGACGATCGACAACGACCTGCTCGTTACGGATCACTGCCCGGGGTACGGCAGCGCCGCCAGGTTCGTCGCGTCGGCTTTCATCGGCGACAACCTGGACAACCGCGCGCTGAAAGGCGTCAAGATCAACATCCTCATGGGGCGCCACGCGGGCTTTCTGACGGCCGCCAGCATCCTGGCCCGCCAGCGGCCGGATGACGGACCGCATTTGGTCTACCTGCCTGAACGGCCGCTCGACATCGACCAGTTTTTGGCCGACGTCGAAGAGGTCTACAATCAGTTCGGCCGCTGCCTCGTGGCCGTCTCCGAGGGTATTTGTGACACGGAAGGGGTCCACTGGGCCCAGAAGGTTCAGGTGATGCGCAGCAAGGAGGCCTTCGAAACCGATGCGCACGGGAACGTGCAGTTGTCGGCCGGTGCCGGTTCATTGGCCGACTACCTGACGGCCATGATCAAGGACCACTGCAAGTCGATCAAGCGCGTGCGGGCCGACACGTTCGGCTACCTTCAGAGGAGTTTCCCCGGCTGCCGCAGCGAGGTGGATGCCTGGGAGGCCCGGCTTGTCGGGCAGATGGCCGTCTGCTATTCGGTCGAGACCGAGCAGGACGGCAGCGTGGCGCTCGTGCGGTTGCCGAGCACGACATATGCGGTCGGTACGCGGCTGGTCGCCCTCGAGGAAGTGGCCCCGCCCACGCCGCCGCTGACCAAGGTCTTTCCGGATGAGTACATAAACCAGGCCGGCAACAACGTGCTCAACAGCTTCCGCGAGTACGTCGGCCCACTCGTCGGCGAACTGCCCAAGACGGGTTGGTTCGAGCAGATCTCCCAGAAACCCGTCCACTCAACGTCGTCTGGAGGCGTCGTCGGCCGGCGGACGGGCGCCCAATGAAACAACGACAATCCGGCTTGTATCTACAAAGCCCCTGGCCGTGCTGCCAGGGGCTTTTTTTTCAAGTGAACGTGTCCGGTCAAAGAGGATGGCGGGGACGCGCGCAGAGTGCCAGTGCGATTCGAGCGGCCAGCAATCCCACGACAGCACCGGCCCAGCAGTCGCTCGGCCAATGGACGGCATCGAAAAAACGCGAGGCTGCGCAGCCGCCGGCCAGCGTCCACAACAGTACGGCCAACTCAGGGTAGAACCGAACGAGCACGCCGGCCAGCACGAACGCGCCGGCCGCATGACCTGAAGGAAAGGACTGCAAACCGCGGTCCCAGTTACCCGGCTGGATTCCGATCCACGTGTCGGCTGGGTCGTGTCGCAGGAGGGCTTTCTCGGCTCTTTCGAGCTCCCCGTCGGTCCACTGTTGCACGGCTGCCTCGGGCCGATAGCGCACGATTAGGAATTTACCCGGGTAATAGACCGCGCCCGCCAGAAGCTCTGCGATCAGTACCGCGCACACGATCCGCTTCCATCGCTGCGCGTAGGTCGCCACGATCACGAGAACGACCACGACGGAAACCACTTGGCCGAACTGGCGGAATGCCTCGACGAAGTAAACGAAAAGCAGTCTCGGCTCATGTCCCAGCCACCGGTACCGCAGCGCCATCAGGCTCAGGTCGAACCGGTACAGGACGAAAAACCCCACGACTGCGACGGCGGCCCACGCGATCGCGCGGATTGCCCTGCGGTCGCGCGGTGTGCTTTCATTCGACGGTGGTGGTGTGTTCATTTTGGGTTTTTCCGCGAGCAATGCCGGACAAGCGACGGCGGTAAACGCGTCACTCGGATTTCGGGGTATCCGACTCCTGCGATTGTTCGTACTGGGCCACGAAGCGGCGGCCGAGCTGGAAGTAATGGATTACGGTCACGATGGCCAGCACGCTGGCGGCCCACCAGAGCAGACGAGGCAGGCCAGCCAGAGCATTCGGCAGGTCCGGCGAGAGCAGGACGGCGATCACCATGAGCAACTGGAAGCTCGTGCAGAGCTTACCGGAAAGCCGGGGATTGATGTAAATCTGTGTAGTGGTCAGGTAAACGATGCAGAAGCCGAGCATGATGATGAGGTCTTTGCCGATGACGAGGACGGCCACGTAATGCGGAAGCTGGCAGCCGGGCACATGCGTGTCGTGGTGCGTCAGGAGCGCCACGGAGCAGAGAATGAGCAGTTTGTCGGCCACCGGGTCGAGAAAGCGGCCGATGGCCGTCTCCTGCTTGAGTCGACGGGCGAGGTACCCGTCCAGCCCGTCGCTGACGGCCATCACGGCGAAGATGGCCAGTGCGGCATACCGCGCCGCGTCGCCCCAGTCCGGATCCTGAACATTGAACAGCATCACCACGAAAGGCGCGACCAGCAGGATCCGGGTGAGGGTCAACCGATTGGGCCAGGAGAGTTTTTGCATCACCGATGCCCCGAATGGATACCGATGGCGGCAAAAAGAGAACTGGGTCGCCGGGTATTGTAGAAGCCTTCCCGGTCCGCCTCAATGCCATGTTCGGGTCGGCGTGGCCGGCCGGTCGCGTGCGGTTGTCCGCCGGCGGGTCGGCCGCTAAAGTGGCCCCCACGATGAGCAAGAAACGGCGCACAATCACCTACAAGGATGCCGGTGTGGACATATCGGCCAACGACCGGCTCGTCGAGTTGATCAAGCCGATCGTCCGCACCACGGCCGACCCGCGCATGATCGGCGGTGTCGGGGGGTTCGCGGGCCTGTTCCGCCTGAACAGCGCGCAATTCGGCACCTACAAGGATCCGGTCCTCGTCGGCTGCACGGACGGCGTCGGCACGAAGGTGCTGCTGGCCCGCCAGGCCGACCGGCTCGACACGGTGGGGGTCGACCTGGTGGCCATGAGCGTCAACGACATGCTTACGGTCGGTGCCCGGCCGCTGTTTTTCCTGGACTACGTGGCCGTCCATACCCTCGACCCGTCGCAGGTGGCCGCCCTTGTGTCCGGGATCGCCGAGGGCTGCCGACAGGCCGGCTGCGCCCTGCTCGGCGGCGAGACGGCCGAGATGCCCGATCTCTACGCGCGTGGCGATTTCGACCTGGCCGGCTTTGCGGTCGGCGTGGTCGAACGGCGGCGGATCATCGACGGCGCACGGATCGCGCCGGGCGATGTGATCGTCGGCCTGCCGTCCAGCGGGATCCACTCGAACGGCCTGTCGCTTGCCCGGCGGCTCGTGTTCAAAGAGGCGCGGTTATCGTTTAAGGACGTCGTACCGGGTCTCGACCGGCCCATCGGTCAGGAGCTGCTCGAGCCGACGCGGATCTATGTGCAACCCGTGCTCGAACTGCTCGCACGGCAGCGCGCGCGACGAGCGGTCCACGGCATGGCCCACATCACCGGCGGCGGCCTGCCGGGCAACGTTATCCGCGTTTTGCCCGAAGGCACCCGAGCCGTTTTCCAGACGTCATCCTGGACGGTGCCGCCCATTTTTGCGTACCTCCAGTCGCTGGGCGTTTCCCGTACGGAGATGTTTGGCGTTTTCAACATGGGCATCGGATTCGTGCTGGTCGTTCAGGCCGACGCGGCTGAGACCATCCTCGCCCATTTTCGCCGCCATGCGCTGGACGCCCAGGTCATCGGCCGGATCGAACGCGGCAGACGGGCCGTCCAACTGGGCCGCTGAAGGGGGATCGGCGGACGATGCCCCGGATCTCTCCGCTGTGTCCGGCGCACACGCGAAAAAAGCAGGTTTGCAGACTCGCCGTCCGTCGATATATCATCAGATTCGGCGAGGCCTGGAGGCCCCGCTCCACCAGCCAGGGACGGCGGTGACCATCCATGACGGACGGGACCTCATTCGACGGCCGACAGCTTTTCCTGACATTCGCGCCTTCCGGCGCGGGCCGACCGCAGGCGGCAGACCCTCAAGATGGTACCCGCTTGGGGGACGGCGCGGATTCGAACGAGATACGATCCATGAGCGCATCCAAGAAAGGCAAGCGCAGCAGCAGACGAGCAGCCAAAAAGACGGCCAAGTCCCCCGCCCGTCCGGCGTCCACGTCGAAGGATACGCGGGGGGCTCCCGCGGCCGGCGGGGCGGCACGGCGGGGAACCGCTGGCAGCGCGACGGCCGAGACGATGGCCAAGCAGCAGAGGGAGATTTCCGTCTCGGAGTTCTTCGCCAAGAACCGCCACCTGCTCGGCTTCGACAACAAGCGCAAGGCCCTGCTCATGAGCGTCAAGGAAGCGGTCGACAACGCCCTGGACGCCTGCGAGGAGGCCGGCCACCTGCCCGAGATCGAGATCACCCTCCGGTTGCTGGCCGAGGACCGGTTCCGCATCATCGTGCGTGACAACGGGCCGGGCATCGTCAAGCAGCAGATTCCCAATATCTTCGGCAAGCTGCTTTACGGCTCGAAGTTTCACCGGCTCAAGATGTCGCGCGGCCAACAGGGGATCGGCATTTCCGCGGCGGGCATGTACGGCCTGTTGACGACGGGAAAGTCCGTCAAAATCACCTCGCGTACGTCGTCTCGCAAGCCGGCCCATTATTACGAGATCCAGATCGACACGCGCAAGAACCTGCCGAACATCGTCAAGGACGAGCCGGTCGAGGTGGACTTCGCGCACGGCACGCAGGTCGAGATCGAGCTGGTCGGCTCCTACAACAAGGGCCGCCAGTCCGTCGACGAGTATATCGAGCAGACGGCCATCGCCAACCCACATGCGCGGTTCATCTACACCCCGCCTGCCGGCGAGCGCGTCGACCAGGCGCGCGGCACGGAGGTGCTGCCCGACCAGCCCAGCGAGATCAAGCCGCACCCGTACGGCGTCGAGCTCGGTACGCTCATCAAGATGCTCCACGATACGAAATCGCATTGGCTCGGCGCGTTTCTGCAGTCGGAGTTCTGCCGCGTCGGCCCGAAGGTGGCTGAGGACATCTGCAAGCGGGCCCGGCTGAACCCCCGCGCGCATCCCAAAAGGATCGCGCGCAAGGAAGCCGAAAAACTCTACGAGGCGATCCAGGCGATCCGGCTCATGGCGCCGCCGACCAACTGCCTCGCGCCGATCGGGGCCGAGCAGATCCTGACGGGTATGCTCAAGGGTGTGCGGGCCGAGTTCTTCACCGCCGCGACGCGTCCGCCGGCCGTCTACCGCGGCAACCCGTTCCAGATCGAGGCCGGGCTGGCCTACGGCGGCGACCTGGGGCCCGATCCGCGCCAGGGGGATGCGGCCGAGGGCGGCGAGGAGACGCGTACGGGCCGCGGACGATCCGGCACCAGCCAGGACCGCAGAAGCGCCTTGGTGCGCGTCATTCGGTTCGCCAACCGCGTGCCGCTGCTCTACCAGCAGTCCGCCTGCTGCATGTTCAAGGCCGTCGCCGACCTCGACTGGCGCCGCTACGGGCTTTCCCAGAGCGGCGGTGCGCTGCCGCAGGGACCTCTCGTCGTCATGCTCCACATGGCCAGCGTCTGGGTACCGTTCACCTCCGAGTCCAAGGAGGCGATCGCCGACTACGATGAGATCCGCCAGGAGATCCGCCTGGCGCTCCAGGAATGCGGCCGCAAACTGGGGGCCTTCCTGAACCGACGGCGCAAACAGAAATACGAGGGCCAGCGGCGCGACGTCTTCGAACGGTACATCAGGGAGGTTGTGGCCGCCTGCCGGATGATCAAGCGCGTCGACGGCGACGCGCTTGAACGTGACCTGAAGGCCGTCGCCCACAAGATCACCCGTCGCGCGGATGAGCAACTCGACGAGCACGGCAAAACCGTCCGTCCGGCCGCGGCGAAGGACGAAGCGCTCGGCCCCAACACGATCGTCGTAGACCGTGACGACGAGCCGGCCGGCGAGCTATTCGCCCGGTCGGCCTGATAGACCGCGTCAGGGTAGTACGGGCAT
>Ga0272443_10002805_pt1 | contig 21547 bp, 21 predicted proteins | sample SSMAcet12_FD_193581 | JGI IMG/M metagenome (GOLD analysis project Ga0272443, IMG submission 193581) | Marine sediment archaeal communities from Little Sippewissett salt marsh, Falmouth, MA, United States - SSM-Acet-12 | ecosystem: Environmental > Aquatic > Marine > Wetlands > Sediment ... | reverse complement strand
ATCTACGATGCCTCGTTCATAGTAGAGCTTGTACTGGCGTTCAACTATCTCATACGCGTGATCATTAAGCTTCATGGGTAGGTTGAATGCTTCTGCGACGCCTCGTAGGGTCATGTCGTCGTGGGTTGGACCGAGTCCTCCTGTAGTGATTACGAGTTCTATCGTGTCGTTTTTCATTCTGTTGATGGCTTGTGCGATCTCTGTGGTGTTATCTCTAACCGTGATGGTCTCAGCGACTGTGTAGTTTAGTGGTTTTAGCTGCTGTATTAACCACTGGGTGTTTGTGTCGAGGATGACGCCGTCCAGTATCTCGTTGCCGATTACGAGTATGCCTACCGTGTTCAAGATACATGGAAGATACGCCCCAGTGTGATAATTCTTACTATACGTGTTTTTGGTCAAAAAACGTGCTTACTGTGACGCTTTTTGTCACTATTCAGAGGTTGATCTGGTTCGTTCTAGGGCTATTTTCTACAAAAGAAGCCTGATTGTAGCTGGGATTGGGGTAACCCCTCCCCCCCTTATCGTTTTACATGAACTTCTATTGATACTTCGATGGGGATGGCTTCTTCTATGCTTTTGGTGATGTGGCAAAAGTCTCTTGCTCTCTCTGCGCATTTCTGGTTCATCAACTCGTTGTCCTCGTCGCTCCAAACTTGCATATCTATGCTGATGCTTTTGACTCTGTATCCATCACTGTTTGTGAGCTCAATATCAGAGGAAACATCAACTTTGAGGTCTATTGTCTCGACCTTTAGCATTACGCGATAATAGTTGAACGTGTTTATGATGCACCCTGCGAGGCTCGCCATGAATAACTGGTCCGGGCATGGTGCAGTCTGGTTTCCACCATGCTCCTTGGGTGTGTCGAAGTATTGTGTGAATTCTTCAAGCTGGGCTACTCCTCCCGTCTTATGGTCCCACTGTGCCTCGGCGCTGTAGGTTAGGTGTTTTTTAAGCCTCATATCAGATAAACTGGGTTTATTGGTTCTTAGAACTTATCATATAACAATGGTTACTCTATCAGTTTTTTCCGTTTATAGCGATCCATCTTAGGCTATTCTGGGACTGTTTACTTGAAAAGAAGCTTGATTGTGACTGGGATTGGGGTACCCCCCCCTCCCCCTACGCTAATAATTCCATTATTGTGCGTATGATGGCGCGTGTAATCTGTGGCAGTGAATCAATGTCAACCCATTCATTCGCCTCACAGGTGTTACCCCCAGATGGACCCATGATAATCGTAGGCACACCTCCATGAACCGCGATATGATTAGTGTCAGCAACGCTACGGGCTAACGCCAACCTTACTTCTTCACCTAGCTCCATTTCAAGACTCTTTTTCGCTGTCTGAACAAACCTTGAGTCTGGTGGCGTGATAAAGCTGGTGGGGGCGGGGGTGGGTCGTTCATCCCATGTTAGCTCGTATCTTCCCTTGATGTCTGCCTCGGCTATGATTCTTTTTATCTGATCTGCTGCCTCGTCAACTGATTGACCTGGAAGGATATGTCTGTCTATGGTGACCTCGGCTAGCTCAGGTACGTATATCTTGTCGCCGCCGCTGTGCAGTCCTGTGACGCAGAGTGTTCCCCTCATATTGTACTCGGGCATGTATCCGAAGCCATCTGGTTTATGTTTCTCAAAAGATGCCACAACCTTTGCTGCATCAACTACCGCGTTTACTCCTTCATCATAGGCTGCGCTGACGCTGGAGCCATAGAACCTGAGCTTGAAGACATGTCTTCCTCGTTGTCCAATCAATATCGTAGCATGGTCGGCTGGCTCGGGTACGATACAGTATTTACAGCCTTCCAGTATCCCTGACTTGATTAACGCGTGGGCTCCTCTACTCCAGTACTCCTCATCGCTGGTGCCACTGACTATCAAGTCTCCGCTTAGTTTTACCCCTGATTCTATTATGGCTTCTAAGGCTGCAAGAGCGCAGGCAGCTCCTCCTTTCATATCGTGGGCTCCCAGTCCATAGAGTCTACCCTCTTTCTCTACTATCTTGAATGGCGGTGTATCCCAGCCCTCAAAGGCGTCAAAGGTGTCTATGTGGAAGTTGAGCATCAGCTTGGGTCCGTCTCCGCCCTTATGTACTGCGTATACGGTGTCCCCTGCTTCCTCTACTGGTAGTCTTGTGATTTGGGTTAGTCCTAGTTTTTCGAAATAGGCTATCAGCCAGTCGCCTATCTTTTTTTCTTTGCCTGTTTCTGATGGAATCTCAACTAGTGTCCGTGTTAGTTGGGCTACTCTTTTCTCTTTTACAAGTTCTAATGGGTCCATGATGTATTCACCCTGATATTATTATCAAGGTGCATACATGGTAAAAAGCCCTGTTTATTCAAGGCAATAATGTAGGACTCTCCTTAAACCTCTCCTCCTAATTCAAAATCTAGTCATATCTAAATCAATAATTCAATGATTATCGAGACACACTCTTATCCAATATGCTTGTTACATGAGACCGGTTTCCTAGGAATAATATTATATTGAAAATTTGTTATAGATATCATGAAATATGGTTTCGTTCTACCTTTGGGGGATGCAAAAAAAGCCTCGATGATAGCAAAGGAGGCTGAAGAAGCTGGTTGGGATGGATTCTTCGTATGGGAACCAGTTTGGGGCGTAGACGCATGGGTACAGCTAACCGCAGCAGCCATGGTAACGAACAAGATAAAACTTGGAACAATGCTATCTCCAGTCTCAAGAATGAGACCATGGAAACTAGCATCAGAAACAGCAACACTAGACAATCTATCAAATGGAAGAGTCATATTATCTGTGGGGCTTGGAGCAGTAGACACAGGCTTCAAGGAGTTCGGAGAAGAAACAAACAAAATAAAACGTGCTCAGCTACTTGATGAAGGACTAGATATTATTACTGGATTATGGAACGGACAGCCATTCAACTATAATGGAAAACACTACACCATTAAAGAGACCGAGTTTTTCCCTCCTCCTCCCCCAGTACAGAAACCTAGAATTCCTATCTGGGTAGTAGGTGCATGGCCTCGGAAAAAGTCTATGAGACGTGTATTGAAGTATGATGGTATTCTACCTGATAAGATGGTAGGTGGAAAACATGTCAAGGTTATGCCTGATGATATCCGGGATATGGTTGCTTGGATAGATGATAGAAGAGAGATTTCAACTCCTTTTGATATTGTTATAGAAGGTGAGACAAAGAGTGAGTTAATTAATGATTGGGGTAATATTGTTTCGCCTTGGGCGGATGCTGGGGCTACTTGGTGGCTTGAGTCGATGTGGGGGTATATGCGAGAAGCAACCGCTGAGGCTATGTTTCTAGAAAGGGTCAGACTTGGCCCGCCATCAACAAATTAAAAACCTCATACATCTTTGTTATACTGCGGGAAATTCAATATCATTGTTACATGAAACGAAGCGATAGAATTTACTCACCCAGAGCTTGTTTATATTATTCAATGCAAACTGTTTCTACATGAAGTTCCCCAACCAGAAACGAATAACCATTAGCGTAGTAACAGGCGCATTTCTCGGCATCTTCTGCATAATAGGCGTAGGAACAAGAATAGGCTTCAACGGAAACATAGTCTATTTGATAGGAATGTGGTATAACCGAGTAATCATGGGACTACTGGTTGGCCTATCCGGAGAAATGAACCTAATAGAGAAACACAATGAAAACACCATCCTACGGGGAGCAATCATCGGCCTACTCGTCACAACTGCAATACTATTATCCACAAGCTTCAAGGACATACCATCCTTTTTCGCTGGAATAATCTACGGAATCATAATCGATTACGTTTCAACAAAATACTCAAAAAAGTGACTTAGACTGGAGCAAGCGTTCCAGTCCAGATCAACCAACACAATACAGACTTTGCAGTGAGACTAAGAATAATATAGACTCTTTCACCAAACAGATAATCCTTCCAAGGCCCCACCTTCTTGTACTGTAAAACCATGTTTATCGCAAAAATATTAAAGAACACAAACAGTGTCGGCACAATGGCATACACAAAATCCGGTGGCTTGGCATCCCCCGAGTTTACCGCTCCAACAAAATACAGCGTAATCACAACCCAAGGCACAAACCCAGCTATACAGCCATAGATGAAGGCTAACCAATCGACTTTTTCTGTAAACTGATTATACTTCTCCATCATTATGCCAAATAGGTTCATTGTTGCATTGAGTGTAAAGATGAGAATGATGGCTCCTAGGTCCCAAAGACCGATCAGCATACCAATTAATACAATCATTAACGAAGAACTAAGCGCATACTCATAGAATCGAATAGAGTTCATGCCTTTCTTCAAGTTTTCAACATAGCCTCCAAATCCAATAGTTGCAAGATAGAAATGAGCCACAGCCGAGATAAGTAAGAACAATGCAGTCGCTGGCCCAAACGGCACCTCATAGAAAAGTTGAGAGTTCGGAGACAAAGTAAAGATGGTTATATCAAAGTCTAGGTAATTGGTGTAAATCGGATACGTTGTATCGTTACTCACAAAGATCATGAAAACCCCTTGAATTAGGTGCAGGAATCCCATGATGAGATTGAAACGTCTCAAACCAGCAAATTTCTTTTCCATAATATCTGATACATCTGTCATTACATTTTTCACCTTTCAACAATCGAGCGCTTAGCCCAAAATGAAGTTATATTGTATCCATATAACCATTTGCAAACACTCATATTCCATAAAACCCGCACACGAATTTTAACTAATAACGTAACAATTAGAATTTTCAACTCTAAAATTTAATATTTTTTATACATGAAATAAAAAATGTGAACTAGATCAAAGTGTTCACGTCATACATCCGATTTTAAAAAATATATAAAAGGAATACTTAGAGCAAATATTACTCCCGAGCCAACGAAAGGACTCGAATTTCCAAATACTGCATAAAGATATCCTCCAATTAATGGACCAAGAGCAGAACCCATACGAATACCAGCCATCCATAGACTAAACGCTGAACCTTTCCTTTCTTCTGGGAAGACTTCTGAGACTATAGCTAGACTCGCTGCCCCCGTCATGCCTATCAATCCTTTTGAAAGAGCAAATAAGACCAAATAACCATACCACGCACTTACACTCCCCCAAAGTCCATAGATCAATGGAACCGGTAGCAACAGTAACATAATAACCCGCTTTTTACCGAATCTATCAGCAACTAACCCTCCAGGCACCTGTGTTATGGCTCCTATAAGAGTGGAGGTAGTGAAAAAAAGACCAATAATTGTAGTTGATAAACTCAGTTGATTTTTTAGGAAGATGGGCAGCATCGTAGAGATCATTGATTGAGCGGAATTTAGTAAGAACCCAAACATGAAATACAGGAAAGCAGGTAAGAAACGAATTGCCTCATTTCCCATTGTAACATTATCGTTTTCTATTGGATCAGATCGTTTTCCTCCTGTCTTCAACTTTAGTAATGGAATTATGCTAATGAAGAATGCAGCAGAAGCGATCAACAATGGAAGCTGCCAACTATATCTCTCTGATAAGTGTCCGCTTAGTGGTGGAGCAATAGTTCCGCCAATTACCCAGTCAAGACTCATTAGACCGAATGTTGTTGCCTCACTTGATTGTGTAGATATCGACGAGATCAGCGTCATCCTAGATGGTCCAACGAACGCATCAGCGATTCCATGAAACATGTACAAGAAAGCTACAAATCTCCAGTCTTTTGTAAATGCAATTAGTAGCGTCGAGAAAGCCCAAATGGATATTCCTATTAACAGCATTTTCTTCTCCCCTAATTTATCAATCAAATACCCTGCTGGGATTAGGAGCAGTGTTGCTGCTAAACTAGAAATAGACAGGGTTAGGCTGATTTCCATTTCAGAAGCGTTGAGGCTCTGAAGGAATACTGGAAAAAGAGGTTGAATAAACTGTAAACCTATTACTGCAATGGCACCCACTGTAAAAAGAAGAATAAGGTTTTTATCAAGTCTAAATGTGGAACGAATCCCATTTCTAATCTTCTTTAACATATTACTCAAACTCATTTTATGTTTTCACAGTTTTGCGTGCGCAGTGTGGCTTCGTTATTACTTGTATGAGTTCTACTCTGTTTAGATTTAATTGTTATTCAATACAAATCGTTCAATCGCATCAACTTTTTGTATTTAAATATTATACGAAACAATGCATGATTTTCAGTGCCCATATTTCATGATTCAGTTAATTTGACTCGTTTAGAAACCCTTGAACTGCGTTAAACTTATATCATTATCTGGGGGTGAGTATTCGGCTCGGTGAGCAAATGAGCTGCACAATTGTTGTTGATGGTTTCTTCGGAGACGGCGGAAAAGGAAAGATCGTATCATATTTAGCGGTATCAGAGGACGCCGCAGTAGTAGCCAGAGGCGGAGTAGGACCCAACGCTGGACATACAGTAGTAAAAAACGATGTAAAATACAAGCTCAGAATGGTCCCCTGCGGCTTTGTAAACGATAGATCATTACAGTTAATCGGACCCGGAGTTCTGGTGAACCCAGAGGTACTCCTCAAGGAAATAGAGACTACGGATATTGCTGACAGGTTCGGCTTGGACCCACAATGCGCTATCATTGAGGCTAAACACATCGAGGAAGATGGTAAGGGATACCTCAAAGAAAAGATAGGCACTACCGGCACAGGCACTGGTCCGTGTAACGCGGATCGAGCATACCGTGTAGCAAAGATGGCTCGCGAGATTCCCGAGTTAGCGAAATACCTCAAGGATGTTCCCACATTGGTTAATGAGGCGCTTGATAACGGGGAGAATGTGGTGCTTGAGGGTACACAAGGCACATACATCAGTCTATTCCACGGTGGATACCCCTTCGTCACAAGCAAAGACGTATGCGCAGCAGCAGTATGCAGCGACGTAGGCGTAGGACCCACAAGAGTAGACGAAGTAGTCTTGGTCTGTAAAGCATATGTGACCCGTGTAGGCGAGGGCCCCTTAGAGGGCGAGATCAGCTTCGAGGAAGCAAAGAAACGAGGCTGGGACGAGTATGGCACAGTCACAGGACGCCAACGCAGAGCCGCACCATTCAACCACAAGTTAGCGAAAAGAGCAGCCATGATCAACGGAGCCACCCAACTAGCAGTTACAAAACTCGACATTCTATACCCAGAGTGCGCTGGTTCAAATGACTATGATAGTCTCTCTGATGAGGCGAAAGCGTTTATCGCTGACATTGAGGAAAAAGTCGGATTACCAGTTACCCTGATAGGTACTGGCCCGGGCGTCAAAGAACTAATTGACCGCCGCTAACCGAACAAGCCTCTCTTTTTACCCATTTCTTCATCAAGCTGCTCAATCAGTTGCCGCTGTTTACGAGTCAACTTTTTCGGTATCTTCACCGTAATATGAACTAGTTGGTCTCCTCTTCCAAACCGGCTAGGCATACCCTTGCCCTTGAGCCTGAGAATATCCCCATTCTGGGTACCAGAAGGTACCTTGAGCTTTTCAACACCCTTCAATATGGGCACATCAATCTCGGTCCCAAGCGCTGCCTGCGGGAACGTGATCTCCGCCTCATAGATAAGGTCGCTTCCACGCCTGATAAGATCCTTATGTTTCTTGATCCTAACGCCGACGTAGAGGTCTCCGTTCGGTCCACCATATGGACCCGCGTCACCCTGACCTCTCAGCGTCATGTAGACACCATCCTCGATACCTTCAGGTACATTGATGTTCAGAGTCCTTCTTTTGTTCTCCAAACCATTACCGCCACACTGGGTGCAGTTCTTCTCAGCCACCTGTCCTCTGCCTTGGCATTTTGGACACGTGGTGACTGTGATCATCTGACCGAATAGGCTCTGGGTGCGTTGCTGAATCTGACCCCTGCCTCCACACTGGGGACAGGTGACGACGCTTGAACCGGGCTCCGCTCCATTACCGCCACACCTACTGCACTTCTCGCTACGGTTGATACTAAGTTCAACTTCTGCTCCAAATGCTGCCTGCTCTAAGGTTATCTCTATGCTTGTCTCGATGTCTCTGCCGCGTGGGGGTCCTGTGCGTCTCCGTGTGGTCTGGAATCCGCCGAAGCCGCCGCCGAACATGCTTCCAAATATTCTGCTGAATATGTCGTCTCCGAAGCCCATGTCCCTGAATATGCTGCTGAAGTCTGCGCCTCTGAATATGTCTTCTTGGCTATAGTGTCCGCTGATGCCTGCGTGTCCGAATCTGTCGTACTGGGCTTTCTTCTGTTCATCGCTTAAAACAGCGTATGCCTCGCTGATCTCCTTGAACTTCTCTTCAGCGTCTGGCTCTTTGTTGCGGTCTGGGTGGTACTGGAAGGCTAGTTTTCTGAAGGCTTTCTTGATCTCGTCAGCTGAGGCGCCTTTATCGACTCCAAGTACCTCGTAGTAGTCTCGTTTCTCTGTCAATGGATGCGCCTCTTTCGCATTTTCTCAATGAAACTCGGGTATAAACGTTACCAAAACAAGAGATGATAAAAACCCGCTCTACGACTGATGCACTGTGAATCGCATCTACTTCAGCCTTCCAATCGACGAGGACACCAACATGGTGCTCCAGATGACCGTAGAAAAATTCAGAAAAACACGAGACGACTCATTCAGCGTCGATGTATCCATGGAACAACTCATAGAGTTTAGAAACCTACTGGATGAAGTAATTGAAGATAACGACCGTAGCAGCTGGCTCTAGTCTAATCAGGGAATATTACATAGGTTTGAATACGGCCTTTTCCATCGGCTAAACGGCTGTTAACTGTCATGAACCAGATACAACAGCTTTCCGGGCAGTGATATATGGTGCCATAGAAACTGTCATCAAAGATGGGTGCTTTCTCCGATTCACGTAGTAAAGCGTAGAACTCGGTCCAATCTGTGACTTCTCGATATTCTGTTGTCATCTTGCCCTTGAACTCATTTCTATTGACATTATCGATCCATGTCTCATAGTTGCTCCAAGCCACGGTGGTGTTCAGTATGTACCCTTTCCGCTCAAGAAACTCCACCTTTTCGATGTAGACCCTGCCATTAACCATCATCTGGGTGCCCAGAATCGCTGCGACAAAGATGAAAACCGTGCCAGTGATTAGCACCATCTTCTCTTTCTTGTAGTCTTTCTTCTTGAGGAACACCATATCTAACCCAGAGAACAGGGTATGGTTGAAAAAGGGTTAAGGAACAAAACAAGAGAATAAAAAAATAGAATAAGACTACTGCTTAGGCTCGTCGTCGTCATCAACGACACGGTAATCGGCATCAACAGTCTTCTTACCCGGCTCCTGCTGTTGTGGCTCAGGACCAGGTGGAGGAGTCTGGGCTCCCGCTGCTGCTTGCTGGGCTTCTGCGCTCGCCTTGTAGATGGCTTCTCCTGCCTGCTGTGAGACTTTCTCGAGGTCTTCCATCTTCTGTTTGATATCCGCGATGCTTCCATCCTTTATGGCTGTCTTCAATGCCTCTAGGCTGGTCTGGATGTTGCCTTTGATATCAGCTGGAATCTTGTCACCGTACTCGCCCAGCATCTTCTCTGTACTATACGCCAGAGTGTCTGCTTGGTTTCTGGTCTCGATCTCTTCCTTGAGTTGTTTGTCTGCTTCCGCGTATTCCTCGGCTTCCTTGACCATCCTGTCCTTATCAGAGTCACTTAGCTTGGTGGATGCCTGTATCTTGATACTCATCTCCTTACCTGTGCCCAAGTCCTTGGCAGATACGTTCAAGACGCCGTCTGCGTTGATGTCGAAGGTTACCTCGATCTGGGGTACGCCTCTGGGTGCCGGGGGGATGCCTTCAAGGTTGAAGCTGCCTAGGCTGATGTTGTCTTTCGCCATGGCTCTTTCACCCTGCAGTACGTGAATGGTTACCGCTGTCTGCATGTCGGCTGCTGTGCTGAATATCTTTGTCTGTTTTGTTGGAATCGTGGTGTTTCTATCGATGATCTTTGTTAAGACGCCGCCTAGGGTCTCGACTCCAAGGCTCAGTGGTGTAACGTCCAGTAGTACGATGTCATCGATCTCACCCGCCAAGACTGCGCCTTGGATGCTTGCGCCTATGGCGACACACTCCATGGGGTCAATGCCCCTCTCCATCTTCTTACCGACTAGGCCTTCTACTGTCTTCTGGACCAGCGGCATCTTGGTCATTCCACCGAAGAGGATGAGTTTATCGATCTTATCAGCTGTTAAACCAGCGTCTCTGATTGTGCGACGTATAGGCTCTTTGATGCGCTCCACGATTGGTGCTGCGATCTGTTCCAGTTTAGCGCGGGTCATGGTGATGTGGAGGTTCTGTGGTCCATCCTGATTCATGGCAATATAGGGTAGGTCGATGTCCGTGGTCATGAGGTTGCTTAGCTCGATCTTGGCTTTCTCTGCGCCTTCTTTGAGCCTTGCCATGGCTTTCATGTCTGTGGTTAGGTCGATTCCTGTCTCTGCCTTGAACTCAGCCACAAGGTAATCCATGATGGCTTTGTCTACGTCGGCTCCGCCTGTCTGGGTGTCTCCGCTTGTTGATAGTACCTCGAATACTCCGCCACCAAAGTCCATGATGGTTGTATCGTTGGTTCCGCCGCCGAAGCTGAAGACCAGTATCTTCATGTCTTGGTCTGCCTTGTCCAATCCGTAGGCTAGTGCCGCTGCTGTGGGCTCGTTTACGATCCTTGTGACGCTTAGTCCAGCGATCTCTCCTGCGTCAATGGTTGCTTGGCGCTGATTGTCGTTGAAGTGGGCTGGAACTGTGATTACTGCCTTGGTGACTTTCTCGCCGAGATAAGTCTCGGTGTCTCGTAGAATTTTCTGTAGTATGAATGCGCTGATCTGCTGTGGGGTGTAGTCTTTTCCCTGTAGCGTGATCTTTCGGTCTGTACCCATGTGGCGTTTTGCCTCACGGATGGTTCCCTCTGGGTTGGTGATCGCCTGTCTACGGGCTGATTCGCCTACTAGTAGTTGTCCTTCTTTTGTGAAGGCTACTACGCTGGGGAACATCTTTCCCGCTACTGTTGGACCCTCTGCGCTGGGGATCACTGTGGGTTTTCCACCCATCATTACAGCTGCTGCGCTGTTTGTGGTTCCTAGGTCAATGCCTATGATTTTCTCTCGTTTTGTTTCACTCATCTTGATTATCCTCTATCTTAATTTCTACAACATCAGGGGCTTTCGCCACCTTTACCACGCTTGCTCTGAGCACTTTGTCCTTGAACATGTAGCCGCGTCTTATCTCCTCGGCAACACAGCCATCGGGTACGTCAATGGTCTCGACCTCCATTATGGCTTCATGCTTGAATGGGTCGAATTTCTCTCCGACAGAGTCTATCTGTTTTATTCCCTCTGATTCGGCTAGTTTCAGTAGCTTGTTGTGAACCATCTTGACACCCTCTACCAGCTTCTGTTTCTCCGCGTCTCGTGTGCTTAGAATCTCAAGCTCGTCAATTAGCGGTAATAGTTTCTCTAGTAACTCGCCGTTGGCTCTTTCGATTACCTCTCCTAAGCGTTTCTGGTTTTGTTTTTGTACGTTTTCTAGGTCCGCCTTGGTGTATTTGAGTTGGTTAAGGTATTTTGATCCTTGTTCCGCTGCGGTTTGTAGTTCTTTTTCTAGTTCTTCGACGCGTTTTTCAAGCTCTTTTTTGGTTGGTTTCTTTGGTGTCATTTCATGGTCCTCGGTGGTTATTCTTTGTATGCTGTACGTTGTAGGTTTATTTTCGTATCGGTATGTCATAAATATGACGTAATGTATAAATTTATTGAATTTAGACGGCGAAATCCGCCACACTGTACTCCAAAACACGGCTCAAGTCGCCTGAATTAATCTCAACACCATAGAGGTGATTGCCTGAACCAAAATTCAACTTCTCCAAATCCAACACTCGCTTATCCACAATCACAGGAATATCGAGCAACAAGGGGCAAACAGCCCCTGCGTCAACCCCAGAAACCTCCTTTACCTCATTTCTGGATGCAATGCTGGATTTATCGATTAATGTTTTCAACTTCTTGAAATCGATCTGGTCTGCTCCACGGAGAAATAACCCATGGTATTGGTTCTTACGTTTAACTAAGATTGTCTTGCATATCTCATCTGGGTTGATGGGTTCCTTGCTGTATTCAATGACGTCTTCAACACTGATGGCTCGGGCTTCAAGCTCAATAATCCTATATTCGACATCAGCCTCAATCAATAATTCTTCAACAGGAAGCCTCATGATGATAATTCATCGACAAACGTTGAAAACTTCTTCGACACAATACGCTCTTTTTTATAGCAGCGTAAATCCATGATACTAAAAATAAGCTGTGAATGATATGAGTGAAGGCTATAACATCGTCGTCTGCATCAAACAGGTCCCAGAAACCACTGAAGTAGACTTCGACGAGGAGACAGGAAGACTCAAACGAGAAGGCGTAGCCGCCGTCATCAACCCCTTCGACGAGTACGCCATAGAAGAAGGACTAAAAATCAAGGAAGCCCACGGAGGAAACGTCAAAGTAGTGACCATGGGTCCACCATGGGCGGCAGATGCACTAAGAGACGCTATTGCCATGGGTGCAGACGAAGGTATACTGGTCACTGATCGTGCATTTGGTGGTGCAGACACATGGGCGACAAGCCTTACCCTTGCTAAAAGCATTGAACATATGGGAGATGCTGATATCATAATCTGTGGGCTCAAGACCACTGATGGTGACACTGGGCAGACTGGACCCGAGATGGCTGAACACATGGGTATCCCACATGTCTGCTATGTGAACGAGATCAAAGAGATCAAGGACGGTAAAGTCACTCTCAAAAGAATCCTAGACGATGGGGTTGAGACACTTGAGGCACCACTGCCTTTACTCATCACAGTAAGCAAAGACATCAACCAGCCACGACTAGCTACACTAAGAGGACGTCTCAAAGCCAAAAAAGCCGAGATCAAAGAGATTACAAACAACGACCTAGGAATCGACCCTAAAGAGATCGGATTAGAGGGAAGCTTCACCCGGGTAGTAAAGATATTCGAGCCAACAGTTCACGAGGCAGGAGAGGTAGTCGAGGGAACACCAGATGAACTCGTAGAGGCGTTATTCAAGAAACTACAGGAGTGCAAGGTGATCTAAATGAGTGAAGCACCAGTATACGTAACAAGCGACTGTACAGGATGTGGAGCATGCGTTGATGTATGTCCCTTTGGCGCCATCGAGATGAAAGACGGTAAAGCAGTAATAACAGAAGCATGCCGCGCATGTGGACAATGTATTGATGTCTGCCCCGTAGGAGCCATCATCATGCGGGAGACAGAAGCTAAAGAGACCAAAGACGCCAAGGGTGTCATGATCTACGCCGAGATGAGCCAAGGCGAACTCCACAAGGTTGCAGTAGAGCTACTAGGCAAGGCACAGGAACTCGCAGCAGAACTCAAGGAACCCGTTTATGCTGTTATCGTAGGCAGCGAATTAGATGAGGCGGCAACTGAGCTCATCAATCGTGGAGCAGACAAGGTATTCATCTATGACCACCCCGAACTCAAACAATTCAGAGACGACCCATGCAGCGACCTACTAGCACAGTGCTGTAGAGAGGAAGACCCAAGTATATTCCTCGTCGGTGCCACAAGCATCGGACGAAGCATGGGGCCAAAAGTCGCAGCCAAGCTCAAGACAGGACTCACAGCAGATTGTACTAGTCTGGATATTGACCCAGAGACCGGGCTACTCCAACAGACCCGTCCAGCATATGGTGGAAATATCATGGCAACCATCGTTACGCCCAACAGTAGACCCCAGATGGCTACTGTGCGTTACAAGATGTTCCCTGAAGCCAAGAAAGTAGACAGTCCATCAGGTGAGATAGTAAAGAAACCCGTTGACATGAGCAAAGTCACAGACAGGATCAAGGTACTTGCCTTTGAGGAGGCTGCTGAACAACTAAGCATCACTGACGCTGATATAATCGTTTCAGGTGGGCTCGGTATGGGTGAACCAGAAGGCTTCAAACTCATCGAACAACTAGCCAACTCCTTAGGCGGCGCAGTAGGAGCAAGCCGTCCAACAGTTGACGAAGGCTGGATCGATTACCGCCACCAAGTAGGACTAAGCGGTAGAACCGTCAGACCACAGCTTTACATGGCTTGCGGCATCAGCGGAGCAGTACAACATCAAGCTGGCATGAAAACAAGCGACGTCATCATAGCCATCAACAAGGACCCCGAAGCACCTATCTTCAAGATTTCCAGCCTCGGATTGGTTGGGGATTTATATGAGGTGATACCCCGTCTCATAGAGAAGATCAAGGAGCACGGGGAAGGTGCCTAAATACACAGAAATCACACCTGAAATCAGAGCCGAAATCGAAACCATCGTTGGAGCAGATCACGTCTCCAACACCCAAGAGGACATAGAGAGACACAGCATAGACGAGTCTCCCCTTGAACCCCATCCACCCAGTATTGTAGTCAGTCCACACACCACAGAAGAGGTATCCAAGCTCATGGCATACGCCAACAAGCACATGATACCAGTAACCCCACAAGGTAGCAGAACAGGGCTTAGTGGAGCAAACCATCCAGTTTACGGTGGAATAGCTCTAAACATGGAGCACATGGATAAGATCATTGAGCTTGACGAGGAAAACCTGATGATAACAGTCGAGCCCGGTGTCTTGGTTATGGATGTTCATGAGAAAACCGAGGAAATTGGACTCCTCTACCCCCCTGATCCGGGTGAGAACTCTGGCACAATAGGTGGAAACATCAACACAAACGCTGGCGGCATGCGCGCCATGAAATACGGAGTCACAAGAGACTTCGTCAACGGCTTAGAAGTAGTCCTACCAACGGGCGAGGTAATCAACCTAGGGGGAAAAACAGTCAAGGACAGCACAGCCTACAGCCTCATAGACCTAATCATAGGCAGCGAAGGCACCCTAGGCGTAGTCACCAAAGCAACCCTACGGTTAATCCCCATGCCACAGAAGACGGCGCTAATCTACGCCCCATTCGAGTCCGTAGAAGATGCGGCGAAAGCGGTAAGCGAGATCATTAGACGCAAGGTCAATCCATTCGCGTTAGAGTTCCTAACACAACACGCAGTAGTCACAATAGAACGCTACCTAGAACGCAAACTACCGGACAACAGCAACCCAGCCTATCTAATTGTAGGCGTTGAATCCAACAGCGATACAGAGCTAGAAACCGCCTTAGAGACTGCTGGAGAAGCATGTCTAAACCTAGGCGCGGTTGAAGTATATCTTGCTGAGACACAGAAACAACAGGACGATCTCTGGGAAGCAAGGAAGGCCATGGCAGATGCTTACACAGCCTTCTACGAGTCAGATGAGGCTGATATCTGTGTCCCAAGAAGCAAGATACCAGAATTCGTCGAGAAAGCAATGCCCCTAGAACAAAAATATGGGGTACTTGTGATCGCGGTTGGACACGCCGGTGACGGTAACATACACTGGAGCGTCGTAAGACAGGACCAATCAGACGAGGAATGGCCTATCGTACTCGAGGAAGCAATAGAGGAGCTTATCGAGATCAGCATGGAACTCGGTGGCACCATTAGCGGAGAACATGGAATAGGCTATACAAAGAAACAGTATCTACCTTTGAAGGTAGGCGAAAAACAAGTCGAGTTGATGAAGGGAATAAAGAAGGTTTTTGATCCCAACGGGATTATGAACCCGGGGAAAGTGTTCCCCTAATACTCCCTGTACATTTCTGCTAATGGATGTCCTTTACAGGTTAGTCCAAACGCCTTGTACCATCCAAAAGGACTCTTATGAGCATCAATACCCTCTTCTTGGAGTCTTTTCTCTAGGTCCGCTAGGAACTTTTTGGCGCGTTTTGGGCTTCCAAGCTCGTGGCTCAGGTGTGCGTATGGGTGAAGTAGTACTGTCTTGCATCCGATGCGCCCGGTATCTGTCTTGATGTTCTCAACGTACTGCTCAATGATGGCTGGCTCGTTGTTTACGTCCTTCTTCTCGAAGCATGTGAAACAAACCAAGACATTCTCATACTCGCCTTCCTTAGGGAAAGCAGGGTGCTCTGCTACGGGAGTCTCCTTGAGTGTCTTGAAGTTAAAATCGCTACAGTGTAACTGTAAAACTCTCATCTCTATCCAGAACAGTTGCACATCAAACTGTTTTAGGGGTTTCCCCCACAATTAGAGTTCCTTGGCAGCCTCAATGATCTTAGCGATCTGTTTCTCGCTTAAACCAGTCTTTAAAGCAAGCTCAAAAGACTCAGCACCAACAACTTTAGAAACATTATCATAACCAGCAGCCCTGAGCTTCTCAGCTGTCGCGTCACCGACACCCTTGATATCCGAAACATCAACCTCATCAGACTCAGCTTCTTCTGGCGCAGGCTCCTCTTCAACAGGGGCTTCTGCCTTTTCTTCTTCCCTGTGCTCTCTGGGTCTACGTCTTGGGCGCCTCTCAAAGACCTCTTGTGGAACTACTGCATCACCTTTTGTAAGAACGATTGTCATAGTAGAGACGTTTCTTGTACCTCTATCATCCTCTACTTGCTCGGTGCCTATGGTAATACCCGGGTGCTCCATGCCTGTCATGTACCTGTTTCTGGTAATCTCCGCTACATCAACCGCTGTGGTGATAGCTCTGCCTCTAGCCTTCAATTGGACGGTCTCGTTGTCGTTATTGAATGTCGCGAGTGTAGCCATTACGTAGCTCATCGCCGGTTTCCGTCCTATGTATACGATGTTGTCTTGGCTCATTGTGAGTCAAAGATAATATCTTTAATTTTAGAGATAAAAGTCCATCCTTTTTCTTCACCAGAATATACCTGCACTCCATGAAACACATTGTATAATAGAATATTCCCCCCTATGACACATTTTATAGGTATAAAGAACAACCAAAAACCCATGAGTGAAAGTTTCTGGCCTGATGGATATCAGGCATGCTTCAACCTAAGTTTCGACTATGACTCGAATAGTGCATTGATGTGGAGAGCTCCTCATGACATAGTAGCACAGAGCCGTGGAAGGTTCTCCCCGAATGTAGCGATTGAACGAATCCTTGACATGCTAGATCGTATGGAGATCAAGGCAACCTTCTTCACCCCGGGATGGACCATAGACCAGTTTACAGAAAGCTGTGAGGAGATCATCAGCAGGGGACATGAGATGGGTGGTCATGGTTATCTTCATGAGCGTCTTGCTGAGATCAGTCAAGAGAGCCAACGTGGTGTTTTCGAGAAACAGAAAGCATCCTTTGAAAAACTAGGCTACAAACCTGAAGGCTTTAGAGCCCCCTATTGGCTCATCAGCGATTATACTCTGGGGTTGATCAAGGAATATGGCTTCAAATACGACAGCGATTTTATGGACTCAGATATGCCATATATGCTGAAACACAGAGGGGAAGACACTGAACTGGTTGAATTGCCTATTGAGTGGCTTCTTGATGACTGGCCTCACTTTGAGACTAACCGGATGAACTCCAAACAGGTTTGGGACCTATGGAAACCAGAATGGGACGGCATTCACCAACTGGGACGATATTTCGGTTTAACCTGTCACCCCCAGTGCATTGGACGAATCAGCCGACTTAACATGCTAGAGCAACTTATAACCGATGCAAAAGACAAGGGGGATGTCTGGTTCGCCACATGCAAAGAAGTTGCAGACTGGACAAGAAAGAAGTTAGGTTAATTTCTTTATTTCTTCAACTAGTATTGGAAGCGCCTCACCTGATGGCGCGTAAATATTTACATGACAAACATTGCTAATGTGGCTCTCGCGTATGTTTACCTCAACAAGTTTACCTCCGTTTCTTCTTACTATCAACGGTAGGTTCGCTGCAGGAGTTACTGTCGCGCTAGTACCAGCTACGATCATGCAGTCGCTTTTTTCTGCTTCTTCAAAGCATCTGTTGAGTACTTTTGAGGGGATGGGTTCTCCGAACATTACTGTGTCTGTCTTGATTACGCCTCCGCAATGAGGACAGTATGGTGGTATTGATTCTACCTTGAACTCATCACTATGCCACTTGGTATGACAATCAATGCATCTTAGGTAACGCCCGTTCCCATGTATCTCAAGCACGTTTTTGCTTCCAGCAGCGAGATGAAGATTGTCAATGTTCTGAGTTATCAGATACTGGAGTACTCCCATCTTCTCAAGTTCCGCTAAAGCTATGTGCCCATTATTCGGTTCACTGTTATGAATACTAATACCAAACTCGCTCTTCGTCTCCAAGCGTCGCATCCAATAAGCTTCAGGATTACTTAGGAACCGTCTATAACCATCCATTGATGGCTCGCCTTTCTCTGTCCAGAGTCCTCCGGGTCCACGGAATGGTCTGATGCCACTTTCTACCGAAATTCCCGCTCCTGTTAAGCAGGTGACATATTCTGATGATTTGATGATCTCAGCGGCTTCCTTGATGGCGTCCAGTGTTTGGGCGTCTAAAACCATAAATGAAAAAGGGAATTGGTATGGCTTAGGCTTTTTCCTTCAATGCCTTAATCAAAGCAGGTAACACCTCATAGATGTCACCCACAAGACTGTAGTCACTGACTCCATGGATGCCCGCGCCTTCATCGTTGTTTATGCTGACGATAATCTTGCTATCCCTAATGCCTGCAACGTGCTGTATTTGCCCACTGACACCACAAGTCATGTAGAGACTTGGCTTTACTTTCTTACCGCTAATGCCTACCCAGTCATCCATCCAACCCAAGTCTGCGCTGATAGGACGAGTACACCCTATGGCTGCGCCACCAAGTGCTTCTGCTAACTCCTCAAGAATAGCCAAGTCCTCTTTGGCTTTGAAACCTCTTCCAGCTGATACGATGATATCCGCGTTCTCAAGGTCTTGTGTGCCTTTTGGTTTTTCACGTGTCTCAAGTACCTTTACTTTGGGCTCGCTGGCTTCAAACTCAAGCTTGATTATTTCACCGGTTTTGTCCTGTGGCTCTAATTTGTCAAAGCTTCTTGACGCCGCTGTGATTATGGTAGGCTTGCTTGTGCTAGTCTCTTTTGCGATTGTAGAACCTCCATAGGTTAATCGTTCGATGACAACCTCTCCATCAATATAATCAACCTTGTTACACTCTGTCATGCATCCAGCGTTCAAAGCTGCCGCTATTCTTGGGGCAAGCTCTTTTCCACGCTTTGTGGCACCCATCAGTATTAGCTCTGCGTCTGAAGCTTCAACAGCTTTCAATAATGCTGCTCTATAGGATTCTAGGGCGAAGTCTCCTAGTTCTGCTTGTAGAACTTTGTCTGCTCCTTGTTTGATGTAATCCTCTGGGGTTTCTGAGGCTAGGCAATATACTTCTTTGCTCATTTTCTCAGCTAGTTCTGATGCTTTGGCGAGTAGCTGGTATGCTAGTTCACGGTCTTCTGAGAATACTAGGATGCTCATATGACTCCCTCCTCCTTGATGGCTGCTGCAAGCTTCGATGCCGCTTCCTCTATTGTATCTGCCTCGATCTTCACCTGTTTGCGTGTCATCTCGGGGGCTGTAACATCCTTGATTTTAACATAGCTCATCGCCTGCACTTCTTCAAGTGATAACCCTAGGTCTGCTAGACTCCATATTGTCTGCGGCTTTCTCTTCGCCTTCATAATATTCATGAGGCTAGGTATCCGTGGCTCATTGATCTCACGTACAACAGTAACAATCGCTGGTAACGGAGTCTCAACTATCTCCTCAAAATTGTCTAGGTCACGTACTGCTTTAACAGAACCCTCTGATAGCTCGTATTCCTTGACATAGGTAACCTGTGGGTGGTCCAGTAACTCGGCGAGTCTTGGTCCAATCTGGCTACTCAGACTGTCCAACGTCATCTCACCGCTAATAATCACATCATACTCGCCGATCTCTCGTATGGCTGCCTCAAGCACACGGCTTGTAGCATTAGTGTCTATACCCTTGACTCCAGTCTCGTTAATGATGTAAGCGCCGTCAGCGCCCATGGCTAACGCTTCCAGCAAGGCTGTCTTTGTTTTATCATCACCCATGGAGAGAACTATAACCTCTCCTCCAACCTTTCCCTTGGCTTGGATGGCTGCCTCCAAGGCACGTTTGTCAAGATCACTGATCTTTGTCTTGATTCCCTCTGTCTTCGGGTGTCTGGTCTCACGGTCGATAGTTATTTCCTTGAGGTCAGGAATGTCCTTCAACAGAACTAGTTGCCTCATATTATTTCTCGCGCGAAGATAGTCTCCAAGATAATAATAGGTTTACCCCTGATAGTCGGAAAACAGATAAGCAGATTTCAACTCTATCGAGATTGAAACACATTGCAACCTGATCAAATAAAAAAAATAGCGGTACTTGGCGCCGGAGTCATGGGACACGGCATAGCACAAGTAGCTGCAACCGCTGGATACCATGTAACCGTCAGGGATATAGCACAGGAATACCTCGACAACGGACTCAAAGGAATAACAAAGAGCCTCAGTAGAAGTGTCGAGCGTGAAAGAATATCCCAAGAAGAGATGGACCAGGTGCTCAGCAGAATCAAATTCACTACAGACCTCAAGGAAGCCGTCGGAGACGCCCAGCTTGTGGTCGAAGCCATCCCAGAAAGGATGGAGATCAAGCATTTGGTCTGGAAAGAAGTAGATCAATATGCACCAAAAGACGCTATACTAGCCTCAAACACCAGTAGTCTCAGTATCACAGAGATCGCGTCAGTGGTCTCTAACCCTGAGCGATTCATTGGTATGCACTTCTTCAATCCACCCGTCATCATGAAGCTAATTGAGGTCAACCAAGGCGATAAAACCAGTGAAGAAACCGTTCAGACCGTAATGGAGCTTAGCCGAGAGATGGGTAAGACCCCTGTATGGGTCAAGCGTGATGCACCGGGTTTCATCGTAAACAGGATACTGATTACTTATCTGAACGAGGCAGCCAAACTACTCGATAAATACGAGATGGAGCAGATTGACGCTGCCATGCAGCACAAGGCAGGTATGCCCCTCGGACCATTTATGCTAAGTGACCTCATCGGCTTGGACATCGTATATGATATACTAAAGACATTCGAGGAACACCTAGGCGAAGAATACAAACCAGACCCAAGGATCGTTGAACTCTTCGAGTCAAAGAAACTTGGACGCAAAACCGGAGAGGGCTTCTACAGCTACGCTGATCGCCCAAGTGTAACAGAAGACCAAGCAGAAGGTTTTGATGTAAAGTTACTCCTTGAACCCTTCGTTAAAGAAGCAGATAGGATACTAAAAGACGCTATTGCCACAGCAGAGGATATTGATACTGCCATAAAACTCGGTGGAAACATTCCACGTGGACCATTCGAGATGAAAAAAGCTGGATTAGGTGAAGAGAAGCCGGTATTGATGGAGAAAAAGGATGGTGTGATGACAATCACCCTCAATAGACCATCAAAACTCAACAGCATGACCCTAGAGATGCTCGGCTTAATCAGCGAGTACCTAGACACGGCGGCGGAACCCGATGTTAAAGTAGTTGTTTTCAAAGGAGCCGGTGATAGAGCATTCTGTGCGGGAGCAGACATCAGCAAGTTCCCAGAGATGACCCCAGCTGAAGGAAGAGAAGTAAGCGAAACCGGCCACAAAGCATTCAAAAAAATACTTGAAATA
>Ga0272443_10002804_pt1 | contig 21550 bp, 15 predicted proteins | sample SSMAcet12_FD_193581 | JGI IMG/M metagenome (GOLD analysis project Ga0272443, IMG submission 193581) | Marine sediment archaeal communities from Little Sippewissett salt marsh, Falmouth, MA, United States - SSM-Acet-12 | ecosystem: Environmental > Aquatic > Marine > Wetlands > Sediment ... | reverse complement strand
AAGGCGCTTGAGGCTCTCGTGGACGACGACCGCGTCGACGATCCGTACCTGCCGTACTTGATCGCGTTGGCCTACGAAGAACGGCGACAACAGCTTCTGACCGAGAAGTCGGAACTCGAGGAGTCGGGCTCGGGCGACGCCGCAGCAATCGCCGATCTCGAGAGTAGAATCGAAGATGCGGCGGAGCGTGCTGTAGCTCTCTACAACGAGGCGATCGAGGTTGTAGGCGAAGATCCCGCCATTCTCGTACGCCTCGCGGAGCTCGGAGCCTCGGAGACGCTGCAAACCCCGTCTGAGACTGCGCCCTAGAACGAAACGCCTGATGCGTCGAGGAGCCCGCGGCTCGCGAGATACCGGCTGCGGCACGGGAACGAAGGGACGGACACGATGCGAGGGACGCTCTCCGTAGCGGCAGCTTTAGCGACGCTCACCCTGTTCTCTGTGGCGGCGCTCGCCAACACTCCTCCCGCCGCTGTCTTCGCTGCTTACCGTCTGGCAAGTGAGTCGGACGCGACCGTTCTCTTCGACGCGTCGGCTTCGACCGATTCCGATGGACACATTAAGACGTTCCAGTGGGTGTTCGGCGACGGGACAACCGGATCCGGGATGCAGATCGAACACGCGTTCCCCAGCGTCGGACGCTACACGGTGACCCTGATGACGTTCGACGATGCCGGCGGTTGGCACATGGTCAGCCGGACGGTCGACATCTCGATTCTCCCTCTCGGCGAGCCTGATTCGCTGCAAGCGAAATCGCCCCCTCCGGCGCCGACCGTGCCAATCGGAAACCGCGTCGGTCAACGAGCACCCGACTTCACTCTCCCCGACGTCAACGGCGAGTTCGTGAACCTCTCGGATTTCCGAGAGCGGGTCGTCCTGCTCGAGTTCTGGCTGAGTACCTGCCCTGGGTGCATCGCGTCACTCCCTCATCTGGAGATCTTGCGCGAGGAGTTCGCAGATCGAGGGTTCGTCGTACTGCTCGTCAGCCTCGACGCGACCGCGCGCGACGCCATTCGGTACTTGTCGAGCAATGGATACGAGGACTTCCTCGTCGTCCATGAGACACGCCCGATCACCCTCGGCACGGGAGCCGCGTATGGCGTCTTCACGACGCCCCACGCGTTCCTCATCGACCGCAGCGGGATCATCCGTCAGACCGGCTACCCGAGCGTCATCACCAGCGAGACCATCGCCGGCTGGCTCTAGCCCCGCCTCGCCCCTGGTTCGCCGAACCGCACTGGGTCTCGGCATCACACACGACCCACTCGATCTTCACGATCCTCCGACAACCGCCCAGTAGCCTCGGAACGAGGAGTGTGACCGTGTTCACGCTCCTCTCAGTTCCGCACAACGTTCTCGCAACACCGGGTAGGGAGAAAGGCAGGGAGTGGGATGCGGAGGCTCGTTCTCGGAGTTCTTCTCGCCGCAATCGTCGGCGGAGTCGCAACGCAAGCGACAACCATCACCAGGGAATACGCGTGGGAGTACGCCGGCCGGAAGTGGGTCTTGACCCAAGGCTTCGATCTTCGGGCGTACAGCCAGTTTCGATCGCTCCCCCGCGTCTCGCACTACACCGACTACGGGGACTACGTCCTCGACCCGGGCAACGACGAGATGATCGCGGGGCTGGTCCAAGGCCTCGAGGGATTGGCCCAGGCGGCCGGGCTCGATGTGTGGGAGAAGCTCCATCTGATCGTGTCGTTCGTCCAGTCGCTCCGCTACGCCTCGGAAGAGGCCGAGTATCCGCGATACCCAATCGAAACCCTGGTTGAGGGATGCGGCGACTGTGAGGATCTGGCCATCCTGACCGCCGCGATCCTCCGGCAGATGGGGTTTGGCGTCGTCCTCCTCGCGTTCACGGCGGAGATGCACATGGCCGTCGGAATCCGGATCCTTCCACCAGATCCGGACGAAGCGCATGCCTACGCATGGAACGGCGACACGTACTACTACCTCGAAACTACGGGAATCGGGTGGACAATCGGCGAGATGCCAATCGAGTACACCTCGATCCCAACGATCATCGCCCTTTCCTCCCCGACCTCGTAGCTCCGTCAACGCGCCGTGCGCTTGCGTGCGACCAGACGATTCCGCTATAACTAGGATCCACATCCGATAGGGAGGGGTCTCATGAGAACGTATAAGGTACTGGCGGTGATCGCAGGACTTCTCGCTCTTGCGACGATGCTCTCCGGGTGTTGGCTTCTTCCTGTCACGATCGACGAGACCGCAGACGGCACCGTCCAGTCAATCGAGATCGGCGACGAGATCCTGATCCAGCTGTCAGGGGACACATCGACCGGGTTTCAATGGATCCGGGCCGAGCCGGAGTCTTTCAACGGGAAGCCGCTTGAAGTCGTCTCGGAAGGAGACTACGAACCCGAGGATCCCGGAGTCTGCGGAGGTTCGGGGATCTTCTCCTTCCGCTATCGCGCCGTTGCCTCTGGAACGATCGCTCTCTCGTTCGCCCACCGGCGCCCATGGGAAGACGAAACCGTCGACACCTTCTCGATCATCATCTGGGTACGGTAGGTCTCGCCCACGCCGAAGAGCACAGAGGGACGAGCCGCGTCTGAACTGGAGATCATCCGGCACGCGTTGAGTGAGAGGCTGACGTGGGAAGACTCGGAGGATCGCTTACTTCGCGCAGTCTGCGATCTTGCCGTCGCGTATGAAGGTGACGGTTCGGAAGGGCTTTCGATACCCACAACGCGGTCAGGTTGCCCCTGGTTTCGACATCCGCGGGATCCTCCCACACGGCGAGAACCTGATCAAGGGTCACTCCAACGGTGACTGTGCCCAGAGCTGCCGCAGCGGCGATTCGCCAAAGCGATACATGTGACGGCGTCACACTTGCCGTTGGCCGCAATCCGAGAGAACCATCCCTCACACCATGGGCACCAAAACGAACGATCACCCGACGACAAGTACGTGTGACGGAGTCACGCTTGCTGTCACATCTCGATTCAAGATCATCATCCCTTTCGACGCCCCGCTTTGCCAAACGTTTTCTCCTCGGCGGGCAAGCGTGACGGACATTACCGACTCAAATGCAGTTCCTCCCTATACTTCAGAGACATCATGGGGACAAGCAACTTCTCGTGAACGACAGGGTCAAGGAGACGATGATGCGCAGGAAAAGCTTTCTGCTTGTTGCCGCGGTCGCACTCCTGCTCGCTTCGGTCACGCTGGCGAGTGGACAGCCGGACGGCGGGATCGGTTGCTGGGTCGACCGAGAGACGATCTACATCTACGGCGACGGGGACTTCACCTTCGAAAACGGTGTTGTCGCAGGCTGCGGCAGCCCCGAGAACCCGTACATCATCGAAGGCTGGCGCATCGTCGCCCAACGCGCCGACTTCGGAATCAGCATCGAGCGAACGACACGGTTCTTCCTGATCCGAAATTGCATTGTCATCGGCGGCTCAGGCGCTGCGATTCGACTCAACTCGCTCTCCAACGGCGCCGTGCAAAGCTGTCAGCTCCTTCGTTCGGAACGGGGGATTCTGCTTGAAAACGCGTCACGGGTGACGATCTCGGGGAACTACATCGCCGAGAACCGCCGTGGAGCCCTCCCGACGCTCGGCTCTTGGGGAAACATCTTCACCGCCAACATCTTCATCGCCAACGGTCACGCAGCCGAAGACCCGAATGCCGAGAACCACTGGCACTGGTCCGGCCTCGGAAACTTCTGGAGCGACTACGCGGGCAAAGACTGCAACGGTGACGGCATCGGGGACACGCCCTACGAGTTCGTTGACGACCCGTTCCCGCTCATGACTCACGCCGGGTGTGCAATCACGTCGTTCAGCCTTCCGGCAGGCGCCTGCGGTGTCTCGGGCCATCCGACCGATTGCGGAATCGCCGTCGGTACGCCGTGCTACACGACTTCAGCCGTCGTCATCTCTCCGCCCGCTCCTTGCGGTCCCAGCGCCGCTTGCACACACATTCCCGCCTGCCCTCCCGTCGCGCAGACACCCTGTGGCCCGGAGGTCGTCTGCACGCACGTCCCAGCCTGTCCGACCGCTTCGGTCTGCCAGCCGGCCGCTGCCTGCCAGCCGGCCCCTGTCTGCAATCCGTGTGTGACACCGTGCGAAGACCAGATCCTCAACTGCATTCGTTCGGCGGTCACGCTCACCGCTGACGTCATCCCCGGCAATCCCTCCTGCGCGCCCTGCTCGATCCGATGGACGAACGATCGCGGGGAGATCGTCGGAACCGAACGAAACATCGTGGTTCGCGAGCCGGGCATCTACACGATCTCCATCACCGGCGCCAACGGCTGCTCGGTGAGCGATTCCGTCGCCGTCTTCCAGGACATCGACCCTCCGGCCATCCGAGCGGCGGTGGATGGCGTTCTCACGTGCGGCGTGACCGAAGTCGGCCTGACGGCTCACATCTCGGGCGGCCGCCCGCCGTATGAGATCGTGTGGACGAGTCCGAGTGGAGCCGCCATCGCCTGCGAACCTCTTGCGAAGGCGCCCATCCCCGGAACGTACATGGTCACTGTAACAGGGGCGAATGGCTGCGTCTCCTCCGCCACCGTCGATGTTCTGCAGGACACTGCGAGACCTGTAGTTCGAGCGACCGTCGATAAGACGCTGACGTGCGAGACGACCGCCGTCACCCTGACCGCCGAGGTTACCAGCGGCAAGCCGCCGTACTCCTACGCGTGGACGAAGCCGGGCGTCGATCTGGTCTGCAGCACGCCGACGATCGTCGTCAGCGAGGCCGGAACCTACACCGTTACCGTGACCGGAGCGAACGGCTGTTCGGGCAGCAGCACCGTGTCGGTCACGGAGGACGCGAACCCACCGTCAGTCTCCGCGAGCGTGAGTGGAGTCCTGACCTGCAACGTCGCCGAGGTCTCCCTCACCGCGGCCATCTCCGGAGGACGGCCTCCGTACGAAGTCACGTGGACGATGCCCGGTCGCGGCGTTGTCGGCGAGGCCGCGTCGATCCGCACGGCCGAGCCTGGAACCTACACGGTCACCGCGACCGGCGTGAACGGATGCTGGGCGAGCGCGGAGGTCGATGTCGAGCAAGATATCGCGCCGCCGGCCGTCGACGCCGGCGCGGATCAGATGCTGACCCTCGATGTACGTGAGGCGACGTTCACGGCGAACGTCACCGGGTGCGCCGGGCCATGCGCGGTCACCTGGAAGGACATGTTCGGCGAGGTCGTTGGGACGACGCCGTCGATCACGGTCAACAGACCCGGCCTCTATTTCGCCACCGCGACGAACACCGCCACCGGCTGCAGCGCAACCGACGAGGTCGCGCTCAACTCCGACAGGGTCAGCGAGGTCATGCTTGAGTCGAGCATTGAAGGACTCGCCGTCTTCGGTCAGCTGCTGAAGGACGGTGTCCCGATTCCGGGAACGGCGTTCATGTTCGAAGTCGGGAAGAACCTCGCTCCTTCCGAGGGTGGCGAAGTCTCCTCGATCCGCCTGACCGATACATCCGGAGTGGGCGTCGAAGCGAACGGCGCCGAGATCAACTACATCATCCCGACGAACTGCATCGTCCGGTTCACGATCCACAAGGACCAGTTCATTCTCGGGAAGAGGTACTACCTGCTCCACTTGCCGACCGACCCAGAGGGAACAGCTTCGATCGGCTTCTTCTAGAACAGACAAGTGAAGGCGGCGCCCTCTGGGTGCCGCCTTCAGCGGGTTCCTTCCAGAATGGCTCGACAAGCTTCGAGAAACCCTTCTCTTAGCACATCGTCTCGGATCGATTCCGCGAGCTGAGTCACCGAGTCACGGGATCGCTCCAGGTACGCCTCCGCTTCGCTCGTCCTTCCAGCAGCCTCCAGAACTCGATAGTGCGTGAAGTAGAGTTCATTCGCGTCCGGTGGCAGGCCGTCACCGAGGAGATCCATCGCCTCGGATGAGAACTCGTTCGCTCCGTCGACGTCGCCCGCAAAGAGCCTCGCTCGCGCCAGCGCCGAGAGACACGTGACCTCAAGGCTCCTCCACTCCATTTCGCGGCAAAGGTCCTGGGTGACGCGTAGGTTGCTCTCTGCGCCTTCCGTATCCCCGAGAGTTAGCTGCGCCGTGCCAAGCTTGTAGTTGGCCAGTGCTCTGCCACGCTGGTTCCCAATCCTGGTGAAAGCCTCCAGTGCCTCGTTGTAGTAGCCGCGCGCGCGCGCCAAGGTCGTTGGGTCGTAGCTTCCGCGAACCGCGACGTTTGGATAGCCGCCAACGCTCAACGCATGAAGCGCCGTCCCAAGATTGAAGGTTGCGCTGGCGAATTCGTTCGCATCGTTCAACTGCCTGTAGAGCTCAAGCGCTTGCTCGAAGTATGAAGGCGCTCTCTCGAACCCACCAAGATCGCAGTATGCGCTCCCGATGTTCATGAGACACTTGGCCATTCCAGCGCGATTTCCCATCTCGCCGAAGATCCGCTCGGCCTTCCGCGAGTTCTCGATACACGTCTCGTACTCGCCGAAGTAGTAGCCGATGGCGCCAAGATTTCCGTAGATTTCCGCTTCGCCCTTCCGGTCACCGAGCTTCTGGAAGAGCTCCTTGGCTTCGCCGAACCGCTCCATCGCCTGAGGGAAGTCACCGAGTCGTGCACTGATCACGCCGAGCGTCCGAATCGCCTCTCCCGCCTGTCCCTCGAGCGCCTCCGATCCGCGGAAGAGAGACAGCGCTTGTTCCACACGCGCTCGCGCCTCGGCGAACTGCCCAAGGCCCTCCAGGCAGCTGCCGATGCTCGCCAGTGCACGGGCCTCGCCCTCTCGATCTCCGCTGGCCCGGGACTGCTTCAGCGCGCGCTCTGCTTCCTCAATCCCCTCCGTGAACCGTCCGCCCCGCCGGTGAAAGCCGGACCAGAGAAGATCGACGTCGCGTGCCTTTCCCGCCTCGTCCGTCTCAGCAATCGCTCGGAGTGCCTCGAGGTCCGCCCTCTCCGCATCAACACGGCCTAGAATCGCGAAGATCCCGGCCCGTGAGCGGAGGGCCTCGAAGCGTCGCTTCGAGCGTCGATTTCGATCGAGGCCCTCGATCAACTCGATCTCGCGATCGAAGTAGCCGAGGGCCTCGACGTTGGCGTACTGGACCGCCGCTTGTTCGCCGGCGAGGCGGCAGTAGTGCCGCTCGTTCTCCGCGTGACCGGCTCGGTTCCAGTGAACGACCAGAAGAGGGACTTGCGGTGCAAGGTTGTCGGCATGTTCGGTTTCGATCCAACCGGCAACCTCCCGATGAAGAGCCCGTCTCTGCTTGTAGAGGAGCGTGTCGTAGGCGACGTGCTGAGTGACGGCGTGTTGGAAGGCATAGCCTGGTTCCGGATCCTCCGCCTCCAGTAGGGTCAGGCGGCGGCGCCCCGTCTCATCCAGCTGCTCGCGAAGCGCGGACATCTCGATCCCATCGGGATAGACGTCACGAAGGGTTCGAAAAAGGAAGGATCGACCGATGACAGACGCTACCTTCACGCTCAGCTGCGTCTCCGCCGAGAGGCGATCGATCCGCGAGAGGATGACTCCTTCGAGTGTGTCGGGAACACTCTCGCGGAGGGCCCGCGCGTCACCCGACGTTGAACAGACTCCCTCCGCAATGCGGAGCAGATCCCGGTCTCGGAGCGCGCTGATCAGCTCGAGCGCGAAGAACGGATTCCCCTCCGATCGCTCGTGGAGGAGGTCCCTCACCTCGCATGGCAGATCCTCCGACCGTAGTCCGAGACCGGCTGCTGCGAGGGCGATCGTTTCCTCCGGCGGCAGCGCGCCGAGGGGAAGAGTCGTGGTTTCCTCCTGGTCGCTGAGGACCGCATAGGGGAGAGGCATCGGCTCCGACAGTGGCCGGTGCGTCATCACGATCAGCACCGGAGATCGGGCCAGGCGTCGTGCGACAGAAAGGACGAGATCCCACGAGAGCGAGTCCATCCAGTGGACGTCGTCGATCACCAGAACGACCGGACCCTCGGCGACACGTTGAAGGAACAGATCACCGACCAGCGTCGACAGGCCCTCTTGGCGGAGACGCGGATCATAGCTGCGAGTCAGATCCGTCTCTTCGAACCCGATCCCGAGGATGTCGTTGAGGAGAGGCGCTCGTTCTTCAAGGACCGGATTCAGCGCCACGACCTTCTTCATGACCTTCGTTCGGGCATCTGCAGGGTCTGCACCTGCGTCGACGTCGAGCAGCGCCAGCATCACGCCTCGCCACGCCCGGTACGGTGCGTGCTGCTCGATGCTCGACGCAGCCCCCAGGAGCCATGTCGCTCTAGCCTCGGACGTGAACAGGCGCAATTCCTCAATCAGGCGGCTCTTCCCGATTCCGGCCTCTCCCTCAATCAACAGGACTCTGAGCGCCCCTTCGCACGCCTCGCGTAGTGACCGGCGAAGGTGCTCAACCTCCTTGTCGCGGCCGACCAAGTCACGTTGGTCGGTTTCGGAGTGATCCCCCTCCTTCCCAGTCGGACGATAGATCGGTTGAGCACGGCTCATCCCTTTGAGCATCACGGCCGGAAGGGCGTCGAACGCAAGGCGGGATCGGCAAGCCGCGTAGATCTGCTCGCTGCAGCGAACCTCGCCGGCCGGCGCCGATCCCATCAGTCGCGCGGCGAGGTTGACGATCTCCCCCAACGCCCCGTACGTCCTTCGCGTCTCGCCACCGTAGCCGCCGACGCGCACCCGCCCTTGACTGACGCCGATTTGCAGGCCCTCGACGAAACCAAGCTCGATGGGCGGGCGGCTCAGCTCCATCGCCGCCGCCACCGCGCGCTCTGCGTCGTCCTCGTGCGCCTCGAGCGCGCCGAAGGCCGCATACAGGTGACTCCCCTTGTCCGCCGTCGTCAGCATGAGCACGTGGCCGCCGTAGCGACGGGCCACCTGCTGAGACCAAGCCGTGAAGGCATCGAGTTTCTCTCCGGCAGCATCGTCGGCGTCGTAGTCGAGCCCGCTGAACCGGAGGAAGAGCGCGGCGACGGGGCGCAGCTCCGAAAGGAAGCTCCCGTGTCCGGCGACGACCCGATCGTAGACCTCCTTCAGCACGTACGGCCGCAGCGACTCATTCGCGATCGCGTCGGCTGCCAGCTCAGGCCACGGCTGCGGGCGCGGCGGCTCTCGCAGCCCGACAACGACGACGAATCGCCCCCGCCTCTCGTCGATGACGAGATCTCGCCCAAGGCGCCTTGCGACGCTCGGGGCCGCAATCACTTCGCCCCGCTCGGCGACGTGCTCCGCATCGGCCAATCGATCGATCGTCGCTCCTGCCAGCACGTCGATTCGGCGGATCTCAGGATCCCCCACGAGGAATCGTCGGACCGATCCGGTCTCCACGACCGCCTTCATCGCCAACGGAACCACGCCCCCCTGTGGAACGGAGACGGCTTGATACTCCTTCATCGCCCGCTGCATTTGGAGACCGCACGCTAGCGCGCGAAGACCCGAGTCCTGATCGAAGAACCCGATCAGCGCATCGCCGATGAAGCAGACGACACTTCCCCCGAAGTGATGAACGCGCGCCACGAGCGTGGTGTAGACCGTGTTGAGAAGCGCCGTCAGCTCCTCCGCCCCTCGCCGCGGCCCGAGCCCCTCGACGAACGCTTCGGTCAGCGGCGTGAAGCCCGAGATGTCGGCGAGGAGAATCGACGCGTTCGATCGATCCCCCAGCTTCTCACCCCGGGTGATGGCGTGTCTTCGATCGATCGCCACGTAGCTCGAGAGGAGATCGACCGACACTAGCCCCTCCTCAGAAAGAGCCGGCTTGAACTGCGGTTTCGCGCACGAGGAACCGATCGAGCGTCCTCATCGATCACCGGAGGTGCCATGAACCAGCGTACTCTCCCACAGTCTGCGATCCAAGCAACGAGCTGCGCGCCGCAAGGCGGTCGATCGCCTACGGAAGGAACTCGCGGTATCGCATGCACGGCGTCCACGAGCCGAGCGGCCGTTCGCATCCCTTGCATGAATTCTGCCCTTGACGGCGTTTGCAGTACGTGTTGACGACGTAGTCGAAGACGGTCGCATTGCGGATCGCGAAGGCGATCTCGTCGGCCACCGAGCTCAGCATCAGGCGCTCGTCGGCCGTGAACGGGCCACCGTCCGCCTTGTTCAGGACTTCGAGGACTCCGACGCGTTCCTCCCCCGCGACGAGCGGCACCGCGATCATGGTCCGCGTGACAAACCCGGTTTCGCGATCGATCTCTCCGTAGAACTGAGCGTCCACGTTCACGTCGTTCACGATCTCCGCCTCGAGCGATCCCAGCACACGACCGGCAACGCCCTCCGTAGCCGGGAAGCTCGTCCCACCGAGGAGCGGCTTCGCCGGTCCCTCGACGCGGTAAAAGTGGAAGTTCTCCTTGGGCTCGTCGAGAAGCAGAATCGACGCGGCCTCTGCCGCGACAGCCTCCATGCTGCAGAAAAGCGCGATCTCCAAGAGTTCGGCGAGATCGACCGACTTCGCAAGCATCGAGCTGACAGTGAGATATGTGTTGAGGTGGAGCAGCTTCCGTTGCACGCTCTCGCAATCGGCCAAACGGTCGACCGCGCGCGCCACCACCGCGAGGAGGCGATCGAACGATTGCTCGCCGAGTCCTGACGAGCCCGAGGCGGTTCCCAGAAGCCCAACGACGTGGCCACCTGCGGAGAGCGGTCGAAGCGTGAAGCACCCTCCATCCGGGCCCGCCGCGCTGGGTACATCCCCGTCGAGCAGCCGATCGAGCCACTCCGCGCAAACGCTCTCCACGTGAGACGTCGCTTCAGCCGACAGGCCGCGGTCGCCGTAGGACGGATTGGGTAGCCGAGGGTCCGAGATGTAGACGAAGGTCGATGCGGAGTCCGTGATCTCGGCGATCAGCGGCAGCGTCACATCGACAAGCGCCTCGACACTCTCCGCGGCGAGCGCCTTCTCCACGAAGCCAACGACCCGATTCACAAGCGGCCCATTCGGTTCACGAGACGTTGTCTCCATCGCAGACTCCTCTCCGCCGGATCTCGCTCGCTCCCTAGCCAATCCGAGGCCGCTTGCGCCGATCCCGCCTCTCCTGTCTCCCATTTGACCTTGAGGAACTCTATGGCGCGGCAGGCTACGCGGTCAAGGATCCGCGCCGACCCTTCGCGACGCAAGATCTAGACTTGACGGCCTAGGCTACGACAGTGCGGCTAAATCCGGGGCAACCTTCTTCTTGGAACGAAACTCCGAAGCGAGGTCCCGGCAAGCGAATTCCCGCACGGTCTGAGCCCTTTTCCAGAGCCGCCCGAGGTTCGACGCACTTCACAACCCCTTCACAATCTCTCCATCTCCCCTTGACATGAGAATCGTAGCTTTTTTGATGTACGAGAGGGGACCCAAGCCAAAGAATGTACGAGGCTCCGTCATGGAGCCTCGTGGCTTTCCTAGGAGCGCTTCCGCGACGCACATGAACCGAAACCGCCTGGCTTCTTGGATTCCGATCGTCATCGCCTCCATTTCGCTGACCGCGTGCATTGCCCTCAACAACCCTCCTGTCGCAGAGTTTGCTCGTACGCCGGCCTCGGGGGAGGCCCCACTCGCCGTCTTCTTCGACGCCGCCGATTCGATGGACTCCGACGGATCCATCATCTCCTACGCGTGGGCTTTCGGCGATGGCTCCACTGGAACCGACGTGACGACGACGCACGTCTACACGACTGCTGGGACCTTCGAAGCAACGCTGACCGTGACAGACAACCGTGGGGACGAAGCAAGCTTCACCCGGGCCGTTACGGTCGTCGATCCGGCGGATCTCCCCGCGACCGGAATCGACATCGGTATGGTCGCCCCAGACTTCGCGCTCAACCGACTCAACGGCCCGAAGACGACCCTCGCCGAGTTTCGCGGAGTCGTCGTTCTCCTGGACTTCTGGCGAAGCACGTGTGCCCCATGCGTCCTGACGATGCCTCATCTCGAGGCTCTCAGGGCGAAGTACGCGGATCAGGGTTTGGTCGTGATCGCCGTGAACCTCGACATCACGGAAGCTGCGGCCATCGCCTACCTGGCCGACAACGGATTCGACGAGTTCATCGTTCTTCGCAGCACGCTGGCCGAGGCGGAGGCGGTCCGCGCAGCCTACGGAGTCGCAGCGATTCCGCATACGTTCGTCATCGATCGACAAGGAATCGTCCGGCACGCCGACCACCCAATCCGGCTCCGCGACCGCCACATCGAACCGTGGCTGTAACCCGCAGGCGATCCATTCCTCCCGTTGGTGAGCCCAGGCCCCTTCAGCTATAGTCTCCCGTCATGGCTGACAGGGTGTTCACCGTCGAGAAACCGTTGGTCGGGATGATCCACCTCCTACCCCTTGCGGGGAGCGTACGCTACAAACAGCAGGGGCCGAAACCGATTGTCGACGCGGCGTTGCGCGACCTCTACGCGCTCGAATCGGGCGGTGTCGACGCAGTTCTCGTCGAGAATCTGAACGATGTGCCCTACGCCAAAGAGGTCCCACGGGAGACGGTCGCGATGATGGCCGTCGTGATCGAGCGGCTCGCCGAGAAGACCCACGTCCCCATCGGCATCAACGTGCTCCGCAACGACGGGCTGGCAGCGATGTCGATCGCTGCGGCGACCGGTGCAACCTTCATCCGAGTCAACGTCTTCGCCGGAGTTGCGTTCGCCGACCAGGGGATCATCGAGGGACAGGCACGCGAACTCGCGTGGCTGAAGCGCGATCTCGGCACGGACACGAAAGTCCTGGTTGACGTCCATGTCAAGCACGCGGCGCACTTGACAATCCTGGAGGAGGCGGCAATTGACGCGGCTCGCAACGCCCCCGACGCGCTCATCGTCTCCGGCATCGGAACCGGCCGCAGGACGGACCCCGAGGATCTTCAGATGGTCAAGAGCGCGGTCGATCTCCCCGTCTTCATCGGAAGTGGAGTGCGGATCGACAACCTCGCCACCTATCGCGACGCGGACGGGTTTATCGTCGGCACGACTCTCAAGGAGGACGGACGCCTCGGCGGGCCGATCGATGTGGAACGTGTCCGGGCGCTCGCAGACGCGGTCGCCAGCCTGCGCTCCTCTGAATGAGCCGCATCGTCGTCCTCGGAGACCTCAACCTCGACGTCTACGCGAAGCATCCGGGCGACCTCTCCCCCGGAAGTGAAACTCGATCAACCGTTCGGACCGCTCCGGGCGGGAGCGCCGGGACGTTCGCACGCACCGCAGCGGCGGAGGGAGCCGAGGTCACGTTCGTCGGTTCCGTCGGCAACGACCTCGTCGGAGACCTCCTCATCCGTTCCCTTGAGGAGAGCGGAGTCGCGCCCATTGTGAGCCGGGACGACCGGCCGAGCGGGACGATCCTGTCACTCCAACACGGAGATGAGCGGACGATGATCTGCTCGCGTGGGGCAAACGACGGCCTGACTGCTGGGGTGCTCGATGAGACGGCTTTCGCCGACGCAGACCACCTCCACGTCTCCGGGTACGCGTTCCTTTCGCCGACACAACGCAGCGCAGCCCAGCGCGCAATCGCGCTCGCGAAGCGGAACGGCAGCACCGTTTCGGTCGATCCACCTCCTGAGAGCCTGATCGCTGCCTCCGGCGTCGCCGCGTTCCTCGCCGAGCTTGCCGACGTCGGGTGGCTCTTCCCCAACCTGGCCGAAGGCCAGGCTCTGGCCGAAGGCCAGGCTCTGGCCGAAGGCCAGGCTCTGACCGAAGGTCGGGCGTCGACAGGCTTCGAAACGCCCGCGCAGATCGCCGATGCATTGGTGAACGCGTTTCCGATCGGCGCCGTCACACTCGGAGCCTCGGGCGCTCTCGCCTGGGACCGGGACGAGCGCAACCTCGAAGCTCCGGGTGAGTCGAGTCCCGGCAACCCGACTGGAGCCGGTGACGCCTATGCAGCGGCGTTCGTCGTCGCCTTCCTAGGTGGCGCGTCACTCCAGGCAGCGAACGCCAGAGGATGTGCAGTCGCAGCGGAGCACATACGCCGCAGCGTCGAGCCGGTGCGCCTTCTCAGTTGCCCAGGAGAATCAGATGACACGAGACCCCTTCGAAGGGCTTGATTCGTCTCGTCGTCACCGTGTACGGTGCTGCAAAATGCCCAGGAGGTAGATGATGGATGAAACCACCAGCCTGTTGATCGCTCTAGCCGTCGGCGTGCTTCTGGTTGCCACCCTCTTCTTCCTCGTCATCCCCGAGCCCGCCGAGCTTGCGATCATCGCAACCGAACGTCTCGATGTCGCCGTCCTCGCGTTCGCCAACAGCTCGAGCTGGCCAGGTGCAGCGGGAACCCTGGAGAGCCGCATCGAAACGAGACTGGTGAACGCGGACGGGATCGACGTCTACTCCCGCGCTCAGCTCGACGCGCTCTTGATCGAACACGCCCTCTCGGGGACCGGCTTGATCGACCCGACGACTGCGGTCGAGATCGGATCGCTCACCGGAGTGAGCAAACTGATCACAGGCTCGGTCTACGCGGTGGACACGACGGCACGCGCGACGGAGATCTGCGTCACGTGGGAGGACGGCAACTGCGTCGAAAGGTCCCCCGCCACGGAGTACAGCGTGCAGATCCGCGCGGGAGTGGAGGTCGTTGACACGCGGAGCGGCCTGATCGAGCGCGCGCTCGATCTGCGAGCCTCGGATGCGACAACACTTCGCGAGGGGAGCCTGTTCGGCGGATTCGACTCGCTCCTCGCCAACGCTGCCACAACCATTGCGGGAGACGTCCAGGGTGCCCTCGTCGCCGCGTACACACGCGAGATCCGCTACGGCCTGTACCGATCGGCCGAGGCGAAGCGAGCGGGTTTCGTCGGAGAGGGCGAGACGACACGCTTCTCGCAGGACGACACCGTCCATCTCATCGTCCACTTCACGCGGATCCAGGAGAAGGACGTCTTCGACGTCGCCTGGCTCGGATCCGAGGGACTTGCCGTTGCGACCGTGCAGGACGTCGTCTCTCCCGGCGAGTGGCGCCTCTACCGTCTCGATGCGTCCGGTCTGATGCCGGGACGTTACCGGGCTCGAGGAATCTTGAACGGAATCGAAGCGTTCGACGAGCCGTTCACGGTCTCGCCGTAGCGAACGATGAACACATCACGCGCACTGCAGATCGTCCTCGGCATCGCCATTCTCGTCGCCGCAGGATGGCTCGCCTTCCGCACGATCGAGGAGGCCGTCTCGTTCTCCTCCGGCTGGGACATCGTGGTCGGAGACCCGTTTCTCATTGGCAATCTCGACGATCCTTTCGTCTACGCAGGAGGGGACGCCGTTCGATCGATCGAAGGCGAGGGCCGGATGCGGTTTTCCGAAGGCATCGGCCGGAGCAGCGTTCGCGCGGCCATCAGGCTGGACGGGAGCGCTCGGGTTCTCACCGAGGGTGAGCCTCCGACCGGGGAGCTTGTCCTTCGTTCACGGACGAGCGAGACGTCGATCGTCGAGAGCAATGTCACGATTCATGGAGGGACCACGCGCGGAGAGCCCGGTCTCCCGGAGACGACCGCCCTCCTTTTCGGTGCGGGTCCCTTCGATCTCCTCCTCGACGGGGAGACGCTGCGAAGTAACGTTATTGCCATCTGGTCCGTCGCCCACGGGCTGCGAAGGGAAGATGGGGCCATTCGGAACCAGGGCCTGGTCTTCAGTCCGCTCCTCCGAGACGACACGGTCTTCGCAGATCCCGATCACCTCGAGGCGACGCTCCTGCTCTACGCGCCGACCGAGGACGGAGAGCCGAGGATCGTCCTTCATGTTGTCTTCCGACGGGTCGAGATCGTCGACGCGCCGAGGACGGCTACCCTTCCAGAATAGGCGGCTCCTCACCCGCAAGCTCCTCCGTCTCGGTCGCACCTTCCACCGTGGCCTCCAGACGGGCGTGTGTCTCTTCGTCCGACGGCTCGCTCCGGCCTCGGAACCGCCGGAAGAGGGCCGCAATCCCTTGTTTCTCGCCGAACAGATCCGCCGCGCGGGCCAGCCCGTCGATCGTCCCGACAAGGAGGACCCGGTCGCCCGCCAGCAATCGATCTCGGCCCGACGGGAAGAGGAGCCGATCCCCGTCCGCCCGAATCAGCCCTGAAATCGTGCAGCCATGAGGGAATCTACGATCGGCTCGAAGCTCGTCGAGCGGGCGACCGACCGCTCCGGAGCCCTCGGCGAGCGCAACCCAGACGATCGCCCCCTGGCCGTCAGCGATTGACGCCACTTGCCTGACCGGCGGATGCTCGATCTCCAGCACGAGTCGATCGAGGAACAGGCTGGCGACGTCCAGGATGCTCGTCACCCCGGCCCCTTCGTACGCGGCCCGGTACTTTGGATTCGGCATTCGCGCAATGATCCGCTCGACGCCCGCTCCGCGCGCCAGGAGCGAGAACGCCAGGTTGTCCGCGCTTGCCCTCATTAGGGCGACCGCAACGTCAGCCCGGTCGATCTCCGCCTCCTCCAACGTCGTGATATCGGTCGCGTTGCCGCAGATGGCGACGACACCGAACTCGGCGCTGATCGCCTCACAGAGGTCGCGATTCAGGTCGATGACCGCCAGGTCGTGCCGGCCTGCCGCCAACTGCCCCGCCAACCTTCGACCTGTCACGCCTGCTCCCGCCATCACGATCCGCATCGGTCGCTCACCTACCTCCAGGCCCGGCGGGAGAAGATCAGGAGGAACGGGAGGATCTCCAGCCGCCCGGCAATCATCGCAAGAATGTAGACGACCTTGGCCGCCGCGCCAACCTCTGCAAACGCCTTGCCGCCCACGAAGTGAGGTCCGATGTTCCCGAGCGCCGACACCGCGGCCGAGAGCGACCCCCATCCGTCGAGTCGAGACGCGAACGTCGTCACGAGCCACACGATCGCTAACGCGATCCCCCATCCGATGGCAATGGCCATCGCGCGCTCGGCCTCATCCCGCAAGAGCGGCCTCCTTCCGAGCGCTAGAGGGACTACTTCATGGCTCGATCGCGTAACGACGCGGAGCCTTCGTCCGAGCAGCTTGCCGAGAACCGCAACCCGAAGCACCTTCAGTCCGCCGGCCGTCGAGCCGACGCAGCCGCCGATCAGCATCAGGAGAAGCAGGATCTGTCTCGAGAACGGCGAGAACCATGTCGAGGCGAGGTCCTGCGTCGTGAACCCGGTCGTCGTCGCAATCGAGACGACCTGGAACAGGGTCGTCCGCACGTGGGTGTGAAAGCCGATGTCCGAGACGCGACCTCGATCCGCGATCGCCATCAGTAACGTCGCTCCGAGCAGGAGGAAGATCCACACTCGAAGCTCGGGATTCCAGAAGATCGGACGCCATCGCCTGCGCAGCGCGTTCCAGTGGACGAGGAAGCTCGTCCCACCGAGGAACATGAAGGCGAGGATCGTGTACTCAATCGCCACCGCGTGTCGGAATCCGGCCGCGGAGAAGTGAGCGATGCTGGCATCGTACGTCGAGAACCCGCCGGTCGAGACAGTTGTGAGGGCGTGCGCGGCCGCGTCGAACGGGCTCAGTCCCTCGATCCACAGAAGGAGCGCGCAGACGATGGTAAGGCCTCCGTAAATCGACCAGAGGATGCGAAGCGAGCTGAAGACCCCGGGAGAGAATCGCTCGGAGGCCGCCTTGTGGACCTCGGCGCCGAGAAGCGCATGACGGGACCCGCCCTCGCGGATCACGAACAAGAACAGCGTGAAGATCCCGAGCCCGCCGATCCACTCGGTGAGCGCGCGCCAGAGCAGGAGGCTCTTGGGCAGGATCTCGAGGCCGCTGAACAGCGTCGCTCCGGTCGTCGTAAATCCGCTCGCGGTCTCGAAGAACGCATCGAGATACGTGATCTTGAGCGCCATCCAGTACGGAATCGCCCCAACGAGGGAGAGCGCAAACCAGCCGAGTGCACCGACGGCCATCGCAGTTCCGACGGTCAGCCGCCGGGGACGGAAGAAGCCGGCCAGCGCGAGGCCGGCGGCGAGGCTCAGCCCCGCCGGGATCGCGTAGATCCGCACCGGGAACCGGACCGTCTCGTTGTAGATCGCGCTGACGACAAGCGGCGCCGCTTGCAGAATCGAGAAGGCGACGAGAACCACGCCGAGGTAGTGCAGGATCGAGACGCGGCTGCGCACGGAGCCCTCCCTTCGATCCATTCTACCGTCGATTGCGTCTCCTTCGCGACACCATGGCGGCTCGGCAGATTCGGCCCGATGGAGAAAACGAAGCCGCGAACCTGAGGCGTCAGATCCCGCGACGTACAGCGACAGTCGACGCAAGAAGCGGGTTCCGATCAAGACCATCGAGGAGTGACGGCTACGTTTCCCGAACGAGCGAAAGGAGGAAGGCCTCTCCCTCGCCGTTGACGACCCAGATGTAGATCGTCTCTGCCGGCCACTGCGATGGATCGAGATCGATCCAGGTTCCGCTTCCCGTCCGCCGCATCGCGGCATGGAAGCTCGGAGCCGTCGCGCCTCCGCCGCCGGCAAGCATTTCTCGGATAAGCGTTACGTAGACCCGGGGGATCTCCGAAGCTCCCTCGTGCGGAATCGGGATCGACGTCTGCGAGACGATGGTTCGCGCCTGGGTCTCCGACGCCGCGAACGCAATCAGGGTCTCCATGCTTGGCGAGTTTGGCATCCCGGCCGTCCCTGCGAGCCTACGGCCGAAGGTGTCGCGCCCGTTCGTGAGAATGCCGGGGCTCGTCTGCCAGTTCCCCTCGCCGTCACTGCGGAGAAGGTTGACGCGCTCCATCGTCGCGCCAGTGGCCACCTCGCCCGCGGTCCAACCACCGGGAGAAGCTGCGTTCGCCGAATCGACAACGCGCCCGTTCGGCGCGCAGAGGAAGACGACCGTTCCCTCGTCGGGAAGATCGAGCCCCGACGTCAAGCCGAGGTCGTAGACCAGATCGGCCGCGACGTTGCTGATCGCGCTGTCACTGCCGCGCTCGAGGATGAAGAACCCGCCGACTCCGCTTCCACTCTCTCCGACGCCCCACCACGAGACATCGAAGACCTTCCAGCCGTCTCCTTGCCGAGTCGACGTCAGCCGATGCAGGCTGTCAACCCGATCGCTGAACGGGACCGGAAGTGGAGCGATCGTCCCGGATAGCTCGATGACATGCCAAGCCTCTGTGGAAGCTGACGAATCGACGCGCCAACGGAGGCTCCAACCCGACAGATCGATCGCCTCTCCCGACACGTTGACGAGCTCGATCCACTCTGCCGTCGGATCGCTCTTGGAACCGGCCCACGCGATCTCGCTGATCACAACCGGCCGAAGGTCGAGCTCTGCTTCGCCACCGGCACCGCCGACGCACTCGAAGATCTCGATCGAGACAGCCGAAGCCGCCTCCGTCGCTACACCGAACGTCCCGAACCCGCTCAAGAACGCGACGTTGGTCAGCGGTCCGGGTAGATCGGACTCCTGGATCTCGTAGGTCATGGAGGCGCGAAGCACCTCACCCGGTTCGATCCTGCTACGCGAAAGCTGGATCGGCCCGAGGCGATCGTCGACGAGATCGAGATCGTCAATCGGCGCCTCTCCGTCGTTTCGGATCGTGTACGTGTAGACCACCGTTTCGCCCACCGCGGCCTCGGTCCGGTCGACGGTCTTCTCGATCGAGAGTGCGGCCTCAACTTGATCCAAGAAGAAGAGAATCGAGTCTCCCCCCGCCACATGGCGTCCGGCCGGCCCGACCCCACGCACGTCGACCGTGACGCGCAGTTGTCGTTCGTAGTCTGAAGGTTCGACGACGTAGACGAACGCCGCGGTCTCGCTCTCCCACGAACCAAGGCTCTTCTTGGAGAATCCGAGTTCCCCCGCAATGCCGCTCCATCCCTCGAGCTCGGTCAGCGGCTCGCCTCCTGTGTTGGTCACCTCGACGACAAAGGTGATCTCGTCTCCGGCCCTCAGCCAGTCGAGCGCCGACAGCGGGAGCCCCCAAGTGTCAAACGCTCTGATCGAGACACCGAGAGAGACGCTTCCCAGAGACGGGCGCGGGGTGACCTCGATCGCGACTTCGTCACTCGATTCATGTCCGCAGGCGTCAACGGCGTGGAAGCGAAAGGTAAGGTCGACCCGCTCTTCGACTTCCGGTGCGAGGAACTCGACGCGCTTCGTGGTCCCTTCTCCGAACTCGATTGCCGACCCGCTCGTCTGCTCCCACCAGATGCTGACAAGATCATCGTCCACATCGCTTGCCGAAGCTTCGAGAGCAACCGTCGAACCACCCTCGACCGACTGATCGGGGCCGACCTCGACGACCGGCGAGTATCCCGGGTTCTCGGAGATCAGCCGAAGCGAGTCGGACGCCTCGCCGCCCCAGTCGTCGACGACCGTGAGCGTCAGGCCGATCTCGCCATCGCTGCATGGGTTGAACGCCGGAACGTGGTAGGTTGGATGAAGCACGTCCGCCGATGGGACGAACGATCCTCCGGCACCGCCGTCATCCCACGCGTGGGTGACGATCCATCCGTCCGCGTCGGAAGCGGAGGCGTCATCCAGGGCGACGGTCTCTCCGCCATCCACGAGCAGATCGGGACCGGCATCGACGATCGGAGGCGCGTTCACCCGCACGCGCAGCTGATCACTCGCCTCTCCGCCGTTGTGGTCGACGACCCTGAGCATCAGCTCAAGCAGACCGCTGATCGCCGGCGGCGTGTAGACCGGATGCAGCGTCGACGGATCGTCAAACGAGCCGCCCCCGCCGCCGTCCGTCCACTCGATCGCCGCGAGCCCGTCTCCGCCGTCCCCGGCCGACGTGCCGGCGAGGACAACGGTCCCACCGAATTCGGCGATCACGTCGGGTCCCGCGTCGACCGAAGGGAGAACGTTCACTTCAACGAAGGCCTCGGCAAGCGGTCCCGTAGGATGAAGAACCTCCGCGATCGTCGGAAGAGTGCCCGGCGCTCCGAACTCGACCTGCATTCTGATCTCAAACTCTCGTTGCCCTCCCGCGGGCAAAGGCGCGAGCGAGAACAGGCCGTTTGCCGGGTACGGACCCCACACGCCACCGTCGACACGGACGTCGGCCGTCAGTTGGTCTGTCCCGGCGGGAAGCGGCAGGCAAAGCGTCCCACCAGTAACGGCCTCGAGACCCTCGTTCTCGATTCGAATCTCGTAGCCCAGCTCGCCACCACGCTCGACCGTCGTCGGATGGGCCGAGAGGCCGAGCAGGATGTTCGCTCGCGCTGGAAGCGAACCCACCGCTACGCAAACGGCGATGACCAAAGGAAACTGGATTCGAAGCCGCCTACGTCGCATGACGGAAGGAGTATCGCGTTGTCGCCGCTCCATTGGGGTCGTCGACGTACCCGTCGAGAGAAGCGTCCGTTACCCCGCGATCAGACAAACGCGCAACTCGCGAAGTCTCACGTGAACAGGCGTCTGGATCTGTAGAAGTACTCGGCGCCGGAGAACACCGAGAGTGCTAACGCGAGGATCAAGCACGCCGTTTTCGCGACATCTCCGCCCGACCCGAGTGCGAACGACCGATCGGCGAGAATGGCAAGAACCAGTGCGACGTGCGAAATCGTCTTCGCTTTCCCGAGGAGGCTCGCACCGATCTCCTTGCCCTCGGAGATCGCGAGAATTCTCAAGCCAGTGACCAAGAACTCCCGGGCGATGATCAGCATCACCGCCCAAGCCCCCAGCTCGCCAAGTTGCAGCAGGGCGATGAGCGCTC
>Ga0272443_10002803_pt1 | contig 21553 bp, 23 predicted proteins | sample SSMAcet12_FD_193581 | JGI IMG/M metagenome (GOLD analysis project Ga0272443, IMG submission 193581) | Marine sediment archaeal communities from Little Sippewissett salt marsh, Falmouth, MA, United States - SSM-Acet-12 | ecosystem: Environmental > Aquatic > Marine > Wetlands > Sediment ... | reverse complement strand
TGGAAGTGCTAATGGGATAAATAATACGGCGGGTGGAAATGAGATTTCATGTAATGTCATTGAAATGGCGGATAGCTCTACTGGCATCGGAATAAGGTGTGGGTCCAACTCCTTAACAGTAAGGAATAACATCGTCAAAATGGGCACTGGAGCGGCAACCGGGATAAGCATCTTGGGCTACAATCAGCGTGTTGCGAACAATTCCATCTATAGCAACGGCGGAACAGGCGGTGGCATTTACTTAAACACTGGAGCCGAGATCAACAACAGGATTTACTCCAATCTTGTCGAAGGGTTTTCTGGTACTGGAGGTCACGGCATAGAACTGTCGGCGGGAGCATACTCATCGGCCTACAATATCTCAGTTTATGACAACGCAGTTTACAACTGCGATACCGCATACTACGTGAAGGATGATTTCGTTGTACAGGGTGGCAGTACAAACGAGACGCTATCGGAGTCACCATTCACTGATGCTGCAAACGGTGACTTTACGCCAGTAGACACCGGGAATGTATTATCTCCTCAGCGTACATCGACCGTGAACGGAATTCGAGTAAATGCGGCAAAAGGGGCGGTAGCACCTGCAAGTAGCGGTGGCGGATCAACAGTAATCGTTATCGAGGATGACTAATAATGGCGTTTGATGAATCACTCACTGGCGGAACCACTTCGAAGATCATTGAAGTCATGCTTCGCGACTCGACTACTGGTGGCGGTAAGACTGGACTTGCGTTTGGCGATGTCACAGCGTCGTATGTCCGTGAAGGCGGAACGAGGGTTGCCATCACACTCGCTAGCGGAACGGCAGGAGATGCGTACTCGTCCGGCAAGTGGGCGGAAGTTGATGCAACCAACCAAAAGGGGCTGTATCAACTGCACCTGCCTAATGCAGCAATTTCAACTGGCGTTGCAGCGGTCACGGTTAGTTTACAGGCAACAGGAACACTAGATAAGGCAATCAGGCTGAAACTGGAGACCCCAGTTAATACGGTGCAACTTGGCGGGACATCACAAACCGCTCGCGACATCGGGGCAAGCGTTCTGCTGTCGTCAGGGACAGGCACAGGGCAGTTAAGCCTTTCAAGTGGTCTAGTCACAGTTGGAACCAACAACGACAAAACTGGGTATTCAATCTCAGGGACTAAGACAACTCTTGATGCTCTGAATGACATCGACGGAACCGGCCTTGCTACCTCGGCAGGACTCGCAACTGTCGATTCGAATGTTGATGCAATCAAGGCGAAGACGGATCAGTTCGTGTTCACAGTTGCCAATCAGGTCGATGCCAATGCACTTAGCGGCGGTGGCGGTCTTGATGCGTCGGGTGTTCGGGCAGCGGTCGGGCTGGCTTCTGCGAATCTTGATACTCAACTTGGCGATATTCCAACGGTGTCGGAGTTCAACGCAAGGACGCTGTTGTCAAGTGCGTACTTTGATGCTTCAACAGATACCGTCAGCCTTGCGGCAGATCAAAGCGGGGTGACGATTGGCACTGTCAATGCGCTCACTGGTCACACGGTGCAGACTGGTGACAGTTATGCAAGGCTTGGTGCTCCAGCGGGTGCAAGCGTTTCAGCGGACATTGCAGCGATTGAGGCAGGGACAGCACCGACAGCGGCACAGGTCGCAGATGCCGTTTGGACTGAAGCGATTGCAGATCATTCAGGAACGGTTGGCAGTACAGCGGAGTCATTGTCAAACGCTTCTGCCCCAACGGCAGGAGCAGTGGCGGACGCTGTGTGGGACGAGGCGATGTCAGGGCATGTCTCTGTTGGATCGTTCGGATATTGGTTCTCTGGCATCACGCGACTCGCATCATGGCTTGGAATCATCGCAGGTAAAACCGCAGACGCTTCCACTCTAACAGAAGTCAACGCTACGACAGCAGGGGCGAGCTTCAATAACACTACGGACTCGCAGGAAGCAATCAGAGACCGTGGTGATGCAGGATGGATAACTGGATCAGTAACAGGAGACGCGATCATAACCCCTCTCAGTGCATCTGAGATAACGAGGGTGAATGGAACGGACATCGCCTACTTTATAGGGGAGACGATTGCGACTACGATTGCAATTACAGACTCTTCAGGGGCGGCACTTGATGTCTCAGCTAAGACCCTACAGATAGTTATCGACAGAGGACGGTCAGGACACACTGACGTACAGGTCATTAGCTCGGGAAGCATCTCAGTAGGAGGAGCCGGCAACAATCAGGTCACGTTTACGAACTCTGCGGCAGTGACTGCGACAGCAGGGGTTCTTCGGTGGGCGTTGAGAGACACCGCAGATGGGGACCGAGTGTTAGCCCGAGGAAACATCAGAGTATTGGAGGCAGCGGACCAAGATGCCTAAAGCAGCGAGGACACACGGATCGAAGGCGAGAAGCCTGCACCGCAAGAGAGGGACCAGTAAACCTGGACACCCTCTCTACAATACCGCACAGTGGAAGGGCAAACATGGGCTGAGATTAAAACACTTGGCTAAACATCCGTTTTGCGTCGAGTGCAGAAAGGAAGGAAAGCCGACTTTAGAATGTATACCTAAAGTGGCGATTGTGGATCACATAACCCCTCACCGAGGTAGACCAGAGGTTTTCTTCGATGAGGACAACTTACAGACTATGTGCAAACCACATCACAGCAAGAAGACTGTTCAAGACATGGGAGGATACGGAAGATGAATGTATATGAAAGCTTACCCCCGCCACCAGATTACTTGACAAACTATGGGTTGGCTAAGTGGTCCGAGGTCGGAAGTCGCTTAGTTGAAATGGGGGAACTGTCAGAGGCTAACATTGATGTTCTGAGACTTTATTGCGAAGCGTGGGAAGACTTCAGAGAGGCTATCGACGAACTGAAAGCCCACGGAAGCTCGACCTGCGTATCGGAGAAAGGTGGACATTATGCTCACCCTTCAGTCTCGCGAAAGTCAGCAGCGATTAAGAGACTGGAGAAGTTCGGGAAGCAACTCGGATGGTCTCAAGTTAAGGACGCAGTCAAGAAGACGAATAAGGTTTCTAGTAGACCCGCAGGATTATGAAAGCAGACTCCACTAAGCTTTGGATGCGAGACGCATCCGACGAACTCGCTGTGAGCAAAGGATGCAAATTCAATGCTCTCAGGGGGGCGTATGCAGTTTGGTGGATTGAGCGGAACTGTATGCTTTACGAAGGGGACTATGCAGGAACACCTTTGATCCTGCGAGGGAGGCACGACGATCAAATCGGATGTTGGCCTATCCCAGATACGTTCGACGCAAAGCTTGCGATGCAGCGGCACGACCACTATGTCGACGGAGTGAAGAAGGGAGTTCCCACGGACTGGCAGTACGAATGTGTTATGCGGCTGTTCGGCTGGGTTACGCTCACGGAGTGGAGAGGCGAAGAGCAGTGGGTACGACGTTTCCGCAGAGCGAGTTGGTGGGTTCCGAAAAAGAACAAGAAGTCTCCTACTCTCGCAGCTATTGGACTCTATCTGACTTGCGGGGACGGCGAACCGGGGCAGAAGGTCGCTCTGTGTGCGAAAGACGGTGGGCAAGCTAGAGACATCGCGGGACAGCACATACTTCAGATGGTGGGCCAGTCCCCCGAGTTACAAGCGGAATGCACCGTCAACTTAAACGAAATGAAGCTGACCCACATACCTTCAGCCTCGATAATGAAACCCTTCTCGTCCTCGAACGAGCGGTCGCAGAAGTCGAAGGAAGGATTTAACGGCTCAGTCCTAGTCGATGAAACGCACGTTGTGGACAGGGCATTCATGCGACGTATGAAGAGGGCGGGTATCAGTCGGAAAGAACCAATTCAGCTAGAGGTATCGACCGCAGGAACAGACCCTGACGGATACGGTAAAGAGCAATTCGACTACGGAGCAGCGGTTGCCAGAGGAGAGGTCGAAGATTACCAATTCATGTATCAAGCATACGCCGCAGATGCTACAATTAAGTTTTCGGACTTGACACCGGATAACATCTGTGAAATCGGCAGGAAGATCAATCCCGCTTGGGGACACACGATTCAGCCTGCCGAATTCATTAACGACTGGACCACATCAGGGAGGAAGATCGGGGAGCAACTCGATTTCCTGATGTACCGTTTGAATTTATGGCAGGAGAGTTCAAGTCCTTGGTTACCTTCAGGAGTATGGAAACAGAACTACGATCCAAATTTAACTTGGGAGTCGCTCCGAGGAAAATACTGTGTCGTAGGATTCGACAAGTCAGATAAAAGAGATTTTACAGCGTTCGTATGTATGTTCCCTACCTACGGGGAACACGGCATTAGTGAGTTGCTCTTATGGCCTTTTGTAATCGCCCCCGAAGCGTACATCGAAAAGAACTCCGACCTAGCCCCTTTCGCGGACTGGAGAGAGTCAGGGGATTTGATAGTAAGTCCCGGAGATGTCATTTCAGTTGGAGCGATTTACGATACCTTCGGGCGGATAAACGAACATTGTGACATTGGATACTTAGCATATGATCCTCACAAAGCGGAATCCGTTACTCAGATCATTGAGCAAGGGGCATCTTCGACAGACGGAGGCGAATTGAGTAAAGGATTCGGGGTAGAGAGAGTCTCGGTGAATCAAGGGACTGCACTCTTCGAGCCCATTACGGAATTCGAAGCGTTAGCAATTGAGAGCAGAATTAAGCATCCTGGCAACAAAGTATTCGACTGGATGATGGGGAACATCCACGTTAAAGATACTGCCGGGAGAAAGCGTCTGCTAAAAGCAGACGAAGGGCAGGCGAGGGTTCGTAAGATCGACGGTCCTGTCGCAGCAGTTACCGGACTGGCTTTGTTGATCGACAACGAGTACAGACCTCAACATAGCGTCTATGAAACAAGAGGATTATTAACTCTATGAACATCCTTCAATCTATTAAAAGTATGTTCGGTATGCATGGTGGTCACATGGAAGGTGGTCAGCCTAACCCCGCACACCCTTTCTGGTACACCAGTCTGATTGACTCTGCTAACGGCAAGCCTCGGATCACACCTGAGTACGCTTTGAACATTTCTTCGGTCCTGGCTTGTGTCAGAGTTATCGCGGAGTCAGGGTCGACTCTCCCGGTCAACCTGTATAAACGAAACAAAGACGGAACTAAAGAACGGGCGAGCGACTCCTATCTTCACTCCGTGATCCACGACACTCCGAACAGGTGGCAAACTTCAGTGGAGTTCTACGATCAGATGTTCAACTATCTTCTGTTGAACGGTAACAGTCTGCACAGGATAAAAGGGAACTCTAATGGACCTGTCGGAGAGTTGATCCCAATTAACCCCCTGAGAGTTAAGAAAGTTAAGCTACTGTCTGATGGCAGAAAGCGGTTCTATCTTGATGACGATGAGACCCTGGACTCCCATGAGGTTATGCACATCATGGGTATGTCTCTCGATGGAATGTGGGGAACCTCAGTTTTGAGCTACGCCAGAGACTCCCTCGGAATCTCAATGGGTGCGGAGCAGATGGGACTGCAACTCTTCGAGAACGGGTTGAGACCCAGTGGCGTTTTGCAACACCCGCATAACCTCAGCGACACCGCTATTGATAGGCTTCGAAACCAAATCAACGACATCCACGGAGGCAGGTTCCATAAGCCTTTAGTCCTAGAGGAAGGGATGGCTTGGAAGCAACTTTCCGTGACCCCAGAGGATGCTCAGTTCTTGGAGACTCGGAAATTCCAAGTCGAAGAGATTTGTCGAATCTTCCGAGTCCCCTTGCACATGGTGCAAAGCTTGGAGAGAGCGACGTTCAATAACATCGAACATATGTCAATTCAGTTCGTGACCCACACACTTCGACCTTGGCTCGTTCGAGTCGAGAAGGCGATGAAGAGAGACTTGCTATACCAAGACAAGTTCTACGTGGAATTCTTGACTGAAGGTCTCTTGCGAGGAGACACAAAGTCCAGATACGAAGCGTACGCCTCCGCGATCCAGAACCAATGGATTTCACCCGATGAAGTTCGAGCGTTCGAGAGCATGAACCCTCGAGCAGACGGTGAGGGAGGGAAGTATGAGAACCCTTCGATTAACCCAGTGAACAAAGAAGCTCCTCCTGAACCTGAAGGTGAAGGGGAAGCGGTTGCATACGCTTTCGCGGAAGACCTTGCAATCTCTATCGCCCGTAGAGAAGAGGCTCAACTAGAGAAGCGAATGAGCGGAGCTTCACAAGACCCAGAGAAGTTCAAAGAGTGGGCAGCAGAGTGGTACACAAACCATGCAACCTGGACAGACGCGAGAATAAATACTTTCTGTGAAGTCACAGGAGTTCAAGATGCGGACAGGTCCGCAGCGGTCCAGAGGCTAACTGCCGGGGCGATGAAGTCGATCTCCCAAGCCGAAGACGTTGAACAATGGATTCACGAACGCAAAGAGAACATTTACGAAACCGTTTCCACTGAACTAAAAAAGGTAATCAGATGAAATACAACTACATCGCCCAAGAACTTTGTGCTCAACCTTGGGCAATCACAGAAGCTAAATTGAGTACCATCGTCGGCGTGCTTCTGGCGAAGGAAAAAGGAGTGGACGTTCCCGCAGAAATGAAGGAGCGGATCAAAGCCGAGGCAGAAGAGAGACGATCCAAGTTGTCTGCTCGAAGCGGGAAGCTCGGGTTGATGGGAATCTACGGGACACTCAGCCACAGACCTTCCATCTTTTCGTCAGGTGGGATGTCATCAATGGAGATTCGGGAAGCTGCGAAAGCCCTTGCGGCGGACGAGGATATCTCTGAAGTCATCATGGACGTGGACTCTCAAGGTGGATCAGTCTTCGGTCTACCAGAAGCGGCTAAAGCGATTTATGACCTACGGCAAGTCAAACCTGTTACTGCGGTCGTCAATGCCAATGCCCATTCAGCGGCATACTTCCTCGCCTCGCAAGCAAGTGAGATTGTTTCAACCGAGAGCGGGTACACCGGCTCTATCGGGGTGATCTTGCCTGTCGTAGACGACAGCGAAGAAGAGGCGAACGTCACTTACATTAAAGCAGGCAAGTACAAATCGGAAGGGTACGAGAAGCCTTCGGACGAGTACAAAGAGCACATGCAGGGAATCGTGGACGAGTTCTACGCCCAGTTCATTTCCGCTGTCGCGAGGGGTCGAGGAATCGACGCCGCTAAAGTCGAAGCCAACTTCGGGCAGGGGAGAAGCTTCCTCGCAGGAGAAGCGAAAGAAAGAGGGATGATCGACAGAATCGCCAGTTTGGACGAGGTCATCGAAGAGAAATTAGAGCGTCTTAAAGCCAAGAGAGACAGAAATCGGCGTAGGCTAGCGGCTCTCCTGTAAATTATTTGGCTATAATGGAAAATCTTGCTAAAATCAAGGGATACTTCTGGTACGAAAACTCGGCCAGTATTTTCGGTACGAAATTCGACCGGCAAACGTGAAAAACTTCAATTTACCCCAAAGAAAAAGGCCGAGTTATGAAACTCAAACAACTTAAACTGGACCTCGATGCGGCTAAGAAAGATTTAACCGCAGCGGCAGGTAAAGACGTGACGGATGAAGAGTGGACTGCTCTCGTAGAGAACATCCAATCCATTGAGGCTTCTATTGAAAAGGAAGAGGATCGACTCAAGCAAGTCGAAGAGATCATGGGCAGAGGGTTCGACGTTGATGCAAAGGCAGACCCTGTCGACAACCCCCGTATCGGCAAGGTCGAAGACCAATGGAAGAAAGACCCTGCTCTCGGCTACAGTCGCCCAGGCATCTTCCTCGAAGAGGTTATGAACGCCGAGAAGAAAGGTCAACTTTCCCCTCAGCTTAAATTCCTCGCAGCCGCAGGAAGTGATGAAGCTTCGACTTTGTCGAACGTCTACGGCGGATTCTTGATCCCCGAAGCGTTCCGACCAGAAGTCCTGTCAGTTTCAGTGGAAGCTGATCCGACTGCAAGTCGAGTCACCCAAATCCCAATGGCATCGGATGTCGTCAACATCCCTGCTCGAACTGACAAGAACCACAGCACTTCAGTTAGTGGTGGGTTGACTGTCGGTCGAACGACTGAGACTCAGGCTCCTTCTAGCAGCCGGGTCGCTCTGGAGAACGTCAAACTCGAAGCAACTGCTTTGATGGGTTTGAGCTATGCTTCTGAGCAACTACTTGAACGCTCTGCGGTCTCCTTCATCGCAATCTTGGAGCAAGGGTTCTCAGACGAATTCGCCTCGAAGATGTTCGATGAGAAGATCAACGGAACTGGGGCAGGTGCTCCAGTCGGCGTCCTGAACTCCGCTGCTACGATCACCGTAGCTAAAGAAGGTGGTCAGACCGCAGACACGATCACAGGTCAGAATTTGATTGACATGCGACACCGGGCATGGCGATACGGCAACTCGATCTGGCTTGCAAACCATGATGTCTATCCATCATTGGTGACTGCACACGTTTCCATGACGAACGATGACATTCCTGTCTTTGTTCCAGGTAACGGGGTCGACGTTCCTGATACCATTTTGGGTCGCCCAGTTTACTTCACAGAGTATGCGAATACCCTTGGTGACAAAGGCGATATCATGCTCTGCGACTGGTCGCAGTACCTGTGGGGAACTTTGGGCGGAGGCAGCATCCAGTCTGCTGAGTCTATGCACGTTCGGTTCGTAAATCACGAACGGACGTTCAAGTTCTACACCTACAACACTGGGTCGCCTTGGTGGAAGTCTGCTCTGACTCCTAAGAACTCAAGCACAACGCTCAGTCCGTTCGTGACCTTGGCAGCACGTGCTTAACCTTTAACTTCACACTTCGCCGGGGAGCAATCCCCGGCATACCTCATAGGAGATTAAGACTATGGCAGTAGCCACAAGTACAGACCAATCCTCAAGCATCATGGCGATCACTCAGTATGATCACGACCCTGATGCCACTTCAGCAGTCGACGTTGCATGGGTTGACATGCGGGACTACGGGAAGTTCATCGCTTCCTTCTTCCGTACTGTCGGAACCTCTGCTCTGACTTATAAAATCCTGGCGAACTCAGCCAGCGATGGAAGTGGGTCGGATGTCGAGATCAAATCGGGGTCTGCCGCACCGGATGCGGTCGGAGACTACGCTTTCCTCGAATGCACCGCAGAGGAACTGCTTTCAGCAGGGACTGATCTGCGGTACGTGACACTGAACCTGACCTTGGCGACAGGGACAGATGAAGGCGTCGTAACTTATATCCGCAGTTGCCCTCGGCACTCATACGCCGGTTTGACTTCAGATAGCATTGCCTAATCGTGGTTAGCAAAAATCCTAAAGTCGTTCCGGTCAAGTTCTTGCTTGACCGGGACGTACTTGACCACAACGACGAAGTCATCGAGTCGTTTGAGGCAGGGAAGGTTTACAAGCTTTCTCAGGATTCTGCCGACAGATGGGTACGAAGAGGAGCAGCAGCATATGAGACCGTCGACGATAAGCCTGTTAAGAACAGTTCAACCAGTAGTCGAACCAGTAGTCGTAAGCGATCTTAAGACTTGGCTCGGTTATGGAGGTACTGATCAAGATGCAGTCTTCGACAGTATGATCGTAGCTGCGAGAGAGTGGACAGAGCAGTTCCTGGCTCGTCAACTCATTACCGCAACGTGGCAGTTGAAACTGGATTACTTCGACTGGACCATCATTGATTTACCGAGGCAACCGATCCAGTCGGTGTCCTCGATTGTATACACGGATTCTCAAGGTACTGAACAGACCTTGAGTTCATCCCTTTACGACTTTAGTGCTAACAGCGGCAGGATTGCCCCTGTTTATAACGAGTCGTGGCCGGACACTCGTGATTCCCTAGAGCCTGTCACCATTACTTACGTGGCAGGTTACGGGGACGAGGGGCATGATGTTCCTGAGCCAATTCGACAAGCAATCCTCCTAATCGCATCTGGTATGTGGATGGGGATTCAAGGTTGTGGTGGGTCAGGGTGCGATGGCAACGGGATTAACATAGCAGGTAAAGCGATGCTCTACCCCTATAGGATTATGTCGATATGAGAGGTATGTCGGAGCGGTGCAAGATTTTCAATTGCAGTCTGACAGTGGAGAAACCCACCACTGCTTCAGCCTCCGCTAACGACTACAATGAGATCGACCTCTATGATGATTCGAACTGGTCGGAACATTGTGTCCGACCAGTTCATCGTCGTCCCATGAGTGGACGCGAGACGGAAATCCACGGACAAGTCATCGGGACGAGAGACGAAGTTTTCGAAATGTGGGGCGATGCCTTAACTCGGAAAATACTGGTGACCTATCGCCTCAAGTACACAGACATTGACGGAGTCGAACACACGCTCCAAGTGTGGGACAAGCAGACTAGTTCAGATTCAAGGTGGGTCACACTGCGAGCAAGAGAGGACGCCTCAGTATGAGAGTAGCCCGAAACAGTAAAACAGGGGCGATCCGCATGAAGGGACTTGAAGAACTCTCTGCGACCCTGGTTCGTATGTGGACCTTTAACGACAGCAAGTCTATGACGAAGGCTGTCACCAGGTCCATTTCCAAAGGAGTAACCATAGTTCGCAGAGCATATGTAGAAGCCGCTCCGAACGGACCACCTAAAAACTCCAAGAACTACCCGCGACACCTGAAGATGAAAAAGGCGGTCAGAAGGAAAGTCCGTAGACCTCAAAAACGTAAGCCAGCGGACGCTAAAGTAGGTTTCAACGTCAACCTTAAAAAGAATGCACCGAAACGGGCGTACCATGCACACCTGCCCTCGCTAGGTACAGTGCAGAGGTGGAAGCACGTAAGGGACAAGTCGGGAAAGGTGATAGCCAAAGGGAGATCAGGAGGAGGTCAGTGGGTAGGTAGGGTTAAGCCAAGTTCGCGAATTGGGAACATGGTTAAAAAGTCCTACGGACCAGCAATCAAAGCTATCCACGTCGAGTACGGTAAATACATTCGGACAATCATGCCTTTCATAGGGGGGAAATAAGACATGGCTGCGACCGTCAAGAAAGAAATGAGAGACAGGATAGCGGCGTTAGCAGACATCACCGCTGCGGCGTACAAAGTTTATGTAGACCGAATTCCCCAAGGGATTGAGGACTACAAAACAGTGGTCCTTACTCGGTTAGGGTCGGACCAAAACTCGACGTTGTCCGCAGACGATGACACGTTGATAACAGAGACCTTCAACGTCCAAGTTCGAGGTAAGACCAGTTTCGACGCTGAGACCATCTGTGACGCAGTCATCGACGACCTGCAAACCTTGCAGGGAGTTAGCCTCGGGTCCGTTCGAAAGATCGGAGCTATCATCATCGAAAACATTAACGACTCGTTCGAAGTAGACGAGTTTGGCGGCGATGCAGGCAACGCCGTTATTGATTCCACTATTACTGTCATGCACGTCCCCCAATAGGAGCAAAACTGTGGCAAAACTAATCGGGAAGGGAACTAACCTTCAACTCACCATCTCTGCTGTCTTAACAACAGTCGCCCAAGTCATCGACTTTACGGTCGGAGCACAAGACCCTGAAGTGTTCGAGACCCGAACGCTTGACGGTGGAGTCGCCGTTGGGAAACAGGCAACCGGGTACACCGCTCAAGGTGACATTACCGGGAACCTGTTTCTTGATACTTCAAACGCAACGCATCAGTTCATTGCGTCAAACTCTCAAGCACCAGGCACTACAGTCGCAGGTAAGGTCATTCTTTCGGATTCAGCCGAACTCACCTTTACTGCGGCAGCTATCGGTATGGGAGACACCACTGTCAGTATGAGCGACGGGTTGAAGGCAGGATTCACAGTTAAGACTGAAGGTCTTGTGACATACCCAACTTCGTAACCTAAACAGAGGAAGCTATGAAAGCCAGAACTTTAATCCCGGTCGAAGTCCTTGAAGGCATCAGCCCGAGCGGAACCCCAACTTTTCGCAGAGAAGAGGCAGGGTACGTTGTGGAAGACCCTGATTGTTATTGGCTTGTTCGCAACGGAACGGCAGAACCTGCTGACGAGGAATGTGAACTCGCCTGCAAGCCTTTTTGGAACCCGACATCCAAAGAGTTCTTGCAGGCGAACTACGACCAAGCTTGTTGTGCTCACACAACGGGAAACGCTCTGTATGACAGTGACACTGGGGAACCAGAAGCACTTTCCCGCATGGAGAAACGACTCACTAAACACGGAATCGCGTTCAAGAGAAATGACCCTCCTGACGTAATGAAGAAGCATTTGAAACTGGTCAAAACCCTGAAGGAAAAGGCGAATGAGCGACTTAAGAGAGAGGCTAAAAGGAAAGTGCCAGCGAAGGTACAAAACCTTGAAGATTCAAGGGGAGGAAGTGGGGATACGAACTCTGACAGTCTCTGAGGCTGAAGAGTATTTTCTCTCCGAAGACCGATCCTTGATTATCGTTATGGGGACCGTGGACCCTGAAACTAAAGAACCTGTCTTCACCGAAGACGACCTCGAACTCGTCCACGAAATGGAAGCTGGGTTCGGTTCTCGACTTCGCCTGGAGTTACAGAGGTTCAACGGGTTCCTCTCCGAAGATGAAGTGGAAGACGAGGGAAAGTAGATGCCGACCCTCTTGAGGACTGGTGGATCGGCCTCGCCCTAAGACTCGGGAGGGTAGACTTTCGTTCTCTCAAAGATGAAATCACCTACGAGGATTACAGGAAGATATTCGATTTCACCATGAGGGAACTTGGAGTCGAAGAGACTCGGCAAGCTACGGCAGAGGACATAGTCACGAACGCGACAGGGGAACCCCCAGTGTTTAGCGGAAGATTCTAAGTATGGCTACTAAAGTTGATATCTCGACTCGGTTCATGGGGGATCATGGCGACCTCATCAGGTCGATTGAGATCGTCAATAAAAAACTGGAGGCACAAGCCAAGACCGTCCGAAGATCGCGGAGAGACTGGAGACAGTTCACTCAGAACGCGATCTTCGGTGTTGAGGACGTTGCATCCACGGTAGGTACTGGAGGTCTCGCAGGAGCAGTGAGAGCCGCCTCTAACAACATGACGATGATGTTGATGGCTGTCGGCGGTCCTTGGATGACTGCTTTCGGTGTCGCAGCAGCGGCAACCCTACAACTTGCCCTGGCATTGGACCTGTTTGGTGAGTCAGCGGATAAAGCTGCCGAGAAGGCTAAGAAACTGCTCGACGATTATGTCAAAGGTCTCAAAGAGGGTATGCGACAGCAGGAGACCATCCACAACTTTAACCGAAGGATACTGGATGGGACTATCGAGCAGAGGAAGGCTGCGATAGATGGCTTGAAAGAACAGATCGACTCTGAAAAGTCAGTGCTCAAGTATTTAGAGAAGAACTTAGAGCTAAGGAGGAAAGTAAAAGCCGAGCTAATGGAAGAAGCTAAAGCGAGAGCCGCCGTAGCCGAAGCGACCTTGGAGACAGGGGCAGTAAGCAAAGGAAGAGGAAGAAAAGCGGTAGAGGAAAAGCATTCTCAGAGACTCAGCGCAGAAGTGGAACTTGAAAAGAAAAGGATTGAGGCAATAAAAAAAGAGCGTGCTGAAACAGAGGCTAAGCTCGAAAAGCAGCAAGAGATGCTGAAGTGGGCTGAGGATATGGCAAAGCACGACGAAGAGACTCAAGCGAGAAGGGAGAAGGACAAGAAGATCACAGAGGCTAACGCCGCTATGATCAAACGGACCGGAGAAATGGAAACTTTCCGTTTATCCTTAGCCGAGAAAAACAAGACCCAGATCGAGGACCAAATAAAAGCGGAAGAGGATAAACTCGCGGTCATCGAGAAGCAACTCGCGACCCTGAGAACGATCCGTGAGGATTTACGACCAGAGGGGATGCAACAAGACCTCACCAATCAACAGCTTGAGGCAGAAAGAAGGATCGCTATCGCCAAAGAGGCTCAGAAGACCGCAGCGGAAGAGACACTGAAATTCCAAAGGCAAATCAACCAGGAGTTGAGATCGTCTGTCGACGGATCAAAGGAGTTCGCTAAAGCCTTCCAGAAAGCCATTGCCCCCGAGATGGGAGAGTTGAAGACTCCTGAAGAGTTGCTCAACGAACCCCTGGTCCCTTTCGGAGGGAAGTACAAAGAAAAGTCAGGGTTCTCAGGGAAGTTCAGGGAGAGGGGCGAAACTGACATCGACAGGTTCACCAAAGCCCGAGATGCCAAAAGAGCGGCAGAAGGGAGCAGGGAAACTGACATCGACAGGTTCACCAAAGCCCGAGACGCCAAAAGAGAGAAGGAAGCGAAAGAGATGAAGGAAACCGCATCCAACACCAAGAAGTCTGCGGAAAATACCAAAATGGCTAATGATCTTCTCAGCCGGATCGCAGACAGAATGGAGTCAGGCACTAGCCTCGAAGTCACAGTCGGAGGAGTTTTATCGTGAGTGTAACTTCAGTGGAGAGGCTTCAGGAGAGAGGTGGTTCGCTCGGTCAACATAGCCGGATCACACAGACCTACCTGATCCGAACGAATAGCAGAGATGATGGTTACTTTGAAGTCAGGCAGGCTGTCGAGGATGTTGTCGGTTCCTTCATCTCTCCCCATCCCGACAGCCTGTTCTATACACGCCGAGATATTGACCTAACAGCGGCATCCCCTCTGCACTGGACCGCCAGGGTAGTCTGGTCAACTGAGCCGGTGAATACTCAAGAGAGGGAGAGGCAGCAGTACCCGAATCCAATCGACCGCAGGATGCGAATCAGCGTGTCCTCGCAGGAAACGCAGAAGTACGTCTGGAAAGACCGAGATGAAACTCCTCTCGTCAACAAAGCGGGAGACCCCATTGAACCCCTTCCTACGGACTTCACTGACGTAATCGTGAACCTGAAGGTCAACATCGCGAACTACCAAGTTTCATGGCTGACTAACTACGTCAACTCTACGAATTCCAAACCCGTTATCATATCAAACGGAAGTACCGTCTTGGTAATCGACGCAGGGTATGGCTTGCTAAAGTCGATGTCCATTACTGAGCTAACAGAGGACAACGGATTCCAGTTCTACGAGGCAATGGTCAGTGTTCACGTCACTCACGACGAAGAATACAAGTGGAAGACCGTCGTAGTTAACGAGGGGTTCAGATACCTTGATGGAACAGATTTAATCCACTTCTTCGAGAAAGATGCTAATGGGGTGTTGCAAGACGGACTAGAGGGTAGAGATGAGGTCAGAGTCACTACCCCGAAGAAACTTGATGCCGCAGGGGGAGCACTTGCCGATGACGCAGACCCTACGTTGCTTGAATTCAATCTATATAAAGAAGCCGACTGGTCGGAACTTCCCTTCTTCTCCAAACCCTGATAGGTAACGATATGAGACTCACCGGAATTACCCTCACTACGACTGCTGCGGAACTTGATGAAAGCGACTTCCGCAGTACGACTGCTTTCCCTCGAGCTAAAATGGCTCAGGAGAACGCAGTCCCTTTCCCCTTGGATTTAAGAGACTGGCTGGTCCACGACTCGGGGGCGTTGCTTCCTGCGACCGCAGCGACAGATGACCTTGGATACACGGTCGGAACCTTTGCAACTGCCCCTCCGAAACTCCTGTCCTCTGACGGAGCGACAGGGTCAGTCACTCAGTACGCTCGGCAGTCCTTCACAGTGCCTCCTGAGTATCAGACCGGGCAAACTATCCAACTGGTGGCAAACGTCGCCATGACGACGATCTCAGACTCTACAGCGACCCTTGACGTTCAAGCCTTCGCCCACGATAAAGAAGGTGGGATTGGGACTGACCTCTACGCAGGAGCGGCGTTGTCCGTCAACTCTGCGACTGCGACAGACTACACGTTCGCCCTTACAGGTTCAGGACTCTCCGCAGGGGACATCCTCGATATCCGACTGACCGCAGCTATCACAGACGCCGCGACAGGATCAGGGGTCACGATGAACATTTATAACACCGAAATTCAGTGTGACATCAGAGGCTAAACATGGCCGGGTACATCTTCACTCACGATGAAGCAAAAAGGGTCGCTAATGCGGTCAAAGCCAACGAAGGCAGACCGCATACCCGATTGCCCCCTCGACCCAGACCCTATCGAGGAACTGGCGGTGGGGGAGGGGCGTGTGAATGCCCAGAGGTTCACGAATTCTACACGAACACAACGACAACCGCAGGCACGTTCACGGCGAATTATGACGTAAACGGGACTGCTGAAGATGTTACTTGGGACTGGGATGCAACTGCGTCAGAAGTTCAGACAGCGTTCGAGGGTCATTCTGAGATTGCATCCGGTGAAGTTGCCGTAAGCGGCGGACCGTGGCCAGACGTTGCATTGTATGTCGAATTCACGATCGCCGGTCTGACTAACGTGAACTTTCCAACGGTCGATAACACTAGCCTAACCGGCAATGCTGCAATGCGTCGATTCTCCAAAGGAGTGTGATAATGGTTGATCGCTGTTGCTGCTGCCCAGAACCGGGGATCGTTACACTAGGTTACTCGATTATGAAACTGGATGCGAGCAATGGTTCTCGTATTTGGTTTAACGATTGCAAGTACAATGCCACATTCAAGCCTTCCGATTTAATGCTAACCAGCGACGGCTTGCACGTTCTGCATTCAGGTTTTGCGTCCCTAGCGTCAAACACCGATAGTCTAAAATACGCAGCGATGTTTCTGGATGTTAGCTCAGGAACTACTCAAGAACAGCCAGTCATTACTGGCGACTTTGGAGGCAGTTCATATTCAGCGATACTGGAGGGGACAAATTACTATTGGCTTACAGGCTCGTCCGGGTTGGTGGTTTCTAAGTCTGACTACACGGCGACTCGCGTTGCTGTTGGCACGCCGTACGTGACTCGAAGAAATGTCAACGTCGCTGTATGGGGCGACTATTACATCCAAGGCGAGGCATTTGCAACGTCGTCATCTTACCTGCAAGTGATTGACACTGATGCAACTGTTGTCAAGACAATCAACCTGCCATCGGTAAAGAGAATGTACGCTTTCACTCAGGCAAACGTCGACGGCAAGATTGTCATTTGGTTTTACGATACAACAGCCGCTGCAAGCAAAGTGGGTATTTTCGACCTAGATACAGAAACGTATGATTCTGAATTAACTCTGACAAACACAAACCTTTCCACTGATACCTACGACAATGGCTTTGATGTCAATGGTGACTACGCAGCCATTACTGCAAACCACGTAGACGATCCGCTGACAGACCCAAAGGTTTACGAGCACGTTGAGGTGTTTAACCTTAGCGACATGACATCTGCACATTGGTACTCTGAGCACCAGTACGCAACTGGGTTTGGGTACAACCGTTGGGAAGTTGGACCCATGCGAGTGTCAAGCGATGGGAGCGAGGTTGCAAGACCTGCGATTGATTCGTTACACGGTGTCGCAGTGTTCAATTCATCGGGATTGAAATGGCGAAAGACCTTAACTGGATACACCTTCAACAACTTCAACAATGGGCGTATGGACATCGAGTTTGACAGCAGCGGAAACGTCTACACTAACGGACTCGATGCGAGCAGTGACACTCAGGTCATTAAACTCGCGGCGTCAAATGGTGCGGTTGAATGGGAGCGACCTTGGACGTTCACTGACAACCCAAACGATGCACAGGTCTCACGGATCACCGCTGGCAGCGATGGCATTTACGTCTGCGGTGAACACACTGAACCCTACAATCTCTAACGGACTAACACAGCATGAGAGTTCTCGCAATCGGAGATTTGCACTGTCCGGGTATGCTCGATGAGTACCCCGCTTTCCTGAAAGATGTCTACGACCAGTGGAACCTGAACACAGTGGTATTCATTGGCGACGTTATCGACTGGCACGCTATCAACTTTCACGGTAAGCACTCGGAGACACCGGGAGTCTTAGCCGAAGTCGAAGCGGCAAGAGTGCAGATCGAGAGACTCAACGAGATGTTCCCGGTCGCTACTTGGCTCGTCGGTAATCACGACGCCTTGCCGAAACGCAGAGCAGACGACGCCGGATTGCCTTCGAACATCCTCAAGAGCGAACAGGACTTCTGGGGAGTGAAGTGGAAAGTTATCGAGAGGTTCGGAAGCATCCTCATTGACGGAGTTAAATACTCTCACGGAGAGACCGGACCTGGGGGCATGGAAGCCGCTCTAAAGCAAGCGGTCAACTCAGGCAGGTCTACTGTCATCGGGCATCACCATCAAACAGCGGGCGTACGCTGGGGAGCTAATGAGGAACGGAGATTCTTCGGTCTTTCGACCGGAAGCGGTCTCGACTGGAAACGGTTGCAATTCCAGTATGGAAGAAAATTCGCCAACAAGCCTCCCATTGGATGTGGGGTAGTGCTTGATGGCGAATATGCTTATTGGGAACCTATGAGACTTTAGACTATACCCGTTTACCTTTCAAATTCGTCGAGAGGGGATAAAGCGTTTTGCCTGAATCCGCTATAGTCTACTTGATGATGCCACCTGTTGTATCGCCTCACAACGGAAACTACATCAGGGTGTTGAGACCTTAGACTCTCCGCAAACTCTTTCCGTTCGTCTGTGTCGCGGTACACGGTATCAGTATTGCCCCCTTTCATGCTCAGGCTCGCAGCTTTGTTACAATAGCACCAAGTGAACAACATAGTGCAATCCCCATCTTTTAACACCCGCAAGCTAAGGTCAGTGTCCTCATTGAATTTACCTCTCCATCTGTGACGCAAGGAGTTGTCAACGAGTATGCAAGAATATATGCGGGTGTTCAAGTAAAAAGGGGACTTGACGTAATTATGGTGAAATCGATACCTCATTCCTGCAAGTCTGACATTCGAATACCTATCTACAAAATCCTCGCATTCTCTAAACATATCTCCGTTTGTCTTGGTGTTGATTCTCCGTCCCCCTTTTTGATACCCAAACCCAGATAAATTATCATCAAGTATCCAATGCCTTTTATGTCCTGAGTTTCGGGCGTGGTCCAATACCCAATTTCGGGCAGGAATTGACCCTTGACCCAGATTATCGAAAGGCAGTTTTAATAGTTTTTTGGGGTCTGATCTCTCTGCGTACAAGCCATATTCCCCTTTCTCAACTACTACTTTATATTCGACCCCCAAGCCCGTTAAGGCTTCTGCGGTTTTCTGAAGGTCATATCTACCTTTGGATATCACATACACAGGATACTTAGGTTGCTTGCTTGTGCTTTTTTTAGCCAAAGCCACGGTGTCGCTTACGTCTATACTGTTTCTTAACTTGGTATCTCGGGTTGGAACGGTGAACGCAGGCATCCCTGTCCACTCTTTTTCCCACTCAAAGTCTGTCATGCTCATTTAATGCTCCTGTTTGGTTAGTGTCCATAGTTTACCTTTCATTTAACCCATTCAGACCTGAGACTCCATCCCCAGCATAACAGCCGGACCTTCATAGCCAGTTCTTCGATGCCTTCGTTGTTAGTTATCGTGACATCGCAGTCGGACTCAAGAATGTCCAACGACCTGTCTTTTTCGTCGATCCGCTCCGATGCGTCAACCCACACGGAGACATTCGCCAGGTGTTTTGAGGCGATGAACTCTTCTCGCCGGCGAATCCCGACATAGATGTCGTACTCTTCGAACATTTCCCGCGACATCCTTTGCAGGTCATCCCCACAATAGTTCTCAATGGCTTCTCTCCACTTGAGCCGATGATTTATCCGGTCCTCATAACAAGCCTCAAGGCTCGGGTATGTGATCCCGTATTTGGATTCCAGCCAAGGTCGACAAGCCTTTTCAGCGACGAAGGCACTGGAGGATATGAATTCTAACCCAAGTCTCCCTCGGATCATTTCAGCGACCGTATCTTTACCGTGTCTTCCCGGTCCCACGATGAACAGTTTCAACTTACTCTCCAATGTAAAGGTGCAGTTTCGGTGATTTAGGATTGGTGTCTTCTGGGTTCTTTTCAGCGGAGACCATTTCTTCGCTGATCAGTCTGGCAACAGCTTTGTCAACCTTGTACCTCGATAGCTCCGTCGCTTCGATGATCTCTTTCGTCGTGCATTGCGGATTGGCTATGATGAAGTTCAGCACCTGTTGAGAGTTCTCTCCGAGTTCCTCTTCGGACTTGTTCTTCTTCTCTTCCTTCTGCCTCTCTGCCCACTCTACCGTCGATATCAATTCAGTCTGCCAGGTCAACCCTGACTGATATGTCCCGGTGTCGGACTCGAGCATTTTTAACCCTTGGTGTCCCGCTGACCCTCCCCAAGAGAACCAGAGAGTGTGCTTTCCGTCCATCTTGTAAGTTGAGCGGCGTTTCAGGAGTAGAAACTGTCGCCCGAATTCTGCGATGCCGGATTGGCTTAACTCTTCCAGTTCTGGTGGGTCTTCGTGGGTCTGTCCCTGCTTTCGGAAGTGGTGAAGCAGAACGCACAGGACTCCCGCTCGGTGAAGTTTCTCCGCGATCAGTTCTAGCTTCTCCCCCATTGAATAGACGTTCGAGGCATCGCTACCTGCCCGAAGTGAACGGTAGAGAGGGTCGATCACACAGATACCGATCTCCCTTTCTTTCAGTTCTTTCATCAGGTCGTCAACGCAATCTTCATCGTCCAGTTTTGGGAGGTGGAAGCCGATATGCAACTGGCTGAGTTGGTCAGTCCCGATCTCCCTGCCTCTGCAAATTTGTTTGAGCGTTTCCTGCGTCGTAGTTTCGCCGGACTCACCGGAGACGAAGAGAACCCTGCGAGGAGTAGGGACGTTAAACTGTCCCGCAAAGGGAGTCCCAGTTGCAATCGAGACCGCGAGGTCGAGGGCGACCGTAGTCTTCAACGACTTGGATGCTCCCCCGATTACCATTGGTTCGTTGTCTGCGAGGAAGTTCTCGACGACGTATTCCCTGTGGATATCCTTGAGGCAGAAGTCCGACGCCGGAACTGCTTGGGTTCGGTATTGGTTCTGTCGATATCCATTCTCCTTCGCCATTGCTCGAAGTGATCCAATGGTAACCAGTCTCGCTTTTCTTCCTGTGAATGAATCCCACTTCGCTTCGCAAGCTCCTTCCTCGTACTTAGTGTTTTTGCGGCTCACTTCATCCCATAACGCAAGACCTTCTTCGGTCCCACCGCTGGCAGCATGGAGTGCCATCCCGAGGCGTAGCCAAGCGGCGTAGTCATCCATCTGGTCCTCGGAAACCCAAGTAACAAGCTCTCTCGCTTCGTACAGTTGGTCCCCTGTTTCGATATCGTCATACTCTAGGTTCGTAATGGGGTCAGAGATCGCGGCTTGGATGTTATGAATGGCACGCAGGCTATGTCCCATTGCACGATGGTCGTCGTCAAAGACATGGCCTGTAATCGTGAAGAACCTCGCAGCCTTTCCGTCGAACATTTCGACGCCACGAGAGGCGTCCTCTCGCTTCAGCTTCTCGTCTAACGTCCCGTAGCAGAGGAACTTCAAACCTTCCCCGCTCGGGCTGATCTCGCAATAAGTATCGAGAGATGCAAGGACCAGTTGTGCGTCCAGATTCCAATTGCCGTGACGATCTTTCACGTTATCCAGGTCAACACCCACCATTCCCGGTGGGATCACGAACCCCACTCCCGCGAAGGTCTGAGGGTCGCTCTCGTAAGTGTTCCTAGCTTCCTCGAACCCTAGATGGTAATCCTGATTGTTTACTCCGATCCGAAACCCTGCGGCACTGCAAGGCTCCTTCTTCGGTTTA
>Ga0272443_10002802_pt1 | contig 21554 bp, 21 predicted proteins | sample SSMAcet12_FD_193581 | JGI IMG/M metagenome (GOLD analysis project Ga0272443, IMG submission 193581) | Marine sediment archaeal communities from Little Sippewissett salt marsh, Falmouth, MA, United States - SSM-Acet-12 | ecosystem: Environmental > Aquatic > Marine > Wetlands > Sediment ... | reverse complement strand
GACGTCCTGGAGCATATCCCAACAGAAGATGAAGCGACCTCCAGAACAATAGCAGAAGCACGTACGATTGGATGCTTCCAGATTGAAAGCCCGGGGATGCGTGCCACGTTGAAAGAGATCAACGCCATAAAGTTGGAAGACATCATGGCCGCACTCGCTCTCTACCGCCCTGGTCCGCTTCGGGGCGGCCTCAGAGATGCTTTCGTCAGGCGTTTCAGGGGCGAGGAACCGGTCGAACATATCCACGAATCTCTGAAGGATTTGCTTGCCAACACCTATGGCGTGATCCTCTACCAGGAGCAGGTGTTGAGGATCGCACACGAGTTGGGCGGCCTGACCATCGCCCAGGCAGATATCCTCAGGCGGGCGATGAGTCATTTCGATCCTGGCGGCGTGATGGTGACCCTGCAGAGGAATTTCATCGAGGGCGCTGCAAGACGCCGCAACGTCCCCCAGGAAACCGCAGAACGCATCTGGGAAATGATGGCAGCCTTTGCGGGGTATGGCTTCCCCAAAGCGCACGCTGCATCGTATGCACAGCTTGCGTGGAATTCAGCCTGGTGTAAGACTCATTATCCAGCGGAATTCATGTCCGCCGTCCTGGGATTCGGTGGGGGGTATTATTCACAGCGTGTCTATCTGATGGAAACCCGCCGCCTTGGATTGACCATCAAACCACCTCATATCAACCATTCCCTCAAGCATTTCCGTGTGGCTTACCCTGGCGGTGAACCGGTCCTGTATATGGGATTGAACCAGGTTAGGGACCTTACACACCGGACCATTACTGCAATCATTGAACATCGCCCGTTCAAATCTCTCGGGGAATTCATTCTGCGCGTCAATCCTCAGAAGAAAGAAGCCCAGCACCTGATCATGTGCGGTGCGCTTGAAGGGTTAACCAGCATCCCAAACGGCCTGGCGCAGGTGGAACAGAAGCGACAGCCGGGCCAGATGGGTCTCTTTTCAACCGAACTGAGTGATCATGATTGGTCTTTGGAACAAAAGCTGAGTGCGCAGAAAGAGATTCTCGGTGTCAGCCTATCCATCACTCCCCTGGAACTTTATGCCGGTGAGATTGAAGCTGAAGGAGCCGTCTCAACGCTTGAAGCCCAAAACCTCACAGGAGAGAAGGTCAAGGTTGCAGGAATGCGCCAGACCTGGCGCCGTTTCCGGACTCGCACGAATGAGTACATGTGCTATATGAATATCGAAGATCTTGAAGGCTCGCTGCAGGTTCTCATCCCGCCAAAGCTGTATACTCGATGTAAAAGCTCACTGAGAGAGGCCGGGCCATTCCTGGTCGAAGGCGTGATGGAGACCAATCCCAGGACGCCAAATATCCGTATGGCCGCGCAAAGCATCAGGCTGCTCAAGATTTGATACGCCTTAGAAAAATTGTTTTATCCTCAGAAGATCGATTTATACTCGTTACGCCGTAGCGACGTCCTGGCGGGGCGTTGCTAAATGAGCTTGTAGTAATAGTACGGGTACTCCCCTATGCTTTCGCGAATAACACAAACTCACTGTTGTGCTTGTCACAGATTAACAATCCCGCTATACTTTTAATTTAGGGAGATCATTTACAGGAGGTTTATATGACTTCAGGAAACATCCCATGGTATATGAATGCGGTTTTCTACGAAGTCCATATCCGAGCTTTTTGTGATTCAAATGGCGATGGGAAAGGCGACATTCCAGGGCTGATCAACAAGCTGGATTATATCAAAAGCCTGGGTGTTGACTGCATCTGGATCCTGCCGATCTATCCTTCTCCGCTCAAAGATGATGGTTACGATATCGCAGAGTATTATGGCGTCCATCCTGATTACGGCACCCTTGACGATTTCAAGACCCTTGTATCTGAAGCCCACCGGCGAGACCTGAGGATCATCACCGACCTTGTCCTCAACCACACATCCGACCAGCATCCCTGGTTCCAGGCGTCCCGTGCAGATCCAGAGTCCAAATATCGGGACTACTATGTCTGGTCTGACACGAAAGAGAAATATACAAATGCACGCATCATTTTTCTGGATACAGAAGAGTCCAACTGGACTTACGATGAAAAAGCCGGTAAATATTTCTGGCATCGTTTCTATTCCTCTCAGCCTGACCTGAACTACGATAACCCTGAAGTCCGCCAGGAGATGCTGAATGTGATGAAATTCTGGATGAACATGGGGATTGACGGGTTCAGGGCGGACGCCGTTCCCTATTTGATCGAACGTGAAGGTACCAACTGCGAAAACCTCCCCGAGACCCACGTTATCCTCAAAGACATCCGAGCTTATCTGGATGCACAATACAAGGGGAAGATCCTCCTCGCCGAAGCGAACCAATGGCCGCAGGATGTCCAAGCATATTTTGGGGATGGGGATGAATTCAATATGGGCTTCCACTTCCCGGTCATGCCGAGAATTTTTATGGCCATCCGCAGAGGTGATGCGACACCCATCCATTGGATCATGGAGCAAACTCCTGAAATACCGGATAATACACAGTGGTGCACCTTCCTCCGCAACCACGATGAGCTCACCCTCGAAATGGTCACGGAGGAGGAGCGTCAGTGGATGTGGCAGGAGTATGCCCCTGACCCGCGTATGCGCCTGAACCTGGGTATCCGCCGACGCCTGGCACCCTTATTGGAAAACGACCAGCGGAAGATCCTCCTGGCAAATGCACTCCTGTATTCCCTGCCCGGCGCGCCCATCATCTATTATGGTGATGAGATTGGGATGGGCGATAATATTTGGCTCCCGGACCGCAATGGCGTACGCACACCCATGCAGTGGGATGACTCGCCGAATGCCGGCTTTTCTACAGCACCCCCTGAGGAGATGTTTGCACCCGTCATTGAAGACAGCAGCTATTCATATCACACAGTTAATGTTGCGATGGAATCTCAGGATGAGGGATCACTGCTCAACAAAATGAAAAGACTGATCAATGTCCGTAAATCAAATCCAATCTTCGCAGTCGGAGACTACCGATTTCTGGCAAAAGATCATACGAGTTTACTTGTTATCATCCGGGAGCATCAGGAAGAGATAGTCCTCTGCATCCTCAACCTGACGTATAGGCAACAGGCTCTATCGCTTGATCTCTCAGCTTTCACCGGTTATCAGGTAAACGATTTATTGAGTAGTCTCCCCTATGAACCGATCACCGATAGACCCTACGCGTTCGAAGTCAAACCCTATGCTTTCCACTGGTTTGAATTAGGTTAATGAGAAAACGACCAATTTGATCTATTATTAAGTCATTTTCTAGTAGAATTGACGGCATGGAACAAAAAAAGGGCTTCAGAGAATGGCTTTCACAATATATCCATCCGCTGAACAAACGGCACCAGAAAGATATCCTTGATGATATCCGAACAGCAGCGTCGCCCGGTTTTGATTACTTCTTCCTGGTCATTCTCTCAAGTGCAATTGCAACACTCGGGTTAATCAATGACTCCCCTGCAGTCATCATCGGCGCTATGTTGGTCGCGCCCTTGATGTCACCAATCATTGGCGTCGGCCTTGGCTCAATTACTGCAGACGCCAACCTTGCCCGGGATTCACTCTCAGCACTGATTAGGGGCGCGATCGTCTCCATCCTCCTTTCAGCACTGCTGACGCTTGGAAATATTTACCTGCCGATCGTACCAACTCTGATCGAGATACCAAATGAGGTGCTGGCAAGGACGCAACCCTCACTCAACGACCTGATCATCGCGCTGGCAGGAGGTCTTGCTGCAGCGTACTCACTTTCTCAACCACACCTGTCAGCAGCGCTGCCAGGGGTCGCCATTGCAACTGCGTTAATGCCCCCACTTTCGACAATCGGGATTGGGATCTCGCTCGGAAGATGGGATATCGCCGGCGGCGCAGCCTTGCTTTTCCTCACGAATGCCGTGACGATCGCTTTCGCTTCAACCCTGATCTTCTTTCTCGAGGGTTTCGGACCCAGGCGTAAAAAGGATGAAGAAAAACGACCCAAAACTCTTATTATTGCAGCAATTCTGACTGCATCGCTGCTCGTACCTCTGGCAATTGTTGGCGCCAGGTTTGTTTCTGAGGCGCAGGAAAACCGCCTGATCAATAACATTATTGAAACGGAGATCGCAGAATTCTCAAACGCAGAGCTCTTAGACTTAACGGTCAACCGTACAGAACATGAACTCCAGATTGAAATCACAATCCGCTCCAGTTCACCGCCCAGCTATGCCCAGGTTGTGACCCTTCAGGAAGCGCTGGTCACCCATCTCGAAAAGCCTGTCGCCCTGGTTGTCAATCATATCCGCGCTGAAACTCTGGACCCGCTTAATCCACCAACAGCGACGCCGACTCAACTTTCGACATCCGAAGGGATGATAAACCAAACACCAACAATGGCGTTTACGGCCACTACAACGCAGACCTGTATACCAACTGCAACCCAATCCGCAACGCCAACAGATATCCCTCCGACACCAACGCCTCAGGCAGTCAGGGTCATCCCAGGAGATTTACCCTCATACAACAACCTCTATTTGGAACCCGGTGGTGAAATCATTGCCAGCATCACCCTTTACGAGACCTTGTATGACCTTGCGGAGACGCAGGTCTATGACGGCGTCGTTTGGGTGAAAGTCATAAATGAAGCCCAACAAATCGGTTGGATTCCACAATCTTATCTTCAATACCCAACACCCGTGCCCACACAAACAGAAGACAATTAAGAGTAGGCTGTTTTTTCTCATGCGATGATAAGGTATGATTAAGCTGAAGGCCTCAAGTATGAAAGGAAAATATGATGACATTAGGTGATTTTCTTCAATCAGCAGATTGGAAAGCCGAAAAGCACGCGCCAGTGATTGAATGCCCGGATTCGGTTAAAAATGGCGAAGAATTCATGGTTTCTCTTGAGATCGGTAAGGAGATCCCCCATCCAAACACCACGGAACATCATATCGAATGGATTGAGCTTTATTTCAAGCCGGAAAATGGTAAATTCCCCTTTATGGTTGGAAAATTCGGTTTTTCTGGGCATGGAGCTGCCAAAAAAGGCGCTAATCAAGGTCCGCTTTACACCGAACCTAAAGTGAAGGTCGCCGTTAAGATCAAAGACTCGGGCACATTCATGGCATTGTCTTTTTGTAACATTCATGGACTCTGGGAAAGCAGCAAAGAGGTCAAGATCGTCTAACATCAACTTGAAAACACAGCATTAAATAACCTCGTGATCGTCAGATTCGCCCATTCTGTCTGTAGTGCCGCGAATTAAAGGATTTCATGGTGGGATCGAGCTGAAATTTGACAAACCTCCCTGTTATAAGGATAATAGGATTGGTTTTTCAGCATCGTAAATCAAACTGCAGTTACCTGACCTGATATCAATAAGCAAAAACCTGAGGAATATTCCGTTGAAAACGACAATCCTGGATACAAAGAACAAGGGAATTATAGTCAGAGCTGTTGGCGTGGTCATTGATGTCGAATTTCAAACCGGGAACCTTCCCAGCATCCATAATGCGCTCAAGGTTATCCAGGATCATAAACCGCCCCTCATTCTTGAAGTACAAGAGCACATTAATTCAAAAACGGTCCGCACCATCGCCATGGATGCGACTGCGGGACTTCGTCGTGGGTTGGCTGTCGAAGATACAGGTGGGCCAATCAAAGTACCCGTTGGACCGCCGACTCTTGGCCGCATCTTCAATCCCCTGGGAAAAACAATCGATAAGAAAGGGATTCTCAAGGGCGAACTTGCTCATCAGTCCATCCACGCCAAATCCCCACCGCTCAACGAACAACGCATAGTCACCCGGCCATTCCTGACCGGGATCAAATCAATCGACCTATTATCTCCCTATCCTCAGGGAGGCAAGATAGGTTTGTTTGGCGGTGCGGGTGTGGGGAAAACGATCCTGATCATTGAATTAATGCGCAACACCACAAAGAAACACCGGGGCATTGTCCTTTTCGCCGGCGTGGGAGAACGCAGCCGAGAAGGCAACGATCTTTACCTTGAACTCAACCAAAGTGAGGTTATGGATTCAACCATCCTGGTTTTCGGTCAGATGAACGAACCTCCAGGTGCCCGTCTGCGGACCCCGTTGACAGCCCTGACTATGGCAGAATACTTCCGTGACAATGAAAACCGACCCGTTCTCGTCTTTATCGATAATATCTTCCGATATATCCAGGCTGGGGCTGAAGTCTCAGCCCTCCTGGGACGCCTTCCCAGCGAAGTTGGCTACCAACCCACCCTCGAATCCGAAATGGGTATCCTGCAGGAACGGATCACAACAACCTCATCGGGCAGCATAACCTCCGTGCAGGCGGTCTACGTCCCTGCAGATGATATGACCGATCCCGCTGTTACATCAACGTTCGCGCATCTCGACGCATCCACAGTATTAACCCGCCAGCTGGTTGATCTGGGGATCTATCCATCAATAGATCCACTGACGTCCACCTCTTCCCTTCTTGCACCGCATATTGTCGGACAAGAGCATTACGACCTCGCGATGCAGGTCAAGGCAACCCTGGCGCGCTATCAGGACCTCCAGGATGTCATCGCAATATTGGGGATGGAAGAATTAAATGAATCCGACCAGGCGACGGTCCTCCGGGCCCGTCGTATCCAGCGCTTTCTCTCGCAGCCGCTTTACGCAGCAGAGGAATATACAGGCATACCGGGTCGTTACGTGGATCTGGAAGAGACGCTGCGGGGGTTCAAGCAGATCCTCGAAGGAAGATATGACACAATCCCTGAACAGGCCTTTTATATGGTCGGAACGCTTGATGATGCTTTGGCAAAGGCTCGTCAAATGGATACAGGTGTAACCATATGACACCAGGTGCGGATTTAACCCTCAGGGTATTAGCCCCGGAAGGCGTGATCTTCGAAAAACACAACCTGACTGGTGTGAATGTTCCCCTGGTTGATGGCGGTACAATCGGCATCAAACCAGCCCATGCACCTCTGATCGCAGAGACTATCGCCAGCGAGGTTACCTACCAAACAAAAGAATTGGAGGGATCTATCCAACTGCATGCCGGGATTCTGGATATTCGCGATAACCTCATAACCATCCTCACGGCTGGTGAAGTTTTTGAACTTTCATCCAGCCATGCTGACGAATCACAAAGGGAATATGACCGCCTCATGCAGACACTGATCCAAAAAGTTTATCTTAAGCGAGAACAGGCTGGCTGATCATGAGTTCTGAATCCAAGCCTAAATCCAAACGTTGGATCAGGGATCTGAACCTTACAGGTATCGGTTGGGAACTTGCTCTACCGATCTTTGGGGGCGTAATCCTGGGGTATCAGCTTGACCGATATTTCAACTCTCAGTATTTATTAACCCTGTTACTGTTGGGTTTGGGTATTGCTATCGGATATTACAGCCTGTATAAATATATTGAGATCGACGTGCTCAGGAACAAAGTCGCCAAACTCAACAAAGGGAATAAGGATAACAACCAATGAGAGTTTTGAATTATAGTTTTTGGGCGATCTTTGGCATAGGATTAGCTTTCATCTTTCTTAAGTCTCAAAGCTGGTCTGTGACACTCATCCATCCCGACCATGAGAAGTTAAGTAAGTGGATTGTGGTTGGCGGTGCATTTATCCGATGGGCACTGATCTTTCTGGTTTTCTTTTTTGCACTTGCCGATTCATTAATTAACTTGATGATCGTTTTCACCAGCTTCATGATATCCCGTCTGTTGATTTTGCTGAAAATGCAGGGCATTATTCACATAAAGTCTGCACGGGTAAAGAGTATGGAATGAGAGTTCAATAATGGACGTAATTAATCCACAAGTCGTTTTCTATATATTCGGTTTGCCGATCAACAATACTGTCGTTTCAACCTGGGTGATGATGGCAGTCATTATCATCGTGGCAGTCCTGATCCGGAAGTTCAAACCCAATATTGCAGAGGCCCTCCTTGAAACGATAAATGGGATTATCGGATCGGTGATGCCTGAAGACGCGAAGGTCACCAAATACCTCCCTTTCCTGGGGTCTTTAACGGTCTTCCTGATTTTTGCGAATATCTTCAGTATCTTCCCGGCGATGGTTTCTCCCACAGCGAACATCAATACCACCTTTGCACTGGCCCTGCTGGTCTTTTTTTCTGTGCATGTATATGGAATTCGAGAGAAAGGACTCTGGGGATATATCAAGACTTTTTCAAAGCCAATTTTCCTGTTTCCATTTGAGATCATCAGCCAGCTTTCCCGTACTCTCTCTCTGACGTTGCGCCTTTTCGGGAACATCCTCAGCACAGACCTGGTCGTTGCGGTCGTTTTTTCTTTGATCCCATATTTAGCCCCCCTGCCCTTCGCAGCGCTGGGGATGCTAACAGGTGTCCTTCAAGCATATATCTTTACTGTTTTAGCATCTCTATATATCGCTTCAGCAGTTGAAATTGAACAAACCGAACAAGAACGCCGGCGTTTAAAAGAAGAACTACAGCAATCATCTTGATTTATTAGAAAGGAACAAACCATATGTGGCAACTAGACTCATCAACATTAATTACCGTGCTAACCATCCTTGCTTCCAGCATTGGCATTGTCCTTGGGTGTGTCGTACCCGCACTCATGGAAGGAAAAGCTGTCCAAAAAGCACTCGATGGGATCACTCGCCAGCCGGACGCTGCCAATGACTTGCGCACGACTTTGCTCATTTCCATGGCACTTCTGGAATCTACGGCAATCTATACCCTTCTTGTCGTACTGGTACTATTGTTTGCCAACCCATTACTTGACCGCTTCTTCGGATAGCACAGAAAAGGAGATTTGAATGCTGGATATTGATATCGTAACGATATTAGCTCAAATCATTAACTTCCTGGTCATCGCCGTTGTTCTCTATGTCCTCCTGTTCAAACCTGTAACAAAGCGGATAGAGCAAAGGGCTAAGGAAAAGGAAACGCTACTGGCTGAGGCTCGGGAAAATAAAGAACAGGCAGAACTGAAACTTTCCGAAGTCGAGGAACGGCTTGAGCTGATCGACCAGGAAATTGAAGAGCGTCTTCAGGAAGCTTATCAGCAAGCTCAGTCTGAAAGCAGATCCCTGCTTGAAGCCACTCAGCAGGAGGCCAGGAAAATCCTCAGTGAAGCTGAGCATGAGGCTGCTAAACGGCAGAAACAAGAAATGATGCAACTCCAGGAAGAACTTGTGGATACCATCCTGAATATAAGCGGTCAGATCCTTTCAAAGACTTCCCCAGAAATACTTCATGACAAACTCATTGAAGACTTGAACGCTGAAATCTGGGATATGGGTAAAAATGATATGCGCCAGGTGAGGGCAATCAGAGGTTCACTTGCGGAAAGAGAGCCCACCGCATTTGTAACCTCAGCCGAAGAACTTTCACCTGATCAGCAACGTGTAATGATTCGCACATTCAGTGCACTCGCAGACAGAAATGTCAGCATGGATATCGAGATTGACCCCGAACTGATTGCAGGGGTGAAGGTCCGCATGGGCGACCTGGTTGTAGAAAATACGCTCGCAATGGAACTCACAGACCTGAGAGGTGATGTTGTTACGGCTTTGGAGGAGAGTGTTGATGCCAAAGCCTGAGAAAGGCACTTCAAGCGAAAATAATAAAGCTCTTGATTCCTTTTCAAAAGAACTTGAAACCCGGACGCATTTAACAACATCCAAAGAAGTTTTCCTGGAAGAGATCAAAAAAGGAATTGAGGGGCAAACCCAATTAACCTCAGAAAAGGCCATCAAAGGCATGGTCGAAACCCTTAACCATCAATCCAGCCAGCTTACGGCTCGAGTCCGGTTCAAGGATGTCGGCACGGTCCAGCATATTGGAAATGGTGTGGCGACTGTCTCTGGTTTGCCCAATGTCAGCATTGATGAGGTCGTTTCATTTTCCACAGGCGTGGAAGGGATGGCTCTGAACCTTGAGCAAAAAAGGGTAGACCTGATCATGCTGGGAAGTGAAAGCGGGATCAGAGGTGGGGACCTCGTTCAATCAACGGGGAAAAGCCTGGATGTGCCAGTCGGCTCCCAGCTTCTAGGCCGGATCGTCGATCCCCTCGGCAACCCGTTGGATCGTGCAGAACCCGTTGAAGCCAGTGAATACCGGCTCCTGACCACAACCGCGCCGGGGATCATTGAGCGCGCACCAGTCAATCAACCATTGTTCACCGGGACAAAGACGATCGATACTCTTTTTCCAATCGGGCGCGGCCAGAGAGAATTGATCCTGGGCGACCGACAAACAGGGAAAACTACACTTGCCGTCGATGCAATCCTCAACCAGAGGAATACGGATATTCGTTGCGTCTATGTCGCAATTGGACAAAAGAAGTCTTCTGTTCTCGCTGTGATCGATGCGATCCGTAAGTCTGGGGTTCTTTCGCAAACTGCTGTTGTGATAGCCAGCCCAGACGATCAGCCTGCATTACGGTATCTGGCACCTTTCACCGGGATGACCATGGCAGAATATTTCTTGGATCAAGGCCAGGATGTCTTGATCGTTTTTGATGACCTCAGCAAACATGCTGACGCTTACCGTGAATTGAGTTTATTATTACGCCGCCCCCCTGGACGCGAAGCCTACCCCGGAGATATCTTCTACCTGCATTCACGCCTGCTTGAGCGCGCCTGTAAACTCAACGAGGAAAATGGCGGGGGTTCCATTACGGCGCTCCCTATTGCTGCCACACAAAATGGAAATATTGCAGCATATATTTCGACCAATCTCATCTCCATTACGGATGGTCAATTAATGCTGGATTCAACCCTCTTCAACCAGGGCCAGAAACCTGCGATTGACATCGGTCGTTCGGTGTCTCGTGTCGGAGGGACTGCTCAAAAGCCTGCAATGCGTGAGCTGGTCGGCACCCTGAAACTGGATTTATCACAATATAAAGAAGTGGCGCACTTCACAAGATTTGGGACAGAAGTTGATAAAGCGACCTTTCATCAGATAGAAAGGGGCACCAGAATTCTGGATACCTTCAAACAAGGGCCGCATAAACCCATGCCATATCCCATAATGATTGTTGTACTGTACGCAATCAATAAGGGATTTCTGGATCAGATCCCAACTTCTGAAATCCCGGCCTTTCAGGAAGCATTATCTGATTACTTCACCCGTAAAGAATCTAAATTATTATCAGACATTCAAAAAGAAGACCATCTGAACGACTCTATCGTTCAAGATTTAGAAGACACACTAATAACTTTCATCGAGTTTTGGTTGAAGGAGAAAGGGATAGCGATCGTATGAAAATGGTAATGGTCGTCGTACCCTCAAATACGGCAGAACGAGTCATTGATGCCCTGGTGAATGCTGGTCATACCGCGACCTGTGCTGAGACCACAGGTGGAATGCTCCGTCAGAGTCAATACTCCCTCTTTATTGCTGTTCATAAAGAACAATTGGAAGAAGTGCTGAATATTATCAAATCAAACTGCCGCACCCAGGTCCAAATGAGTACTCACAAAACTGGTGAAGACGATGCCTTTGGCAGTTCACCTGTAACTGCAGATCTCGGTGGCGCTATTGCATTCATCTGGGACATTGACCAGATCGAGACGTTTTAAGAATTATGAGTCAAGACTTCGAATCCGCAGCGTCAAAATTAACGAACCTGCAGGCGATTGAACCTCTCCTCAGTACACTCAAGACAATCTCGATGGGCACCTGGCAGACGGCTCAAAAGCGGATCACGAAGATTAATAAGTTTGAGGAAAGCTACAGCCATATCATCAACCAAATCACCCCTTACCTAGAAATCAAACTGAACAAAAGACAGTTGACGCCAAACAAGAAAACACTCGTTGCCGAAACGATCATCCTGATCCTTGGCTCGGAAAGAGGGTTATGCGGGAAATTCAACGAGTCTCTTGCAGAAAGGGCAGTGGATTGGGTGAATGCGCAGTCGCTTGCGTCTTATCAAATATGGGCTATCGGAAAACGAATGATCCGGGCACTCGATCGAATGAATGTTCAACTCTCCTGGCATAAATCTCTCACGAGAAAAGAACTGCTTTCATATTCGCAATCATATCTTCTCACCCAGGATTGGTTGGGACAATACGAAGAAAACCATTTTAATAGTTTCATCCTTCTTTTCAACCAGATGATCAATGGAAGAAACTTCCATTTTTCCACTTACAAGCTACTCCCTTACGAAGTCGTCACACCTGCATTGATTGAGAAGCGTGAAGAAAGATGGCCTCCCCCCATCATTGAGACCGATCCAAAAGGGATCTACCGCCAAATCATCCATCAATATATCGCATCTAGTTTCTATCAGGTATTACTCAGGTCTACTGCAGCAGAACATGCAGCACGCTACTACCTGTTAGAAAAGGCTGAGGAAAACGCTGAGGATATCATTGAGGATTTAAATCGGATCATTCAGACCGAGAGAAGACAAAAAATCACACAACAAGTCCAAGAACTTGCAGTTGGGGCTGGCTTGTTGGATAATAAGTAAATATGTATCATATCTGCCTGAGTAAATTAGTTTAAGGAGACCCTAATTTGAGTGGGAATAAGAAATATGCTATAGGAATTGATTTTGGCACAGAATCTGCGAGGGCAATCCTTGCAGATGTAAGCAATGGAAAACTGGCCGCGTCAACTGAATATCATTACACCCATGGTGTTATCACCGATAAGCTGCCGGACAGTAATATTAAATTAGATCCCGGATGGTCGCTTCAACATCCTCGGGATTATATCAATGCCCTAAAACGCACCGTTCCCAAACTGATGAAATCCAGCCAGGCTGACCCCGATCAGGTCATTGGGATTGGGATAGATTTTACAGGCTCTACTGTTATCCCCACAACTCAGGATGGAACACCACTGGCACTGCTTGATGAATATAAGGACGATCCTCACGCCTGGCCAAAACTCTGGAAACACCACGCTGCACAGGAGGAAGCAAACCGCCTGACACAATTAGCCACAGAGCGTTTCGAAACCTTCCTCGACCGTTATGGCGGCCGAATCAACGCTGAGTGGTTCTTCCCGAAAGTCTGGGAGATCTATAATGATTCGTCTTCAATCTACAATGCCGCAGACAGGATCATTGAAGGATCAGATTGGATCGTATGGCAGTTGACGGGTGTCGAAACTCGCAACCTCTGCGCAGCAGGATATAAAGCTTTGTGGTCGAAGACTGAGGGATTCCCACTGGAGACATTCTTTACTGCGATGGATCCCGACCTGACGAACGTGGTTGATGAAAAAATGAAGCGAGAGATCACGCCGCTTGGCAAGCAGGTCGGTGAATTGACAGAACAGGCCGCAAGATGGATGAAACTCAAACCGGGCATCCCTGTTGCGACCGGGATATTGGATGGACATGCAGCAGTCCCCGCTTCAACCGTTGTTGAACCCGGAAAAATGGCAATCATCCTGGGGACAAGTTTCGTGCATATGGTTCTCTCAAATAAGGAATACCGTGTTCCTGGTATGTGCGGAATGGTTGAGGATGGCGTTATACCTGGGCTGCTGGCGTATGAAGCTGGTCAGGCTGGTGGCGGCGATCATTTCGCCTGGTTCATGGAAAACGCAGTTCCCTATGAATATCAAATAACGGCTAAAAGGCGGAAGATAAGCATTCACAAATTACTTGAGGAGAAGGCAGCCAAATTGGAGCCTGCCGAATCCGGGCTGATCGCCCTTGACTGGTGGAACGGAAATCGAAGTATCCTTGCAAATGGAGACCTGACAGGATTGATCCTGGGTTATTCATTGGCTACAAAACCAGAAGAGATCTACCGTGCCATCCTTGAAGCAACGACTTTTGGCACACGTAAGATCATTGAAACCTTCATCGCCAGTGGTGTACCGATCAATGAGATCATCGTCACAGGCGGAAATCCAATTAAAAACAAATTGCTCCTAAACATCCTTGCCAATGTAACCCGCATGGAAATTAAAATTGCTGATTGTCCCTACACATCAGCCTTGGGCGCTGCGATGTATGCAACCGTGGCAGCTGGAACGGAAAGAGGCGGTTACGCAACCATCCAGGATGCCAGCAGTAAAATGGCACATCTCAAGGAGAAAACTTTCATTCCAAACAATGCAGATAAAAAGACCTACAGCCGACTTTATTCAGAATACACATTGCTCCACGACTACTTCGGCTACGGTCACAATGATGCGATGAAACGTTTGAAGAACCTCAGGATGAATATTCTCGAAAAGAAACAAAGATGATGATTCCATAACTATAATTCGAAACCGGCTGACATAGCCAGCCGGTTTTTTTTTCAAACCTGATAAACCGTCCATCCTCATGAATAATTCACATTGCATGGTATAATTTTCCCACTATATTATTCAGATTGGAGGAACATTTATTATGGCAAGTGTAACGTACGAACATGTATGGAAGAAGTTCGGTGATGTCACCGCGCTTCAAGATCTGACCATCGACGTCGAAGACAAGGAATTCCTTGTCCTGGTTGGCCCTTCAGGTTGTGGGAAAACTACAGCGCTGCGGTGCCTTGCCGGTCTTGAAGAAGTCACCGAAGGTGATGTGAGAATTGATGACCTGGTCGTCAACGACGTTGCGCCGAAAGATCGTGATATCGCAATGGTCTTTCAGAGTTACGCCCTTTATCCACATATGTCTGTTTATGACAATATGGCATTCGGTCTTAAACTGAGGAAAACCCCAAAGGAAGAGATCAAACGCCGTGTGCAGGAAGCAGCTGAAATCCTGGGTATTGGAGGATTGTTAGCACGAAAACCAAAGGAACTCTCTGGCGGTCAGCGTCAGCGTGTGGCGGTGGGTCGCGCCATTGTACGCGAGCCAAAAGTGTTCCTCTTTGATGAACCCCTTTCTAACCTGGATGCAAAGTTGCGCGTCCAGACCCGAGCTCAGATCAGCAAACTACATCAACGCCTACAGACAACTTTTATTTATGTGACACACGATCAGACAGAAGCCATGACCATGGCCACCCGGATTGCGGTGTTGAATAAAGGTGTCTTACAACAAATGGATACACCTCAACAGCTTTACGATTTCCCCGCGAACCTGTTCGTCGCCGGTTTCATCGGCTCCCCATCCATGAACTTCTTTGACGGCAAGATCAGCAAACATGATGGCGACCTGCATGTAGACCTAAACAATTTCAATGTGAAGATCCCGAAGGACAAACAAAAACTTTACGAGAATCTGGTCGGTCAGGATATCATCTTCGGCATCCGCCCGGAAGATATCCATAATCCGGATTACGCTCCACCCTCGATTATTGCAGAGCCAGTCGATACCAACGTCGATGTGACAGAACTTATGGGCAACGAGATATTCCTATATCTCATCAATGGTGACCACAGTTTCGTGGCTCGCGTTGATCCTCGCACACGTGTCAGTATGGGCGATAAGATGCGGGTTGTTTTCAATATGCAAAATATGCACATCTTCGACCCAAAGGCAAACCCAGACAATCCGGTTGCAATTCGGTAATTTTCAGGATTAGTAGACAAAGGCGGTCACGAGACATGGTGACCGCCTTTTTTCTTTTCATCACTCGTTTATTTGTGTTTCGCCAGCCGGCGGCTGATCAGGATCAGGATTCCCCCCATCAGCAAACTCAATGCGCCAACAAAAATAAATGAATCCTGCCAGAAGCGCATTGGGAATAATCGGATCAATGTGTCTGAAGTATAGAAACGCCATGTGCCGCTTTCAAAGAAAATCTGGTGGAACCAGGTAAACAATTGATCGAAGCTGAGCAGGACAAAGAGTAAGATTGCAGCGATCAAACCAACGGTCATCCACCCACCCCGTGCGTAACCTCTATAGATTTTTTTCAGCCACCCGCCCTTGAAAGCGACGAGGTTGATCACAAGGATCAGCACCATGCTCACCATAAGGGCAATCCTCATCCCCGTCACGACGCTCTTGACATCCGCCATGTGACTTAATTCCAGATCGTTATAAATTGGCTCTCCATCTTCAAAAGTCAGCGTTCCAATATAGGAGATATCTGCCGAATTGACCAGATAATCAATGGTAGGTTCTGCCCACTTCAAACGGTCTTCAAGCGAGAAACCATAGGGATCCTCCGGGAATCCGGGTAGATTGTATTCAAACCGGGCAAATAAGGGTGTAATCAACAACCGGATTGAGATCATCAACAGGACAAAGGGGATTAAAACAGCAACACACCAGCTGCAAATCTTGGGAAATAATTTCTTTTCTTTCATCTCAATTCTCCCATCCCATCAGAGAGGATGTAATCCAATACAATTTTATTGGTCAACCATTCGATCGGGGTTCGATCATCTGTATAAACCTGGGTGGTCTCAGGCGTATCCTGCCTGAAGGCGATCGAGACTGCCATCGCATCCGTCAGCAGCGGATGCATGTCCATTTGCATGAGCTGGCTGTAATTTGCTATAAAATTATCCCAGCTCCCGATTTCCCTGGTAGCAAACAAAATGGAGTTGAATGAATCCGGGACATCCATGACAAAGACCGCAGGGAAAACCTGCCGGATGGTCGTCCCCAGATCATTCACCAGAGTACGGTCCAAAGGACTCCGTCCAATATTGATCACCATCACACCATCATCTGTCAAATGGTCGTAGACTTCCTGAAAAAACGCCACCGTGGTCATATGCCATGGAATATAGGGCGGTCGGTAGGCATCAACGCTGATGATATCATAAGTCTCCTCAGAATGTGTTATTCCCCAACGCCCATCTTGAATAAAAACCGTCAGGTTGGTTTGATCCATGCCGAAATATACCCGTCCGACCTCAACGATTTCCGGATCGATCTCAAAACCGTCAATAGACACATCCCCATAGACCGCACTCGCCTGCCGGGCAGTCGTCCCTGCAGCCAGGCCGATGATGGCAATCCTGTCAACGGATATATCAGCAGCCTCTTCCTGATTGAAGTACGGCGCAACCAGAACCTGCGACCAGGGTCCATAGTAATTCAATTCGGTCGGATGGTAAACGGAGTGCATCCCCTGCCCCTCATTCAAGCGTAAATAACGATATGAGTCATATTCGAGGACCTGGATGTAGTTATAAGCAGATTCCGTCTCATAGATCATGTTCTGTGTAGTTTTATCCGTGCCCCGCGCCCCAAATATCCATAGCAGGATTAGGACGACAGGCATCCAGATGAACCTAAGCCAGGGTTTGAAGCCAACGTGGATCAGAAAACCAATCGCAGCGATCAGCAATAATAAACTGCTGAAAAAGAGAAAGGTGCGGTATGTGCCTATCAAAGGAACCAAAACAAGGACCGAAAGAAATGTCCCAATGAAGGAACCTAACGTAGATATCGCAGAAATTTTTCCGGAAGTCTTCCCTACCTGGCTGGCGTCCTTCAATGCCAGTTTAAGCGCAAAGGGAGAAACCATCCCAATCAACGTAACAGGGATGATGAACAAGATCAAAACCGTGATGAATGCGCCTGCCAGGAGCGGGATCTCCAGCGTGTCAAACGCATTTGCGGATAAACGCAGCAGGGGTCGTGAAACCATGGGTACCAGCCCAACCGTCAAACTCGCCCACATCAACAGGCTGAAAAAAGTCCGGTAATTTGGTTGTTTATCGGCGAGTTTTCCACCCAGCCAATAGCCCAACGTCAGATAGATCAAGATCAACCCGATGATGCATGCCCAAACAAGGTTGCTGCTGCCGTAAACATTACCTAACAGACGGGAAGCGGACATTTCGACTGCCAGTGCGGTGACGCCGGAAAAAAAGACGGTGATATACAGGTAATGTTTCTTCAAGGGATTCCTCCAGCAATGAAATGCAGACTCATGCACACATTATAATTGAATCCAACCGAAGGGCAACTGAATATTCATGTTGGTGTAAAACAAAAAAACCCGGAAATTCCGGGTTTTTCTCAGGCTGGGGGTGAAGGATTCGAACCTCCATAAACAGATTCAGAGTCTGCTGTCCTGCCGTTAGACGAACCCCCAGTATTAAAACGTGCGCTCTATTTTACCAAATACCTTTCGAAGTAGCAAGTGGTTTTAACAAAAAATACAGCGATTGGATAGATTTTTCGGTAAAAATCTTCATAGTGCATAACAAAAGAGATGTGTTTAAGAAATTCATTTACAACACACGAAAATCTGAGAAAACCTTCAAGGAGAATTGACTGCTCTGGTCCATGAATTGGGGACACAATCCCATAGTAATTTTGGGAACGAGTCATCTTGATCTGAAAGATAACGCATTCATTATGAAGATTCAACCTTTGAATCCATCTATTCCAGTCTGATTTATATCAATATCTATACGAAGTGCGTCAAGTTATTTTGAGATTTTTATTGAGACTACTCATCCAGAAAGCAATTAATTATGGATGGAGATGCCGAACATGCCCATTTTTATTAGCCAGGAATTGGAGAATCCTTTATAGGAAGTAGGATTCACCAATATTCGGTTTCTAAGAGGCTGGCTGTATGTCATAAGAGAAAAGATTGAGAATTTAACCTTTGTACTCTGAAGAAGGTGAACCGAAAAAGCATCAAACCTGCTTTTTTGACCGCATGGCTACGCTTTCAACCAATCCAATCCCAAGCATCAAGGAAAGCAGCGAACTCCCCCCATAACTCACGAACGGCAGCGTCAATCCCGTGACCGGGATAACATTCAGGTTCACGCCCACATTGACTATGGTCTGGAAGAATATCAGAACGCCGAATCCATACGCGACCAGCGAACCAAATTTATCCGGTGCATTTTGAGCGATCCGGAAGCAGCGGATAACGACCAGGACAAGAAGCCCGACCACAGTCACCACGCCAACTAAGCCGAATTCCGCAGCAAGAACAGAAAAAATGAAGTCCGTATGCCTGACTTTCAGGAACCGCAGTTGGACCTGTGTGGATTGCATATATCCCTGACCGAACCAACCGCCTGTCCCGATGGTAATCAATGCCTGATCTACATTATAGGTCTCCCCATAACTTGCTTCAGGATCTGGAAATAGGAAATTCGTGATTCGGTCCATCTGGTAGTCTTGAAGGAATGAGAAACCCGTCAGCGCACCAATGACCAAAACAAGCAAAACGAGAAGGACAACCACGAGGATCGCCCGGATCCGGATGCCGGTGATCCAGAGCATGGATGCCCAGATCACCAAAAGGACAATTGTCGTACTCAGGTTCGGCTGTAGGAAGATCCAGATCAATAATCCACCTACCAGCAACCCACTCCGCAGGATAGCGCCGGTTGAATGCGCGTTTTGATAGTTATTGGCAAAGAAATTCGCCAAGGCAAGGATGACAACGATCTTGGCGATCTCCGCCGGCTGGATCAGGATCGTCCCAACTTCCAGCCACCGCGCAGAACCGAACCGTGCTTCTGCTGTGAACACAAACAGGAGGAAAACCAAGGTTACGATATACATTGGTTGGATTAAAGTGATCCAATACTTATAGTTGATAGCAGCGACAATGAAAAGTACTACGAGACTGATCACCAGAAAGTACACCTGTCGCTGGGGATGGTTTTCCAACTCTACGTTTCCGGCTATCGAACTTCGGATTAGCGCAATCCCAATGATCGAAAGGATCAATACTGCGCCAAATAAGAAGAAATCAAAGTTCTGCCAGATGTTCCGTTCACGTCTCATACGCTGTCGCTCTACCTATTCATTTTCGGGTCCGGGGACTCTGTAAAGGGATATGTGCAATGAGAGTCTGTTCACGACCGTTGGCTTGGATTTGAATCTCGGTATCATCCGGATTTATCATTACATAATCAGAAATCACCTCAATTAGGCGGTCTTTGAGGGATTCCAGGTCCTTGTGACTCAAGTCTGTGCGGTCATGGATCAGGACCAAATGCAGGCGTTCTTTTGCGCGGCCTGCGCTTGAAGTCTTCTTCCCCAGAAGATTGTTGATCATTGATGCCATATTAGTCACCTTTCGAAATGAACCTGCCAATACGGTCCAAGAAACCATCTTTTCCATTCAGAGATATCCAGGGGACATCTTCTCCGTTCATACGCCTGGCAAGGTTCATAAATGCCTGGCCTGCTTTACTCTTTTCATTCAAGACAACAGGTTGCCCGTGATTCGTACTCACCAATACTGCTTCATCTTCAGGCACAAGACCGATCAAAGGGACTGCCAGAAGTTCAACGACGTCATCGGCTGAAAGCATATCCCCATGTTTCACCATAGCGAGATTGATCCGGTTGATGACCAGCTTTGCCGGCCCTTTCTCCTCAGACTCGACCAGACCGATGATGCGATCCGCATCCCGTACCGCAGAAACCTCAGGATTGGTCACCACCAATACCTCATCCGCAGGTGCAAGTGCATTCCGAAAACCTCGCTCAATCCCGGCCGGTGAATCGATAATGATCCAGTCCACATCATCACGTAATGATCCACACAACCTGACCATATCACTTGGTGCAATCGCGTTCTTATCTCTGGTCTGGGCAGCAGGGATCAGGAAGAGGTTCTGATAACGCTTGTCCCGGATCATAGCCTGAGCAAGTCGGCACCTCTCTTCAATGACATCCACCAGATCATAAACGATCCGGTTTTCAAGGCCCATAACAACATCAAGATTGCGCAAGCCAATATCCGAATCAATACAAACAACTTTAAATCCAAGGGATGCCAGCGCAATCCCGAGGTTGGCAGTGGTCGTGGTTTTCCCAACGCCACCCTTACCAGATGTGATCGTTATTACTTTTCCAGTCATTCTTCTCCTTGTTAGTACTGCCAGGGTTCGGCAATAATTTGATCTTCTTTAATGCAAGCAATTTCAGGCTGCGGCTTTTCTTTACGTTTCGGGGTCGTGGCAACTCTGGAAGCAATCCTGAGCTGCATTGGAGAGAGGTCCATCGCACAAACCACTGCTTTCTCATCCCCATCTGCGCCGGCGTGAACCGTTCCCCGGAGCCTGCCCCAGACAACGACACATCCTGAGGCGATGATCTCTGCTCCCGGATTCACATCACCGATGACAACCACATGACCGTGGTAAGCAACCTTAAAACCAGACCGCATCGTCCGGTGCACCATGACTGCTTGTTCACCTGCCAGGATCGTATCCAGCGGTTCCATTTTTCTGTTAGGCTTCTTACCGGCGCGCTCCCGTACAGCGCTCAATCCAAGGTGCTTAGCTGTCTCCCTGGTGACAATGGATGAACTGATAATACCTCTCAGGGTCACACCCTTCTCTGAAAGGATATCACTCAAGTCGATCAAGGTTTTCCCTTTCAGGATAGTATTCCCAACATCCAGTGTCAGCCTTGCGCCTGTGAAAAAGTCTTTATTGGATCCAATCTGTTCAATCAGTGCAGTTTTCGCCACATCCCATTCCTGATTTTCAAGATTGATCAATATTCCGTCTTTAATTCCTTTAATTTCCATCTGGCAATAACCATATCAATCAATAGAATGCGTTGAATTATACAATATCTATTTTCAAGGACAATCTTAAGGATTTATAGCAGTATCTGAGGCTTTTAATTCAAAATAAGCATCAAGTACCTTGCGTACGATTGGTGCAGAAACAGTGGAACCTTCTGTCCCGTTATAGACGAAGGCAACCACTGC
>Ga0272443_10002801_pt1 | contig 21555 bp, 30 predicted proteins | sample SSMAcet12_FD_193581 | JGI IMG/M metagenome (GOLD analysis project Ga0272443, IMG submission 193581) | Marine sediment archaeal communities from Little Sippewissett salt marsh, Falmouth, MA, United States - SSM-Acet-12 | ecosystem: Environmental > Aquatic > Marine > Wetlands > Sediment ... | reverse complement strand
GAGCTTAGGTGTTTTAATCACGGCTTTTGTGAAAATTTCGAGGCTATTGAATTTAGTATAAAAGAGAATGAATTCTAAAACTGATATAAAAACAGAGCGGAATAAGGGGCTGATGTCCTTTAAATAAGTGAATATCAGTAGTTATTTAGTCACAAATATTGATATGGAACTCATAGCATTATCGGATGTTCTCCAGCAAATGAACAAAGTTGATCCCAAGGGGATGCCTATTCCTTTTGATCTGGAAGTTTGTACATACAATCGTTTTCAGAAAAAAGGTGGTGAGCGATTGTCCCTTAAACAGGTGATCATTCATAAGCAGAAGCATGTGAAGAAGCCTGTGAAGGATAAGACCAAGATTCCAAACCACTATGAGAACAGCACCCGCAATGTGATGATTGTTTCATCCGGGGAGATCCGTAAAATCCATATCAGATTAATTGAGAGATTCAATGGCAAAGCAGTATTCTATTAAAAATGTAGAGATCAGTGATGATGGTTCTGTGGCCTACCTGCGCGGGCCCCAGGCTCTTGTATCATTTGATGATAATCCTACACGAGCGCCTCAGACCATCGCATATCTGAAGCCTGAGAGCTCCAGGAAGATCTGGGCTCCATGGGGCAGCGATGATAAGCGGCCGGCTACGATTTTGGAAAAAGTGGAAAAGAACGTGGTGGCCAGCTCAGGGCTGCAGTGGCTCTGCGAAGCTTTCTATGGCGAAGGACTGATCACCTATGAGCGCAGGATCGAAGGGAATCGCGAGATCATTATCCCGCGTGAATTCCCGGAGGTGAAAGACTTTTTCAAATACTGCGACATCACCGAGTATATGGAGGAATCAATCTACGATTTCATCTACTTCAAAAATATCTTTCCGGAAATGTATTTCGGCCGAGGCAAATATGCTGAAACGATCGTGAATTTGAGCAATAAGGAAGCAGCATTCAGCCGGTGGGGAGTGATGAATAAAAAGACCAGGAAGATCGATCGCTTTTATTATTCTGCCGATTTCCCTGGTGCCCGCCAGGAGCAGATCAATCAAGTTCCGGTGTGGGATAAGAAGCGCCCCACTGCCTTCCCGAAATTTATATACCGTGTTCGCTTTGCCTCTCCAGGGCGGACCTACTATGCCAAGCCGGCCTGGCACTCAGTGATCGACAGCGGATGGCTGGATGTTTCGAATAATATCCCCAAGCTGAAACAGTCGCTGCTGAAGAATGCCATGAGTTTGAGGTATCACATCCGGATCCCGAAAAACTACTGGAGCGACAAATACAAAGACTACGACAAGCTGACCCCGGATCGCCAGAAGGAGATCCGCCAGGAAGAGCTGGAACAGATGAATGAGTTTCTTACCGGAGTTGAAAATGCCGGCAAGGCTTTCATCAGCCACTATGGTATTGACAAGCGCACCGGCAATGAGATCCCCGGATGGGAGATATTGAAGGTGGATACAAGCATCCCGGATGGAACGCTCACCACGGACCAGAGCGAAGCCAATGCCATGATCCTTTTTGCCCTGAACATCGACCCCACCCTGAAGGGTGCCGGACTGCCAAACAATAAGCAGTCGGCAGGCAGTGGCAGCGATAAGCGTGAGGCGAAACTTATCTTCACCTCGCAGCTCGGGATGATGCGATCCAGGTTCCTGTCACCCCTGTATTTCATCAAACAATTCAATGGCTGGGATGAGAAAATTGAGTTCGGCTTCAGGGATATTGTTTTGACTACTTTGGATAAAAACCCGGCCGGGATAGAAGTGAAAAACCCTGCATAATGTCGGAAAAGAAAAACCATAGCGATGAACTTATTAAGGAGATCCCTTATGGCGGCCCTGCTCCCGATGGTCCTGAGTGGAAGTTCCAGCGCCAGGTGATGAGAAACGGAATATTATATTATCAATTCAAACGAGTGCGAAATGTCAACTAAACTGATCACAACCATAGCGGAGCTGAAAGAGCATGTGGCTATCGATTTTGTGAAAAATTTCGATGTGATTGCCTATACCGTGGAAGATCGTGAAACCTGGCTAAGAGATACCTACCTGGGTGAGGCCCTGTTCGATGAGCTGGTGGCCCTGGCTTCCGGATCCTCATCTTCTTCCGGATCGGATGCCGACAAGTGGGCCGAGCTGCTCTATTATGCCCAGCGGGCCATCACCAACTTTGCCTTCATGGACTACATCCCGGAGGGGCAGCTGAACATCTCGGAAAAGGGGATCCGCATCGCGACCAATGAGGAAATGAAAACGGCTTTCGAGTGGCAGATCAAACAGCTCGGAGCCAAGTATAAGAAGAGCGGATATGATGCGATCGAGAACATGATCGTATTGCTGAGCTCCAATCTTTCGTTGTTCACCTCATGGGCCGGCACTGATCAGCATGCGAACCTGATGGCGGAGTTCATCTTTTCGGCCAAAGACTTCAATAAATACTACAATATCTCTGAAAACAGGATCGTGTTCCGCGAGCTGATCCCGGCCATCAAAAAGGCAGAAGAGTTCTACATCAAACCCTCTATCGGTACCACCTATTATGATGCCCTGAAAGCATCGGTCAAATCAGATGAACTCAGCACTGATGACCGAGTGATCGTGAACCTGATCAAACCGGCCGTGGCTCACCTGGCCATTCATATAGCCATGAGCGAATATGGTTCTGCTGTCAAAGATATGATTGTAGATTATGGCAAATCCAGCGCCAGTGTTTCTAATCGTAATCAAATGATACAGACTATGCTGGAATCGGCTGAGAACTGGGGCAACCGGTACCTGCAGAAGATGATCGACTATTTGGATAACAATGCTTCTGAAACAAAATATGCTGCCTACTACGCATACAGCCAGGAGAGCTCGAGCTATTCGGCCAGCGAGGATAATCGCTTTTATACCAACGATAAGGATGATGGCATATACGTGATGTGATATGAACAAAGTGAAGATTGTACGTGAATATGGCCCTGTGATTTACAGGGATATCCCATCAGAATGGGAAGAGCTCACCCCTGAACAGGTGGTGTTCATCGCTCCGCGTATGCTGAACTTCCGCCCCGACATACAGGCAATGAAGGATGAGATCATGGCTAAATTCATGCAGATCCGCAATAAGGACCTGCGCCGCCTCAATATTGCCCAGATGAACGGACTGCATAAGGCTCTGAACTTTTTATGGGAGAAAAATGATCTTACCACCAATCCGCTACCGCTATTGAAAATCCGTTTCCGGAAATACCATGGGCCAGGACCCAGGATGAAAGATATCAGCTTCGGGCAGTTCATGATCGCCGACACTTTCTTTCTGAAGTATATGCGCAGCCGGTCACCGGAAGATTTGAATATGTTCGTGGCTTCGCTCTATTACAGAAAGGAGTTCGATGCCTCGAAAGTAGAACGAGTTGCCCAAAAGCTCCGCCGGGCAAAAATGGATAAGAAGCTGGCCGTGGTGTTGTTTTTCACCGGATGCCGGAACTATATCAATAATCGTTTTCCCTTACTTTTTCCCAAACCTGCCAAGGGTGAAAGTAAGGCAAAGGGGAATAAGGCCAGCTGGGGCGATGTGCTGATCAGTCTGGTGGGTGAAAACCCTGCAGAAAAAGACCGGGTGGAAAAACTGGATCTGTATTTTGCCCTGGCATTTCTGGAAAGCCAGATCCGCCGGAGCAGGGAACTGAAAGAGAAATATAATCTGAAGTAAGATGGCAAGCCAACATGAGCGATTCACATATAAGCAGCTTTGCGACTACCTGGCCAGCATTGCCGGGAAAAGCAAACTGATCAACTCTTTTGCCGAGCGCGATCATGAAGAGATACTGGAAGATATCGACCAGGCGAGTGAACTCCCGGCCATGGTCATCGATCCGCCCACTTGTGCAAAAACAGATCTGCACAGCAGCAATCCGCAGGATGCATGGGAAATAGTGTTCGAGATCCTCGAATACCATTCTACAAAAGCCAGCACTGTGAGCGGGAAAAAGCAGCTGATCAGCACCTGTAAATATATCTCTGACCAGGTGCTTAGCTATCTGCGGCGCGAATCGCAGCAAAACCGCCTGCCGGGATTTGATACTGCCGATGTGAGCGGGGCCCCGATCATGTACGAAAGTGATGGATATGTAGGGTGGGAGTGTAAGATCATCATCTCGGTGCCCATTGATCTGAGTTATAAATCCGATAACTGGAACGAATAATGGCGATCACAATATTAAAGCAACCCGATACTTTGAACTTCAGCAGGAACCCTGTTCCGCTGGCTGTTCATACCTCTGAAAGCGATGCTTTCTTTTTGGTAGAAGTATATGTTGATACCGATCAGCATTACGATTCTTCCTTCACCAAAATCGCCACCATCGACCTCACCCCGGATGATGACGGTATTGCTTATATGGATGCCGCCGATATCCTGGATGCAGAGCTCAGCTATGATGTTCCGGATTATAGCCTGGCTGCCGGGGCCTGGTGCCGCCAGGTGGTGAAACGATTCTACTTTATCATCAAAGAATATGTCGATTCATCTCTGAATCAAACCATTTCCGGATCCGCGACTACCAGGCATATTATCAAAGGCGGGATCTCGTTTGAAGAATATCCTACCGCAGGCTTTTTCTCTGATGATTATATGAAAGATGAAAAGCTTTGCATGAGCTGGCTCACCGAGCGCACAGTGCTTCCTGATCAAAAAGATTTTCTTTTCTTTTTGAATCATACCGGGGGACAGGTGAACCAGATGGACCTGCATGCAAAAGTGTATTTCACCGATGGCTCAGATTCGGGTGATTATTCCACTTCGGTAGCGACTTCGGATATCGGGTATGAGGGATGTGTATTTTGTTTCCCGGCCGGATATACGCAGCTTGGTATAGCAACAGCGGCACCAGCAAAAACGGTATCTTATTATGAACTATGGATTGAAGATCATTCCGATGGCTCGGAGATCTCGGCCCGGTATAAATTCAATGTGGATCATACCTACCACCGCAATGCCCGCCACTATATCTATGCCAACAGCATGGGCGGCATGGATAGCCTGATGGCCATCGGCATTGCCGATAAGGAATACAGTATTGAGATGGAAGAGGCCCTGAAGCTCACTCCTTACTGGTACACTGCCCGCCAGGGGACCCGGAAGAATTTCATGATCCGGGAAACACAAACCATCAAAGCCCGCACCGGATACCTGGATGAAGATGAAATGGAGTTTTTGCGGGAGTTCCTTCTGAGCGAAAAGAAATATGAGATCATCAATGCCCACCTGCAGGAGATCCTGGTGAATGCGAAAACAAAAGTGAGCTATGGTGAGAATGACAATCTCAGGGCCCTGGCTTTTGAATACAATTACAACTTCACCAACCGGGTATTCACCCCGGAAACATTAAGGAATATCACCCCGGTATCAGCACCGGAAGAAAGCTCTTCATCATCAAGTTCATAATATGGATCTGCAAATAAAGATAGATGGCCAGTTTGTGGATATCTTCCCGGATACGAAGATCAAGTATGTATTCAACTCTCCGGCATTTGGAACCGATCTGATCATGGGCGATGTTTCGGAGCTGATCAACCTTCCGGCCACGGGAAAGAATAAGGCGATCTTCAGCCACCTGCACCGCCCGGATGCTTTCGATACCATGAATAAAACCTACGATTGTGAGATCGTGAGCAATGGAGTGCCGATCATCAAAGGGACTTTCAAATTAAAGAAAGCATCATTGTCCGGGTTCCGGGGGAATGTGGTCGGGGGTGTTGCTGAACTGAAAGATTCGATAAGCGAAAAAAAACTCACTGATATCGACTTCGGATCGGAGATCACCCTGGGAGCCAACGATGCCCAGGCCAGGAGCTATCTTGTGAGTGCCGCACAAAGCTCATACCCTACGTACCCTATGGTGGCCCCGCCGGTGAAGAATGAATTGTTCTTGGGCGAAGATGTGCAGGAGGTGACATCGTTCAACAGTGAAAATGATGAAGCCGCGAATGGGTTCGTGAACAAATTCTTTTCAGACAAATTTGCCGATTTGAGTGGTGATATCTATCATTACTCTGAGGAAAATGGTGTTGTATTCATCTTTTGCCCATTTCTTTACAATAAGTATCTTTTGGATAAATTGTTTGATGCTTATGGCTATTCCCTGTCCGGGGATTTTTATACCGACAGCGAACTTTCAACCCTGATCATCCATCACCTGAATTGTGCCAATGAGGCTTTATACGATACTATCGCCCCCCTCTCGGTGGATCCTGCCGATCTGCTTCCGGCGATGGGCATAAAAGATTATTTGAAGGCATTGAAAAATATGTTTTGCCTGGGCTATTTCTACAATTACAGGCAGAAGCAATTCAATATTGAACCTTTGAAGAATCTGCTCGATGAGGATATCCTGGACTGGACCGGCAAGGCTGAGCCGGTGGATGAGATCCTGAGCGATGATGATAAGAAAGATGGCTATAAGATGAGCTTTGAGTGGGATAGCAATGATGAGATCCCTGATGACTATATCAAATCACTGGATGGATATACGATCAAAACAACCGTGAATTCAATTGCACACCTGCCGGCAAGCGGGAATACTACCGGCGATGTCCGGTATGTGCGATATGAATGCGCTTATTATCTCTGGTGTAAGAACGATTCAGGCACCCTGGAATGGCAGGCATTCAGCTACCCTTACCAAAACATGGATGTGGATGAAGGTGAGAATTTGCTTTCAACAAAACTCACTCCCATACCTTCGGCAATTATTGATTTGACCGGGTGGGATCAGGATCTGGAAGATTGGGTGCCGATCGAATATAAGGCTCCCTTCATGAAACAGATCGGCAACTGCCCGCATGTGAATAATGTGATGGGCAATGAGTTTGATGGCCGCTTGCTGTTTTATCGCGGAATCAAAACCGACAGCCGGGGATATTATTATCCGCTGGCCAGTGCCGATGCCCTGGATATCCACGGATCGAGCACCGGTAACTATACCCTGCAATGGGATGGTGATAAAGGATTGTATCAGCAGTGGTGGCGCGATTGGCATGAATTCCTGGATAATACCAAAGAAACGAAGTGGAACCTGCACCTGAAGCTCTCCGATGTGATCGAGCTGGATATGCGGAAAAGGATCCGGATTAAAAATGTAGTGTACCTGATCAAAAAGATCACGGTGCAGTTTCCTTTTTCCGGCAAGGCCACGGCAGCGCTCATGAAGATCACTCCGGATATCACCCCGGAATCATCGAGCTCCAGCTCTGTGTTGAAAGGCGATTTTGCCAATGAATCGCCAAACGATGATTTTAATAATGATTTTTGGAATAATTAAAAATATATGATATGTCTGACAGAACCTATTCAACCGACAAAAGCTTTTTTGACGATAATGTCGATACCAACAATAATAATGAGATCACCGGGGAAGATTTGAATGATGCATTGACTTATCTGCTTCAGGGCCTTGCCGGGAAATTGTTTGATGAAACCAAACCTTATAAGACCGGGCAGCTGGTATTGAAAGAAGATGCCACCTGGGGCTTTGAGATATGGAAAGCCGATAGTGACCTTTCGGACGGAAGCTGGAACGCATCAAACTTCACACGGATATCAACCCGAAAAGCGGCCTGGGATACATGGACCCCCACCCTTTCCTGGACCGGCGGCACACCGGGATCGCCTTCGGTGACAGTGGCCAGATATACGCGAGTAGAAAAAACGATCCACTTCTACATCCACATTGAAGGCTCAAATGATGCAGGCACTACACTCACTGCCCTGAACATCACGTTGCCTGTAACGCCCAAAGATGTGAATGCCTATGTTCCGATCCATTGTTTGTACGATAGCGGGAACAAGGCAATGCCAGATGACCGTCTGGGTGCTGCCATCGATGCAAAGGATAATACCGCCGCCAACCGGAAACTATATACTGCATCCGGATACTTTTCGGTGGCCAATGCAGCAGACTATATCTTCATATTCGAAGGATTCTATGAAGTGGAATAGTTTTTGCTATATTTGAACAAACCTTATATCATGAAAAAACTTATACTTATCATCAGCATCCTAACCCTATGGATCCCGTCAAATGCCCAGCAAGTGCAGCCCGATAGTGTTGCTGATTCTGATCAATGCTATGTATATTGTGAAATCGTGGGTGTTGCCAGGTTCATGAGCCAGAAGGTGACCGTGGAGCTTGACTTTGGTGAAGCGATGAACTACTGGGGAGATAGCCGGATCCGGGATCCGAAAACAGGCAAGCCGGTAGTGTTCAACTCAATGATCGATGCCCTGAACTTCATGGGCAAGCGAGGCTGGGAATTCGTGCAAGCCTATGCCGTCACGGCAGGAAATCAGAATGTATATCATTATCTTTTGAAAAAGCCATCTGAGTCTGATAAGATAGAACGCAAAGAGCATCTGATCAACAAACAATGATCAGTTATACAATCACTACTATATTAATAGTTTACAGACATGGAAGCCTGAATTAAAATATTCGCTTCCATTCTTTCTTTCCTCTGCCAGTCCTTTAAATTCAAAGCTATCGTGCCCATTTTTGCGATATGGGCGTAATGAAAAATCTCGCAGCGCAGCAGCAGGGCTCCCGCAACAGGGGTGGCCTGCGTTTTGCCGTGGTGGATGATCCTGAAGTGATGTTCCAGCGCCAGGGTGTATATAAGGGCGTGAGCGGAAAGCATATGTTCCGCAACAATGTGCACATCAAAGCCTATAATGATGATCTGCAGAAGTGGGGGCGGAACGTGGCTGCCAAGCTCAAACGCCGCCAACCTACCATTGCCAAGGGAGTGAAGTTCCGCAAGAATGGTGATGAGATCTATGCCATCGGCTTTGGACTGCGCCGATATGGCGTATTTGTTGAAAAAGGTGTTGGCCGTGGCTACGACTATAATGGCGGCAATGTGCGCCGAAAAGATGGCGGAGCCGTGAAGCGCCGCCCCAGGCCCTGGTTCAACCCGGTACTGCAGGCCGAATCTCCCAAACTATTGCGCATCGTGGTGAAGCATACCGGCGATGCTATTGTAGTGAATTGTAAACGAATGCTGATAGGATAATGTCAACAAGAAACGAAAATATCCGGTACACCACCTACCTGAACGATAAGGAGGTGGGCAAAACCATCAATGCCCTGTATAATCACAGCCGCAAACTGAAGAACGAGATCCGCCGCCTGGAGATCGGATCCGAGGCATGGGTGGCCAAGATGAAAGAACTGGACGATGTGAACAAACAGATGAAGCCGCTGAACGATCGGCTTCGGGGCACGGAGAGCAATATCACCAAGCTGAAAAATACAGCCAAAAGCCTTTTGCCTGCCTTTAGTATCGGGGCTATCGTGACCGGACTGGCTACACTTGGGAAAAAACTTCTGCAAACAGCCACCACCATGGAGCTGGTCGATAAGAGGGCCAGGATAGTGTTCGGTGACAGTTTTGGCCAGATCGAAAAAACTGCTGATCGTGTGGCAGCAAAGATGGGGCTTACCAATAATGAATTCATTAATGCGGCCACCAATACCGGTGATCTTTTGGTGCCTCTCGATTTTACCCGGGAAAAAGCGGCCAACCTTTCTATCGAGCTTCAAAGTCTGGCCGGGGCCCTGGATGAATGGTCCGGTGGTCAGCTTGGCGCGGTAGAAGTGAGCAATATCCTGACCAAGGCGATGCTCGGCGAAAACGAACAACTGAAGCAGCTGGGCGTGGCCATCCGGAAAGATTCAGAGGAATTCCGAGATCTTGTAAAAATAAAGATGCAGGATGAAACTATGACCAAAGCCCAGGCGGAAGCCCTTACCACCCTGGAGCTTATCCAGAAGAAAACAGCTGATGCTCAAACGGCATATATCAGCGGCGGAAGCCAATTATTGCGCACACAAAAAAGTTTGATTCTCGGGCTGAAGGAACGCAAAGAACAGCTTGCCGGCCTGCTGATTCCGCAGGAGAAATCGCGCGATCTGGTGAAGCAGGAATATATGGCTGTGAACACACTTGTGCAGCAGCTTACCGATACCAATACAAAGCAGGAAGATCGGGTGAGGATCTTCAACCAGCTCAAAGCGATTGCCCCGGATATCGTGGAAGGGATGAATGCAGAGAATATTGCCTATGATAAGCTGAATTCCAACCTGGCAAGATACAACTCACTTCTGATCCGGAAAATGGCTCTTGCCGATTTGGAAGATCAGGTGGCTGATCAGCGTGTGAAAGTTGCTGAAAGAATGTCGCAGCGGATCCACTGGGAAAATGAAGGGATGGAAGATATGATCGAGCTCAGGGCGAGGCTTGCCGAAGCTGCTGATAATACAGACTATACCGATGCGCAAAGGGAAGCCGCTGCTGCTTATGGCGCTGAGCTGGACCGGATCATGTCATCAAGTGATGATGTGGCTATGAAAATGGAACGCTCGTTCCTGCTGCTGGCAGATGGTATCGATCAGAATGGGGAAAGGCTTGTTGGTATGGGCGATGCTTTCGATGATGTGAAGCTATATGCTTCAGATTATTATGGAACTCTTTTGCGTGATGCTGCCGGGATCCGTGAGCATTTCCGTCTGGAAAATGAAGAGCTTGCTGAACTTACCCAGGTCACCAACGAATACACCGATGCCCAGGAGCGTTTGTTCGGGGTTGGGGAAAACACTACCACTACCACTACCACTCCTACCGGCGGTGGATCACCTACCCTCACTGGCGAAAAAGTCGGCTCCGGAGCCATGGGTCCATTCAACCTCACCCCTGATGACTGGGCGAAAATGGAAGAGAACCGCCTGAAGATGATCGATCAGATGAACCAGTTCCAGTTTGAGGTGCAGCAAATCGGAAGAACCTCAAAAGAACAGGACCTTGCCGAAACCGAACAATACTATTCCGACCTCACCAGCCAGGCGCAGTATTTTTATGAGAATGGCTTACTGGGAGAGATGGAGTACAAAGAGCTCCTGATCAACCTGGAAACCTTATTCGAACAGGATAAGGCGGCGATCCGCGAACATTACGATAAACAGCAACGTGAGCGCACTGCTGCCAGCGTGGAGTTCCAGAAGCAGATGTATGAAAAAGCTGCCATTGGAACGATCAATACTTTCAGCAACATGGTGGGGGCCATTTCATCGTTGTACAGCGAACAAAGCGAAGAGGCAAAAGGTATGGCGGCATTCACCACTACTTTGAACGCGATCGCCTCTGCCGTGAGCGCGTATAATTCGGCGGCCCAGATTCCCATTGTCGGTTCTATTCTGGCTCCTATTGCCGCCGCATCAGCGCTGATCTATGGCTTTGCCCAGGTTAAGAAGATCTATTCTACTAAAACTCCGACTTTCTCTGCCGGCGATGGATACGAAATGGGAGGACCCACAGCATCCTATCCACATCAGGCGGCTATGTCCGAGGCAGGCAGTGAGTATGTGATCCCGAACTGGCTCCGGGGCGATCCCCAGGTGGCCGCCTATGAAGATGTGATCGAAGCCAAGCGGATCACCGGACCGGCAAGCATCACAAACATAAGCAATTCATCAACCGTGGCTTCATCCGGTACCGACCCTGCCATGGCCGCCGCCCTGGAGAAAAACAACGAGCTGCTGGAACGCCTCAACCGTGATGGAGTGAAAGGTGTGTGGGAATGGGATAATTACAAGGAAGGCCGCGATGAAATGGAGCAGATCGAGGAAGAGGCTAAAATCACTTAATGTCCTTTAAATAGCCGCGCCGCACTCATAAAATTGTAGTTCAGAAATCGATATACACATAATTAAAGTACCATGAGATTCATTGAAGATCCTAATTCTACCAGCCATGTGAAAGATATCAGCAACCAGAACAGCGTGATATACATGGGCTGGTATAATGTCGAGAACCCGGGATGGGCTACCGACACCACGGCCAACAGGAAAGGCGAAGCCAAGTGGAAGATCCTGCGGATCTCCATCTCGGCAGGTGAATATACCTATGAGTGGGCCGATGGAAACGAAAACTTCGACAATGTATGGGATGACCGTGCAGCGCTCGATTATTCATTCAAAAACTAAGATCATGAAAAAGTTCCTTTTTACAATTCTTTTGGCATGCCTGGCTGTGGCCGGGATGTCGCAAACCTATGAGTATAAGTTCAACCCCTTCACCAACCAGATGGACTGGGTGCGCTCCGATACCAACGTGGGCAGCGTGTGGGGAAAGCTCGATGGCAATGCCTATTATACTGCCGGCAATGTGGGGGTGAACACCACCACCCCGGGCTTTACCCTGGATGTGAACGGCGGCCTGGGCATCAGGAGTTTGCCCGAACTACTGAATGCTGATACCTTTCTGGTGATCCGCAATGACAGCGTGGGATACCTTGTGCCGGATTTCAGCAATTCACCATGGACCGGGAGCGATGATATAGTCTATGTTGAAAGTGGCGATAGTGTGGGAATAGGCACCAGCAGTCCATCGTGCGAACTGGAAGTGAATGGCGATTTAGAAGCCGACAATGGAAGCTTCAGCACGATGCTATTGAGTGGCCTTACCCACAAAGCCAGGGATACCATACTGGCCATATCCAACGATACCATTTATACAATGATCCCCCCCTGGATGACCGACCCCCTGACCACGGCCGGGGACTTGCCATACTATGGTGCTGCCGGGACTACCCGTCTGGCTGCCGGGAGTGAGGGGCAGGTTTTGACAATGGGTGCTACCTACCCGGAGTGGGCTGCTGCTTCTGGTGGCGGTGATACGTCTTATTTTGATTTGACGGGTACATACCTTTCGACAAAGTCAGCAGTTACAAGGGTAGGCATCGGCACTGCCTCGCCAGCGTATGAGTTGGATGTGAATGGGTCTATTCAGCTGGGTAATACTGGCGGTAACACTGGCAGTTTGGTTCTAACTCATGATAATGGTGGGAACCTAACATTAACAATAGATGCGTATGATAGGCTCGCAATAAAAGATATGGCTGGTGGGTTGTATTTTGGTAATAATAACTCATATACGGGGATTTCCCCATCCTTGGGTGCATTGGATGAGGCGCAATTCAGGCCAAGACAATCTGTAAACACTGGATTTGGTGGTTCGCATTTGATACCACAAATCGTTGTGGATGGTTCTGGTAAATTGTCAGCCACGTCCACAGGCATCGGCATCGGCACGACCTCGCCAGCGTATGAACTCGATGTGGTAGGGGATATTAACGCAAGCGGCATGGTAGCGGCCTCGGACAGCCTATGTATTGGCGCATTCCGATTTATCGTTTTTTCCGACACGCTTTGTTCAATTACTGGGACAGATACCCTTAGAATTCACCCAGCAAGATAACAACGAAACCATAAAGCAATGAAAAAAATATTCGCATTATTTGTATTAATTTCTATCGCACTCATGGGGTGCGATAAGTTTGCACAAACAGAAAAAGTATGGAAGGTAGAGGCAGGCGAAAACTTCTGCACGGAATATCCCCTTCCCGCAAAGGCAACCAACGGCAGTAAGTTCTGCGATTTTGTATTCCACACAAATGAAACCTGGATATGGCCGGACGGACTATCAACCGGGGGACATGACAATGGGTGGAGCAAAGTCCGTGGCTTTTCCGAAGGGCATCATATCAATGGCTCTTCTGCCCGCTTAGTTTACCGTTATATTAAAGGGAATCCTATTGCTGGACTTGGCGTGAACAGGGGTGGAGAATGGGACGCAGTAATAATCGATACGCTGGATATCCCCGGCCGATACTGGTGCCGGATCAGCCGTGAGGGAGATTGGTATGTCATGCGAATGAATGGAAAGGAGGTGCGATTGCCTGCCGGGAAAGAGCATATACAAGGCTACTATCTGCGGCCTTATGTCGGAGGCAATTACACCCTTGATCATGATTGGCTTTTGTTGATTGAAGATAAATTCTAATAATACCTGAATCTTATTATTCATCCGGCTGACCACCGGGAAATTTAACTGTAATGAAAATGAAGCGATTAGTGGATAATTTACCGGAACTCTTTGGGGGCTCCGGCTCAATTATAGGATTAATCACTCTTGGGAAAGTCCTTGAAGTTTTGGTGTTCGCAGCTATTGGAGCTATTGTCGGTCTGATCATTAAGGAGGTGTGGAGCTTTTGCAAAAAACTACTGTCAAATGGAAACAAAGAACAATAGTGTTTTTCAAAATTCAAGTGGTGACTGGTCCAGTGCCAGGATAGGGGCTTTTATGATCATCCTTGTGGATCTGTTCCTCACGGCATGGATCGTGATTGTGGATAAGGAATATGTGCAGGCATCAATCCTGTTCACTTCCCTTGCCGGTACAGCCATCACCCTGTATATCCTGGGGAAAAATAAGGACAACGAAAACCTGAAAATCAAACTTGGGGCTAAGGGCCTTGAATCTCTTACCAATTAATATGCATAAAGCGCTCGAAATAGCACTCAGCCAGTATGGCATCCGCGAGATTGTGGGAGATACCCACAATGGGGATGTGCTGAAGTATTTTGAAGAGATCGGCCATAGCTGGGTGCATGATGATGAGATGGCATGGTGCTCCGCTTTCGTGAACTGGTGCGCCATGAAAGCCGGTCACGAATATACCGGGAAACTCAATGCCCGCTCCTGGCTCGATATAGGCGAATATGTGGAAGATCCTTTCATGGGATGCATTGTGGTATTGTGGCGTATCAAACCCGATTCTCCTTATGGGCATGTAGGCTTCTACATCAGGGAGGATGCCAACTATATCTACATCCTGGGCGGGAACCAGAAGAACAGGGTGCAGATCTCCGCTTATTCAAAGAGCCATTTTCTGGGATATCGTAAACTCAACAAGATATGAAACTCAATATTGATGGCAAGTCGGTGCTGATCATCATCCTTCTGATGGTGATTTTGGGATCATGGATATTCCGCAGCGATATTTCCCGCCTGCTGGGAGAATCGAAGGAAAAAGAAAAACAGCTCATTGAGGTTCAGAAGGAGCTGAGCCAGGGCATTATCGACAGCCTGGCACTGGTCCCGGTGTACGAAGCCCGGATCGACAGTCTGGAACATGAGCTTCTGGCCAGCGAAAGCAAGATCGAGGTGATCCATGAGCGGGCCGATTCCCTGCGCATGGTCATCGACAACAATACCGTTACCGATGATATGCGCTTTTATGCGAACTATATCGATGATAGCATCCCAAAACTTCTGAAGCTCGAGCGCGTGAGCTATGTGGCCATCACCCCAAAACAATTGAAGCGGACCAACCTTATATTTGTAAGTCATGAGGAATTTGCCCGGGAACGAGTGGAGCTCTTAGGGAGCATCGGCCAGCTGAAGCATATCCAGGCCACACAAAGCTCGGAGATTAGCCTTTTGAAAAACACCATGGATCTGTGCAATGAGCGCTACCAGGTGAACCTTGATCTGATCAATGAAAAGAATACGCAAATAAAACTGCAGCGAAAGCAAAAGCGAAGGCGCACCTGGGGGATCATCGGCGGGGCGCTGATCGGCTTCGGGGTCGGGGCCGTTCTTGTTCATTAAAAAGAAGAGCTCTTCCTTATAATATTCACATTACTTTCTTTCCGCGCCACTTTCACGTATTTGTTTGTGACTTCAATCGATGAGTGATCTGCCGCTTCCATCACCTCTTTTGGCGAGCGGCCATCGCGCAGCATCTGAATAATGCCTGCATCGCGCAGCGAATAGAACTGAAGCTCTTTCGGAAGCCGTAGTGTTTTGCGCAGATCGGTCCAGTAGCGGTCGATCTCCCTGGGATCCCGGTGCACTGGTCCCGGGCGGAAATGAATGCTGAAAACATACCATGTTTTGCGGGCGATATGAACACTATCGAGCAGCTCTTTCAGATATGGCAGCATCACATCGGGGATAGGGGCATAGCGGGCATTGTGGTTTTTGGCGATATTGCCAGGCACATAGATCACCTGCCGTTTAAGATCGATATCTCCTACCCGGATATATGAGATCTCCTTTGGGCGCAAAAGTGAATTGAATGCGAACATCACGGCCACATGAAAAGGCCGGTTCTTTTTTGCCAGATATTCGCGGATCTTCTTCCGGAACTTCGGGTCAATATCCATGATGCGCGTCTTGGAGCCATTCTTTTTCTTTCGGATCTTACTGAAAGGATTCTGCTTCACATAGCCTTTCTCCATCATCCAGTTGAACACAAGCACCCCGAAGGCCAGTATATTATTGTATCGGGTGGCCCCGATGCTCCTGGAATTCCACACATGCTCCATATAGATATTCGCAAGGCGCGAATCGAACAGCGAGCAATAGATATCTTCCTGGTTCCTTTCTTCCAGAAACTCTTTCAGGAGTTTCACCTCAGAGTTGTATGCGCGCAGGCTATCATAGCGAAGGTTCCGCTTATCTTTGATAAACCTGTCGAGGGCCTCGAAGAGTTTATAAAACGCGCGGGGCGATTCCTCTTCTATAAAAGGGTTCCATCCGGCCGCCAGCTTTTTATTGATTTCGATAATAACCTTTTGGGCGAAGATCCTGCGGTCGGACAGGCGGCGGATCCTGCCCAGGCGGATCTGCTTACGCACAAATTCGCCTGAGCCGGGATGCTTCACATAATAATATATGTACCACCTCGAGGGGCTCTCGCTGAGAGTTGCGGGGATGTAGTCTATGATATCCCCAATTCTGGATCGTTTCATTCCGTCATCTTTTTATTATGAAATGATCCGATCGGTGAGCCTTCACATAGCCACTGTGCCAGCCCTGTGTCACCTTGTTTTCTGCAATTAAGCTAATACGCTAATACTCAGGCAAAAAACAAGATATCTGCGGAGAAAGAGGGATTCACAGTTGGGTTCCCTCTCTTTTGTAATCATTTCACAATTAGTATTTTACATTTTACAATATTGTTCTTTTATTCCGGTTGTGTGTCGAAGCTGTGGCAGCATTATTATTGATCCTTAGCTTTTTATCTTGATATTCTATGTATATTCGCTCATATAAACCATAGAAAAGTGACGGACATAAACCAATTAATCAATGATCTTGAACTGAATGATTCATTATGCCTTGCTCTTATTGACCTCTCTACCTGCCACGAACTTGAACATTATGCTCATGTTATAATGGATGTCAGTGCCAAGCTGGTAGCATCGCGGGATATCCCCATGACTGCCGAAGTTGAAACTTTTTTGAAAGTACAAACGCAGATGGTGAGGCTCATCTTCCTTTTTATTGAGCAGCGCGAAGTGATCAATCATCCTCCCGCAGCTCACTGATCTCGCGTTTGTACATTTCAATGCGCTCCTGCTTTTCTTCCAGGAGTTTCTCCAGAAGATCGATCTCCTTTCGCATGGCGATCATATCTTTCTGCATGCTTTCGTATGCCTGCAGGTTATCGTTCACCACGCTTTTGGCCATCGTAATGTAATCCTCATTGTTCCCATAACTCCCGGGCCGGTGATCAGTCCAGAAGTAGGCCGGGCTTACACCCAGGATGATGGATATTTCTTCCAACTTACTTACCGAAATATCCTGTTTCCCGGAAAATGTGTGGTGAATATTCGCCTTTGATCTCCCAAGCTTGGCAGCTATCTCAGAAACTGAGATATTTTTTTTCCTGGCTAAATCTCTTAATTTCAGTCCTATATGCATGTGCACTCAATAATTATACAAAATAAACTCTCAAAATTCTTGACTTTGCTATTAACATACTATACTTTTGCTAAGTGAATTTACTAACAAAAAACCAAAATAACAAAAGCAAATAGTTTGCCAATGACACTGAAATCACAAATAATCAACAAGATACAGGAAAACCCCCGCCTTAAACGGGCCCTGATGGACTACTTCGACAAGAGCCAGTACACCATCCAGGGATACTTGAAAGAAAACAATTCCTGTTTGACTGAACTCTCATGCCTGCACCTGATATCAGCATATCTGACTATCCCGGTGGCAGAGCTGGTGACTGAACCAATTGATTCAAATTATGAAAGAGCATGAATTTTTCCGCGATGAAAGCGGATGCATTCTTCCCAGGATCTACGACCTGCGCGATCCGGAGGTGAGGTGTTTCGATCATATTGATGAAAAGGAAATACTGGAGATTTTCGACCACCTCTGCCAGTTCAGTGAAGCCAGGAAAGCGCTCCTGCATTTGATGTCGTTTTGCAATTCTAACCGCAAAGATGCATTGAAGCAATTCATTTTATGCAATTGGACCGGGCTCGATGATGTGAACGACATCACTCCTGATAGGCTCAACTATGAGTTCATTCCATGTAAACATAAAGGGAAAAATACCTGCCCATATAATGGGGAAGGTATCGTTTGCCAACGCTCAACGATCGTGCCAAGCAATCTGGTCGGGGAGCCTTTTTCATAGCCACTCCCCGGGGAAATCCCCGGGGATTTTATTCTGATATGCAACCAACATTATTTAATCAACCCGAAAAGAGCGAATCCAAAAAGCTTGCCGAACAACTGAAAAAGAAAAGTTTCAAACTAAAATATAAACCCGATGGAACCTACAACCCAGAAACCCTTCAGAAAAACAGCCCGGGAGTTCATGCGCAGAATGATCAAACGGCGCAAGATGATGATCAGGCTCGATGTTTCGAAAAAGAACCTGCTATCGGTGGGGAAAGATCTTGAATATCTCGATCTGCATTTAAATCATTACAAATATCATAAGGATCTTGACATGGCCTTATTTGTGGTCACCAACCAGGAGCGGATCCGGAACATCATTCCTGCATTGCACAAATCGGCCTTTGAAGAATTTACAGAAATCATTCGCACCGCGAAACAAATAAGGGAGGAGAACAAATGCAAGTCATTTTCTATTCCTTCACGGTGATCCTGCGGATCCTGTGGCTGGCCAGCCTTGCCTACCTGGCTGTTTGTTTACTGCCATTATTTGCATTGATGGCTATGTGTGATGCATAATCTTATACTATGGCTTACCTCGATAAGAAAAAGGGAGAGGATCTCTTCTTTCTCATGGACCTCTCGCCCCAGCAAATTCAAATTCTTAAAACCGGTGTTGACAATATTTTCAATGCCATGAAGAGCCGCCGCATGGAGAACAACGAGCAGTATGAGCTGCATCGATCCGCGGAAGAGCTCAGCAGAATTTTAACCTTAAAACCTGTTGAACATGAATCCTGAAACATTTAATGATCTGATGGAGCCCCAGGCTCCGGCAGTTGAACACAATGATCTTATTATTGAATTATCTGAATCGCAAGAAAGGGACCTGCAAATGGCAGGGATCACCATGATTGATGGGAACTACTACCTGTCGCAGCACTTTTCTTCGAGCGAATTCTCTGAAGTATATGTACGATGCAGCAATGGATTGCTGATCGGACAATCTGAACGCATGTTTCACCTGATCAAATTTGTGGTATGAACGAACCGAATGTGACCATCACCATCGATGTGCCCTTCAGCCGCCTGGATGATATCCTGGCAGCGCTGAAGCAGGCATGCCCGCCCCCGGAAATCAGTGCCGGGCTGAAAGCAGATCCCCCGCCCCGGGATCCGGAAGAAAAGAAACCGAGCAAAAAGCGTAAGCTATCTCTGAAGCCTCGCACCTGCGAAGCATGCGGGAAAGAATATCAGCCTACCGGTCCCCGCCAGAAACGCTGTCCGAAGTGCATCGAACTGGACCGGACCCTGGACCAGATCAATCAGAAGAAACAAGAACCTTATGAATTTTCAAAATAGATTAATCCAATTCTATTAATATGAAATATTTCGCAAAAATAAGAGCCATTTATGTTCCTAAAAATAAGGCACATAAGGAGATTCAGGATTATGTTCTCAGCATTGATAGTAACTTACTTAATTCAGAGGAACATAAGAACCGGTTTATCGCTGATATCAAAGAAAAGCTTACCGATATCAACACCCGGAATAATCGATGTAAAGATATCTTTCTGGGGGATTGGTACAGTTCAGATCATGCTATTAATGTAAGTGTTTCTGGCAACTTTAGCATGTCTATTTTCCAAGTTAAACATGAACTACTATTAAGCTAATCTATGATCCCTGAAGAAACCATTGACAAGATTATTGAAGCCTCTCATATTGAAGATGTAGTAGGTGATCATGTAAAGATAAAAAAGACTGGTGCCACATTTGAGGGAATCTGTCCATTTCATGAAGATTCCGATCCCTCCTTTAAAGTTTCTCCGGCCAAGAACATATTCAAATGTTTTGGCTGCGGAAAAGGAGGGGACTCCGTTACTTTCATCCGGGAGTATCTTCACAAATCTTATCCTGAAGCTCTGCGTTATTTGGCCGATAAATACAACATTATTATAGAGGAAACTGAACCGGATCCGGAGGCAGAAAAGAAGCAGATCTTAAAAGACCAGCTTATCCAGTTTAATGAATTTGCACTGGATTTTTATCGCAGCCAACTCTTCCTGGAAGCGAATGCTCTTGGCCTTGAATATCTTCAAAGCCGTTTCAACCAGGAATCTGTAGACCTTTGGCAAATTGGGATTGCCCCGGACTCTTTTACTGGACTTGTTACAGCTGCCAGGGAGAAAGGTTTTAAGGAAGAATTTCTGCTCCAAACCGGACTTATAAAGCAAAGCGAAAAGAATCATAAACTCTATGATTTTTTCCGGAACCGAATCATGTTTCCTATCTTCGACAACCATGGCCGGGTGATCAGCTTCTCAGGCCGACATATACCCGGTACGGATGTTAAAGGAGGAAAGTACATCAATGGCCCCGATACACCAGTTTTTAAAAAGAGTAAAACGCTTTTTGGACTAAGTCATTCTTTGCGTTCCAGGCAAAACGACAGAACGGCTATCTTACTTGAAGGAAACCCCGATGTGATTTCTCTGAGCCAAATTGGTGTAAATACTGCAGTGGCAGCATTGGGCACTGCATTCACCCCCTTTCATGCCGACATTATCAAAAGATACTTTGATAATGTGATCATGCTTTACGATGGAGATGATGCCGGCCGTCGGGCTGCTGCTAAGACTGGCAAGATTCTCGTTAGCCACGGACTTATTCCATATATTGCCTTGCTTCCTGATGGAGAAGATCCGGACACGTTCTTCACCACCAAAGAGCAATATGATTCCTGGATGGAGGATAGCAAGCTCGACTTCATCACGCACTACTCTGAGGAACTCCTGTCAAAATCAGGGCAGGATCCTTTATTGAAAAACTATGCTGTGAATGATGTATGTGAGCTGCTCTTTCATTTAAACAAAACGACCAGGGATATCTACCTTGAGAATATCGGCAGTAAAAGCAAAATCAAGCAAAAGATATTTATTGATAAGCTAAGGGAGATGGAGCTCGAGAGGGGAGACCATGATGATGATCCTATCAGATTGCCAAAGGAAGTTGATGCAAATGATTTTGAAAAATGGGGATTCTACGCCTATCAGAACGAATATTACTTCCGCACGAAAATGGGGATCGAGAAACTGACAAACTTCACCATGGAACCTATCTTTCATATTGAAAGTATAATTGATTCAAAGCGTATCTATGAACTTGCTAATCATTATGGCCATAAAGTGGTAGTTGATTTTGATATGCAGGAAATGACTTCTGTACAAGCGTTTCAAAGAAATATCGA
>Ga0272443_10002800_pt1 | contig 21569 bp, 29 predicted proteins | sample SSMAcet12_FD_193581 | JGI IMG/M metagenome (GOLD analysis project Ga0272443, IMG submission 193581) | Marine sediment archaeal communities from Little Sippewissett salt marsh, Falmouth, MA, United States - SSM-Acet-12 | ecosystem: Environmental > Aquatic > Marine > Wetlands > Sediment ... | reverse complement strand
CGGTTCATGACGGACGCAAGCATCTTCCGATCTACATCACCGAGGCGATGGTAGGACACAAGCTTGGCGAATTTGCCCCTTCGAGAATTTTCAGGGGGCATGGAGGCAAGCAGGCCAAAGCCAAGTCAGGCAAGAAGGGATAAAAGAATGAGCCGGATCAAACCGGCCGGGAGTGACTGATGGAAGTCAAGGCAACGAGCAAGTTCGTACGCGGATCGGCGATAAAGTTTCGAAGATACCTCGACCTGATTCGCGGAAAAGACGCCCAGGAGGCGTTGAACATAATGGACCACATGCCCGGCAGCAACGCCAGGGTAATATACAAGACACTGTTATCCGCCTGTGCGAATGCGGACCATAACAATTCCCTGCCGATCGACACCCTGAAGGTGACGAAGGCGTGGGCGGACAAGGGTCCGGTGATGAAGCGGTTTCGGCCACGTGCGCGCGGACGTGCATTTCCGATCCGGAAGCCGATCAGTCATGTGACTATCGTGGTTGGACCGAAGGGAGACATAGATTAATGGGACAGAAGGTACATCCAATCGGGTTCAGGCTTGGGATATCCAAGAAATGGTCAGCTAACTGGTATGCGTCCCCGAAAATGTTCCCTGACATACTTCACGAAGATCTGGTACTGAGGAAGACCCTCAAGAAGATGTTCAGGAACGGGGCAGTGGATCGTATCGTAACCGAACGCGATCCCGGCCGTGTCAAGATCGTTATCTACACATCCCGACCAGGTATCATAATCGGATCAGGCGGAAGCAACATCGAACGTGTCAGGCGTGAACTTCAGAAGCTGGTAAAGAGCCAGGTTCTCATCAACATCCAGTCGGTGGACCGGCCGGATCTCTCGGCGGCACTGAACGCGCAGTCGGTTGCGATGCAGCTGGAGCAGCGCAAGAGGTTCAGGAGGGTATGCAAGCAGACGATCAGCCGGATCATGAAGAACAAGGCACTTGGGGTCAAGATCATGGTCAAGGGGAGGCTGGACGGAGCCGAGATGGCGAGAATGGAGACATTCCGGGAGGGTCGTGTTCCTCTTCACACGCTGAGGGCGGACATAGACTACGCGTACGAGATCGCGAGGACAACGTACGGGGTAATCGGAGTCAAGGTATGGATTTACCGTGGCGATGTCCCGACAAATCTGCGCGACGTAAAATGATCTAAGTGGCGGAAGAATAAAATGCTTCAACCGAAAAGAACGAAATACAGGAAAAACCACCGCAGGTACCCGCATGGTGTTGCCCGAAAGGGAAACACCCTGGCATTCGGAGTGTACGGGCTCCAGGCGCTCGAGGGTAACTGGGTAACGGCCCGTCAGATAGAGGCCGCGCGTATCGCGATGACCCGTCACATCAAGCGTGGCGGTAAGGTCTGGATCAGGATATTTCCGCACCTGTCACTCACCAAGAAGCCTGCCGAGACCCGAATGGGCAAGGGCAAGGGCAACCCGGAGAAGTGGGTTGCGGTAGTGAAGGCGGGAACGGTGATGTTCGAGATCGGCGGGGTATCGGAAGAGCTTGCGAAGGAAGCCATCAGGCTTGCGGGACACAAGCTCCCGATGAAGACAAAATTCATGAAGAGAGTCTAGGCAGGCAATTACGGAGAGCGAAAGATGAAGTCTAAGGATAATTTAAAGGAATACCGTGAGATGGGCGAGCGCGAACTCAGCGAGAAGTACAACGAGCTGTCACGCGAGCTTTTTAACCTTCGCTTCCAGTCTGCCACGGCCCAGTTGTCATCACCTGCAAGGTTTAAGCAGGTGAGGCGGGACATAGCAAGGCTGAGAACGGTTGCGAAGGAAAGGAACCTCACAATCAGATGAGGAAGCTATGAGCGAAGCTACAGAAAATACAACGATGAAGGCGCCACGCCGCAAGATACTGAAGGGTGTCGTGGTGTCTGACAAGATGGACCAGACCATCGTCGTAGCGGTTGACCGCAAAAAGCGTCATCCGTTGTACGAGAAGATCATCAGGCGCACGAAGAAGTACATGGCGCACGATCATCGGGGCGAAGCGGGAGTAGGCGATTTCGTGGAGATCGAGGAAACTCGCCCGCTTTCGAAGAACAAGCGATGGCGTCTTCTGAACATAATCGAGAAGGCGCGCTAGGTGCCCCAGGGATAGAAGTATCCAGGGCATGAAGAAGTAACGCCCCGAACGGGCTGTAAAGAAGAAAGGACGATGGAACAATGATCCAGCAGGAGACCCGTTTAAAGGTAGCGGACAACTCCGGCGCCAAGGAAATACTCTGCATCAGAGTTCTTGGTGGATCGGGGCGTCGATATGCACGAATAGGCGACGTCATAGTCGCCAGCGTTAAGAAGGCGCTTCCGCACGGCAATGTAAAGAAGGGAAGCAAGGTCAGGGCGGTTGTGGTTCGAACACACAAGGAACTGACCAGATCTGATGGAAGCAGGATTCGATTTGACGATAACGCCGCTGTAATACTCGCGGCAGACGGGACGAACCCGGTTGGAACTCGTGTTTTCGGGCCGGTTGGACGAGAGTTAAGGGAAAAGAAGTTCATGAAGATCGTATCGCTCGCTCCCGAGGTTCTCTAGCACGAAAGGAAATGATCGCAATGGCGATATCGAAGAAAAGCTCGAAACCCAAGAAGAAGTCACCGAAGTACCGGATCAAGAAGAACGACACGGTATATGTTCTTTCGGGTAAGGACCGTGGCGCGTCCGGCAAAGTGCTCGAGGTTAATCCCGAGAAGGATCGAGTGACGGTTGAGGGCATAAATATAGTCAAGCGACATCGCAAGGAGTCGCAGCAGTCGGGTGGCGGTGGAATAACCGAGATGCCCGCGCCGATTCACATCAGCAACCTTGTGGTTGTGTGTCCTCACTGCAAGAGCAGGATGCGGCCTGTAAAGAAGGCGATCGAGAAGACAAGCGAGGGCAAAACAAGAAAGTACAACGTGAGAGCCTGCCGTAACTGTTCCGAGCAGCTTGACACGATGTAGGAGCGATCTGACAAAGAGGTTTTGAAAAAATGGCCGACAAGGAAGATAAAAAGAAAAAGAAAGCCAAAGCCAAGGGCAAGGAAAAGCCCCAGGAGAAGAAGGCAGAGGCGACACGCCCTGCAGCGACTCCACAGTCGAGGCTTCTGAAGCGCTTTCGGGAAGAGATTGTGCCCGCACTCCAGAAGGAATTCACGTGGGACAATCCCCACATGGTTCCCAGGCTGGAGAAGATAGTCATCAACATGGGTGTTGGTGAGGGTGCGCGCGATTTCAAAATGATCGAGGCGGCGATCAAGGACCTTACGATCATCGCGGGCCAGAAGCCAATGGTCACGAGGGCGAGGACGTCACAGGCCGCCTACAAGATCAGGACCGGAATGCCCGTTGGGACCATGGTCACGCTTCGCAGCAACAGGATGTACGAGTTTCTGGACAAACTTTTTAACATTGCGCTGCCGAGGGTAAGGGACTTCCAGGGGCTTAACCCGAACTCGTTTGATGGTTCGGGGAACTACACCTTCGGAATACGTGAGCAGCTTGTATTTCCGGAGATTGACTATGACGAAATCGACCGTGTGCGCGGTATGGATATAACGATAGTAACGACGGCTGAAAACGACTTACATGCACAGGCACTTCTCCGCGAGCTTGGATGTCCATTCAGGAAGGAAGGAAGCAGGTAAAGCGGGAAGCCTGGCAGAAGGTATAAAAAACATGGCTAAGAAAAGCATTCTGGCGCGAAACGAACGAAAGAAGGGGCATTCGACCCGTCACACCAACAGGTGTCGAATCTGCGGGCGAAGCCGTGCATACATCAGGCGTTTTGGGCTGTGCAGAATCTGCTTTCGTCAGCTCTACCACGAGGGAGTAATCCCCGGAGTGAGGAAGGCAAGCTGGTAAGCACAGAGAGGTTATAATGATTAACTGGTATAGCGCAAGAAGGAATGAGAGGAGCAGAGATCAACTATGGTCATGACCGACCCAATTGCGGACATGCTGACCCGGCTCAGAAATTCAACGATGGTCTCAAAGAAGACCTGCGATGTTCCGTATTCGAATTTCAAGAAGGCCATTGCGAACGTCCTGAAGCAGGAAGGATTCGTGCTGGGCTACGACATCCGGCTGGTCAACAACCGTAAGATGATTCGCTTCTACCTGAAATACGCAGGCGAGAAAGATCCGGTCATCAAGGGACTGAGACGCGAAAGCACTCCTGGCCGAAGGAAGTATGTCGGCTACAAGGAGATCCCATACGTATTTGACGGGCTGGGCGTAAACATTATGTCCACCTCGAAGGGCCTTATGACCGGCAAGGAAGCAAAGAAACGGAAGCTGGGAGGTGAGCTGATCTGCTCGGTCTGGTAGACCGTGCAATGGATCGGACGTTATGTCACGAATAGGCAATCAACCAGTCCAGATTCCGGATGGAACAACGGTAACAATCAAGGGTAACGTTGTCGAAGCAAAGGGACAGCACGGCACTCTTTCGGTGACTTTCAACGACAGGGTGTCAGTGGAAATAGAAGACGGTCTTGTCAGGGTTCATAATGTTGGCGGGCTGAAGGAAAACAGGAAGTTTCACGGTTTATACCGCTCGCTGATAAACAACATAGTCATTGGAGTCAGCGAGGGATTCACACGGATCCTCGAGCTGGTCGGGGTCGGTTACCGTGCATCGGTCGCCGGCAAGGAGATCGTACTCGAGGTTGGATATTCCAACCCGAAGAAGATAGCGATTCCGGACGGCATGAAGGCGGAGGTCGACAAGAACACCGTCATCAGGCTCTGGGGGCCCGACAAGCAGATAGTCGGCCAGTTCGCTGCGAATATACGTGAGATCCGTCCGCCCGAACCCTACAAGGGCAAGGGAATTCGATACAAGGACGAGCGAGTAAGGCGCAAGGCCGGTAAGGCCGGAGCTATCGGTACGGGTGCATAAGCCAGATACAGGAATTTAAGTCATGGATACAAAGAAGAAACGTCAACTTAGACTTAAACGTCATCGTCGCCTGAGGAAAAAGGTACGGGGCACGGCGAGTCGCCCGAGGCTTGCGGTTTTCAAGAGCCTCAGCCATTTCTACGTTCAGGCAATAGATGATGACAGCGGACACACTCTCGCGGCGGCCAGCAGCAGGACAACGGATCTGAAAAAGTCCGGAGGAAACACTCAAACCGCGAAGGCGGTAGGCGAGCTGTTTGCCGAGAAGTGCAAAGAAGCGGGCATTGAATCCTGCGTGTTCGATCATGGCGGATTCGGATACTGTGGAAAGATCAAGGCATTTGCCGACACACTGAGGTCGAAAGGATTGAAGTTCTAGGCCGCATAACGTGGTCAATATGAAAGATCGAGGAAGATCAGGACCGGACGGTATGGTAGAAGAAACAAAAACAAACGGTTCCAGCGAACAGGAAGAGATAGTCGAGGTTATCGAGGAAGAGATAATCGAGGAAGTCTCCGAACCGGCACAGCTGGTAGACCGTGTAATCCACATCAATCGTGTGGCGAAGGTAGTAAAGGGTGGTCGGCTGTTCCATTTCACCGCGCTGGTCACAATGGGTGACGGCCAGGGGAATGTCGGACTTGGTTACGGCAAATCCAGGGACGTACTTGGAGCCATAAAGAAGGGCCAGGACCAGGCTCGAAAGAACATGATCATGGTTCCGATCGAGAAGGGAACCATACCCCACTCCATAACGATGAAGTATGGAGCGGCGAAGGTCTTCCTGAAGCCCGCCAGCGAGGGTACCGGAGTAATAGCGGGCGGACCTGTACGCGCGATCCTCGAGGTCGCCGGAGTGGAGAACGTGCTGGCCAAGTCGATTGGTCGCACGAACACGAAGGTAAACGTAGCCAGGGCGACATTTGAAGCGCTGAAGGAGCTCAAGACTCTTAACGAGGTCCAGGCGCGACGTGCCGCCGGCGGAGAGATGTAAGGTAATAAAGAGGTTATTAAGATGAAACTCTCGGATCTTCCAAAGGACCCTGCTTCACAGAAGAAGCGCAGAAGACTCGGACGAGGCCTGGCACAGGGCCAGGGACGATACTGCGGCAAGGGTCGCAATGGTCAGAAATCTCGTGCCGGGGGGGCGAAGCCCTATCCGTTCGCCGGAGGAGCGCTCCCGCTTTACAGGCGCATTCCGAAGATCGGCGGATTCAGGAATCCAAGGCGTGTGGAGTATGTCCCGGTCAACATAGACCAGGTGGTCGCTCTAGAGCTTCCGGAGGGAACACGTGTCTCACCGGCCCTTCTCAGGGAGAAAGGGCTTGTGAAGGAGAAGGATGCCAGGATCAAGCTTCTCGGTCGTGGTGAGATGGTCAGGTCGCTTTCGATCGCGGTACATGCGATCAGCGGCAGCGCAAGAGAAAAGGTTGAAGCTGCAGGTGGCAGCGTTGAGATAATAAATCCTTACGCCGATAAGGAGAAGAAGGACAAGGAATAAACAGAGGAGAACTCTTTTTATCAAACTAATTCCGGATCGGCCCGCAGCGAGGGTCGTAACGAGATAACAGACGAGGGATAACGAGCGTGAACGAAAAAATTACAACTGTGTTCGTCAACGCGATGAAGGTACCGGATTTGAGGAAGCGTATCTATTTCCTGCTCGGTATGTTCATTATCTTTGTTTTCGGTGCCCACATTCCGGTACCGGGTGTTGACGCCACAAGGTTGCTGGATTTCTTCCAGGATTCCAACCAGAGCAACAATACCCTGTTTGCCCTGCTGGACATATTTTCCGGAGGCGCTCTCAAGCAGTTCTCACTCTTCGCACTGGGTGTAATGCCCTACATTAACGCAAGCATTATCTTCAACCTCCTCGTGGTCATCATCCCTCAGCTCGAGGAACTTCAGAAGGAAGGCGAAGCTGGCAGGAAGCTTATCCAGCAGTACGTAAGGTACTCTACTGTCTTCCTCGCGGCATTCCAGGCCATCGGATTCCTTACGCTGTTCAGGCGTTACGGGGTCCTGAGCGTTCATGGTGGCGAGACCAGCAGTGCGGTATTCAGCGTTATTCTCATCGTCTGCACGATGACCGCGGGTGTATTCCTTCTCATGTGGATCGGCGAGCTGATAACCGAGCACGGTATTGGCAATGGTGTGAGTCTTATCATCTTCGCCGGAATCGTATCGCGTATCCCGATGACATTCCTTGGCGATTTGAACACCGCGTACATGTCATCCGGAGGCGCACAGGGTGGTGTCGGAGAGGTTATCAAGACCCTGGTGCTGTTCTCCGCCCTGTCGGTTGGAATGATATGGTGCATCACCTACATGCATCTCGCCGAGAGGCGCATCCCGATCCATTACGCGAGGCGTCAGGTCGGCAGGAGGTTCTACGAGAGCCACACCCATCATCTTCCGCTCAAGGTAAACATGGCGGGTGTAATCCCGATCATCTTCGCGATATCGGTACTTCTTATTCCCAGCACGATCGCGACGTTTTTCAACCCGATGAGCGAGAACGCGGTCGCGAAGGGATTCATCTGGTTCGGAAACTGGTTCCCGAACTCATGGCTTTACTTCCTGGTTTACGCGATCCTGGTAATGATATTCACCTACTTCTACACCGCGGTTACGTTCAACCCGAAGGACATCGCGGAGAATCTCAAGAAGAACGGCGGGTATATCCAGGGAGTACGTCCGGGACCGAGAACCGAGGCGTACATATCGAGAATCCTAGAGAGGACAACATTTCTTGGCGCACTCTACCTTGCCACGGTAGCTGTTGTACCCAGCGTGCTTTACATATATGTGTTCAGCAACATGAGCACGCTGAACCTGATCGGCGGCACGAGCATACTGATCATGGTGGGTGTTGCACTCGACACGGTACGCGAGCTTGACGCGCGTCTGACGATGCTGAAGTACGAGAGCGCGCTTGGATAGAAATTATCCGCCTGTTGCGGATACGAATAAATCTGATATAATGGATCGTTTGCGCTTTTTGGATAAGCGATCAGATGGAAAAAGGAAATAATGACTGACTACGTAAAAAGACTTCTTCTGTTCGGACCTCCCGGCGCCGGCAAGGGCACGCAGGCGGCGAGGGTATCCGAGCTTCTCGGTGTCAGGCACATAGACACGGGAAGTATTATCCGTGAGAACATCTCGAAGCAGACCCCGCTCGGGCTTGAAGCCAGGTCGTATGTCGAGAAGGGCGAGCTTGTCCCGGACGCGACGATAATCAAACTTATTGAAGACAGGCTTGGCTGGGACGATGTAAAGGATGGCTGGCTTCTTGACGGTTTCCCGAGGTCGCTGGAGCAGGCGAAAGCGCTCAGCGTCATGGGACCCGGCGGCACAGAGGTTGTCGAGAGAGTCGTATTTTTCGAGGTGCCCGAGGAGTTACTTTTAAAGAGGCTCACGAACCGCAGGGTCTGTGTTGACTGCAAGGCTGTATACAATCTTGTGACGCTTGCGCCGGTCAACGAGGGGATCTGTGACAAATGTGGTGGGGAGCTTATACAGAGGGCGGATGACAACGAGGAATCGGTAAAAACACGTTTCAGAGTATACAGAGAATCGACTGCACCGATCGCTGAGTACTACGAAGAGAAGGGACTAATAGTGAGAGTGGATGGCAGCGGTCCGGTGGAGGAGGGAACGAAGCGAACGATGACCGCGCTAGAGGTCTGAGTCGCTGTCTCTCCGGAGAAAAGGATATGCCTAAAGAAGACGCAATAGAAGTTGAGGGCGAAGTAATCGAAGCCCTGCCGAACGGGATGTTCAAGGTCCGGGTGAAGCTTGCGAAGGACGAACATGAAGTTCTCGCGCATATATCCGGGAAGATTCGGATGAGTTTCATTCGAATCGCCTTGGGAGACCGTGTCAAGGTGGAGCTGAGCCCGTACGATCTGACCCGTGGAAGAATAGTATGGCGTCTGAAGTAGGCATGAAAGGACTGAATGAAAGATGAAAGTTCGCGCCAGCGTAAAAAAGATATGTATCAAGTGCAAGATTATCAAGCGACATGGTCGCGTGATGGTAATCTGCGAGAATCCCCGCCACAAGCAGAGGCAGGGATGAGTGAAGGAGCGGATAACAAGTGCCACGTATAGCAGGAATAGACATACCGAATCGTAAGCGTGTGGAGATCGCACTGACTTACATTTTTGGAATCGGATTGACCAGTTCGAAGAAGATTCTCAAGGTGACCGGGGTAGACCCGAACAAGCACGCACAGGATCTGACAGAGGACGAAGTGGTAAAGATCCGCGAGGAGATCGACCATAACTACATGGTAGAGGGAGATCTTCGAAGGAGCGTGGTCGAGAACATCAAGCGAAAGATGGAGATCGGCTGCTGGCAGGGGCTGAGGCACAGGCGCGGGCTTCCGGTACGGGGACAGAGAACGAGGACGAATTCGAGGATGAGGAAGGGACCGAAGAAGACCGTAGCCGGAAAGCGAAAGGCTGTTAAATAAAGACAGGAAACAACTATGGGCAGACGACCGAGACAGAAAGGTGGAAGACGTCGCGCGAAGCGCCAGGTATCGCATGGTGTAGCGCACATCAAGTCCACGTTCAACAACACGATCATTACGATCAGCGACCAGGAAGGCAACACGCTGACGTGGGCGTCCGGTGGCACGAAGGGATTCAAGGGTTCGAGGAAATCGACCCCGTTCGCGGCCACACAGGCGGCCCGCGACTGCGCCAAGCGTGTCCAGGACGTCGGGATGCGTCGAATAGATGTTTACACGAAGGGACCCGGCAGCGGACGTGAAGCGGCCATTAGGGCGCTGATGTCCAGTGGACTGGAACTGGGGATCGTAAAGGATATATCACCGGTTCCGCACAACGGTTGCCGCCCGAAGAAGAGAAGAAGAGTCTGAGACTTACGAGGAGCATATAAAGGTGTCACGATACACAGGACCAGTTTGCAGATTCTGCCGCCGAGAGAAAACGAAACTTTTCCTCAAGGGCCAGAGGTGCTTCAGCCCGAAGTGCTCGATGGAGGAGGGACGCAATCCGCATCCTCCGGGAGGCCAGAAGTTCGGTCGACGAAGGACATCGTCGGACTACAACTCCCAGCTTCGGGAAAAGCAGAAGGCCAAGAGGATATACTGCATAGGCGAGCGGCAGTTCAAGAACTATTACAAGAGGGCGGCCCAGCGCAAGGGCGTAACGGGCGAACAGCTAATCGAATTCCTAGAAAGGCGTCTTGACAACGCCGTGTACAGGATGGGATTCGCCGTATCGCGATCGCAAGCGCGCCAGCTTGTCGGGCATGGACATTTCCTCGTAAATGACAGGCCGGTCAACATTTCGAGCTACCAGCTTCGCGATGGTGATGTAATCCAGGTGAAGGAACAGAAGCGCAGAGCCGCTCCGTTCCAGGAAGTAATAAACCTGAAACCTGAAGACTGCACATATCCATGGATCGAGATGGACTATGCCAGGCTGAAAGGCATGTACAAGCATGCCCCGATGAAGGGCCAGTTCGATCACCAGATCCAGGTTAATCTTATAGTTGAGTTTTATTCACGATAACGGGTACAGGAGGGACAAAGCCTTCATGGCCAACGTTACAGTAGTTGATAATGACACAGGTGAAGTAATCGGATTCGACCGCGGAGTAGAGCTTATAGACAGGCTCAACCAGGTCAGGCCGGCTATCACCGAAGAGCCCGACGAAAGCGAGCCCAACACAGCGAGGTTCGTGATCTCGCCTCTTGCCCAGGGTTACGGCACGACGCTTGGCAATGCCATCCGCAGAGTGCTTATATCCTCAATCACCGGCAGTGCCGTGAGCTACATCAAGTTCGAGAAGACGCTTCACGAATATGCGTCCATACCTGGTGTCCAGGAGGACGGCATCGAGCTTCTGCTGAACTTCAAAGCTCTCGCAGTGCACCTGAAGGGATCCGACAACTACGCCATCCTGACTCTTGACGCGAATGGTGTAGGAGAGGTAAAGGCAAAGGATATAAAGCCGAATCCCGACGTGGAGCTTCTCGATCCCGAACAGCACCTTGCAACACTAACGGATGACAAGGCGCACCTGAAGGTCGAGATCGGTATCGCGCGCGGCGTTGGGTACATTCCGAGTGAGCGTCACCAGGTTGCGACACTGAATCCGAGATGGGGTGACGTAGCCCGTCCGCCACTCGGAGTAATTCTGATCGACAGCAAGTACTCCCCGGTTCTGAAGGCTAACTACACCGTGACCAACACGCGTGTCGGCCAGGACACCGAGCTGGACAAGCTGACTGTCGACCTGAAGACAAACGGATCATTAACACCGAAGGACGCCCTGATCGAGGCCGCGAACATCCTGACAAGTTACTACACGCTGTTCGCCGCGTACGACAAGGGGCTCGAGCCTGAGTTCACGATGGAGACACCGGCGCAGGCAGAGGGTGTACTCGCCCAGTCGGTCGAGACACTCGATCTTCCGATCAGGCCAGCGAACTGCCTGAGGAAGATGGGTGTTCAGACAATCGGTGAACTGATCCAGACACCCGAGAGCGAGCTTCTGAAGATCAGGAACTTCGGAGAGAAATCGCTCAGGGAGATACGCGAGAAGCTTGAAGCACTCGGCCTGGAGCTTCCCAGCGGCACGACGCGAAGGCGTCGATCAAGAAAAAGCAGAGACTAGGGTTACCTGAACGGGAACCGTGTTTTAACATGAGACATTTACATGGACACAAGAAACTGAATCGCCCGACCGACCAGCGCATAGCGTTGCTGAGAAACCAGGCGAAGAGCCTCATAGAAAATGGCGAGATAACGACATCGCACGCGAAGGCGAAGGAGCTTGCGAGGTTTACCCAGAAGCTCGTGACACTTGCACGCAAGGGAGATGTCGCAGCCCTGAGGCAGATAAGAAAGCATATCAACAATCGTGCCCTTATCAACAAGCTGACGAACGAGATCCTACCGACCCTAACCGAAGGTCCCGGTGGTGAGGTCAGCGTAATCCGCGCGGGAAGACGTCGTGGAGACGGGGCCGAGATATCGGTTGTTGTATTCAACACGACCGAGTAAATATAAACAGTTCGGGCGTGGGTATTTGAACATTGTCAACATGAACCGACCATTACTTCAGGCCTTCCGGGCCACGGTGGCGTATGATGGCGGCGGTTATTCGGGGAGCCAGCTTCAGAAGCACGGCAGGACCGTTCTTTCGGAGATCAATTCGGCTCTATCCGAGGTACTTGCGCACCCCGTGAGGATACGTGCCGCAAGCAGGACCGATGCGGGAGTACATGCCATGGGCCAGGTGATAGCGTTCCGCACGAGCGCACCGCGTTCGGCAGGAGAGCTGTACAGGGCGTTGAACGGTCTTCTTCCCGAAGACATCCGAATAACCGAATGTCGCGAGGCCCCGTTTGATTTCCACCCGCGTCACTCGGCAATCGGCAAGGTCTACCTGTACAGGATCCTGAGGGCGAAGGAAAACCCCCCGATGTCGAGAAATTTCGTTCTTTACATCGAGGAACACAAGCCCTTCGATTTGGATCTGCTCCGCTCGATCGCAAAGCAGCTTGAGGGAACGCATGACTATAGAAGTTTCTCTCCAAGGCTCGAGAAGGGAGAGAACCCGGTAAAGGAGATTTATCGGGTTATGGTCACCAGCGAAGGTCCGCTTGTGGAAACAAGGATAATCGGATCGGGATTTCTCTACCAGATGGTGCGCAGGATGATGGGTTTACTCATCGCGATGGTCCAGCGCAGAGAATCCCGGGACGCGGTAAGGAAAGCGCTGGAAAATCCCGTAAAGGGGGCCGTAAAGTACAACGCACAGCCGAAGGGACTTTTCCTTGAGCGAGTACTTTACACTGAAGGGGAGCTTGAAGAAGTACTAACGAACTGGTCGGGTTCATGAATATAGATACTGAAACCGTTTGAGCGCAGGTGCGCTCGATGGGGATAAAAAGCAATGGTTAAGACATTTGTACCAAACAAGGATACGGTCAGTCGCAAGTGGTACATACTTGATATGGACGGCCTTGTCCTGGGACGTGCCGCGAGTGCTATCGCGACCGTGCTTCTCGGGAAGCACAAGCCTGACTATGCGCCACACGTGGACAACGGTGACTTCGTGATCGTAATCAACGCCGACAAGGTAAAGGTTACGGGGAAGAAGGCATCGGACAAGCTCTACTGGCGTCATTCCGGATATCCGGGAGCGATCAAGTCCCGGACCTTCCAGGAAATGATGGATCGAGACCCGCGACGTGTAATCGAGCTTGCAGTAAAGAACATGCTGCCGAAGAACCGTCTCGGACGCGCGATCATCAAAAAGCTGAAGGTTTACACAGGCGATGGACCGTCGCACGGTCATGCTGCACAGCAGCCTGAACCATTTCCCGAATACATTCTTGAAAAGGTAATCCGAGGAGATAAAAGCTGATGGCAGATACAAATTACGTATGGGGTACCGGCAAACGCAAGTGCGCTATAGCGCGTGTCCGCCTGAAGCGTGGCAGCGGTTCGATAACCGTAAACGGCAATGAACTGAAGGAATATTTTCCGCGCCAGAAGCAGATAAATGATGTACTTCTTCCGCTTGAGACAATTGGCAAGTCGGGCGATTTTGACATCATTGCCAAGGTTCATGGCGGTGGAATTTCCGGTCATGCGGACGCGGTCAAGCTTGGTATTTCAAGGGCGCTTGTTGAGTTCGATGCAACTTTCAGGCAGGCGCTGAAGGATTCCGGATGCCTTACCCGAAACGCGAAGGTCAAGGAACGCAAGAAGTACGGCCAGAAGAAAGCCCGAAAAAAGTTCCAGTTCTCGAAGCGTTAAAAAGTGGGGCAGTTCTGCTCTTAAAGCAGATCAGATTAATCGACAACCACAACGTCACCCGATCGGGTGGCGTTTTTATTTTCCGCGAACAAGTTATTCCGGTGTTTCAATCAGCGTAATTGACTCATTAAGTATGAGTTGATAGCATTGTATATGTAAGCACCCCTGGAGGCCTTCATTATGAACCGGTTAAGCATGTTTATTCTGCCAGTCCTGATCGGAATGACGATTCTATCGTGCGGCAGGTCCGTCGATCCTGTCACGACTCCATTGGATTCCGGCGGTACAGTCGAGAGGATGTCGTGCGGGAATACCATTGTCTGGGGATTCTGGGAGATTTACTGCGATCCGGATTCCGGGGAAATAGAAGCTGTCCCGATGCGGGGTGCGATGCTTACCGCGAACATCAACCGGTTCCTCGAAGGTCCACCTTCGAACCTGTTATTAACGATGGTGGAGGTTGATCCACAGGCAGGCTACACTGATATTACAGTCGACATCGGTATCCGTCACCCGTTTCCGGGACTCGATCGTTTCACGGGATTCGATGTGCTTGGTGTGTTCATGGGGAACGGAAGCGATGTGTATTTCGGGCTGGAGAATTTCGCGGTCGCGGGAGAGAACGATCCGCAGCTTCTGAACGCGGATGGTTACACGCGGTGGTTCAATTACAGCGAGTTTGAATCGGCGGGAAGTGTGCTCCCGCTTGTCGGATATTATCCCGGCCACGCGGGATCGGTTGCGTTCGGTCCGACGGCGGTGCTGAACCCGTACAAGTACTTCGCGGACGGAATCGCGCAGGATGATAACGCGTACACGTTCATGGTCTACAATTACCCCGATCGCGGCGCGTTCAGACCGGGGAGTATTAATCGCAGGATTTATGAATTGCGTTTCCCACAACCAGAACCAATCAAGTTCCAGTACGCAGTGATCGCGCACTGGGAGCCGAATGTAAACGATCCCGATCCTCCCGCATCGCTCGATGATTTTCCGACATCGGCGAACGTGGAGGAGTCGGTCGCGATATCGGTCATGGACACTTCTGATATTTTCTATGATTCTCCGTCGGTTTATGGCGGGGATGTGGTTCTGGATATTTCCGTTGTCGACTGGTCGGAGCAGGCTGAGACGGGAGAGCCGGATGAGTACGAGATAAGGATATACTCGCCGGCATGGACGGAGGACGGCGGGGTCGATATGACGATCCAGGACTGGTCGTATAACTGGCGATATTTCCACGCGGAGATTCCGGTGGAATTTCTGGACGGTCCCGATCCGATTCCTGCATGGATAGAGATTCGTTATCCGGGTCGTGATTACTCGAACGATCTCGGGGTGGCGAATGACGCGGATGGCGCGCTTGCGGGTTATTTCAGGATCGATATTCCGATTTCCGGGAGTCCGCCCGGTTCGATTGAAGTGGTGTCTCCTAATGGCGGGGAGGTAATTAATTCGGGCGATGATTACGAGATCACGTGGAATTCGAGTTATGTGGACGGGGATGTCGTGATCCTGTACTCGAAGGATGATTTCAACACCGATATAAATGTGATAACACCGGCTACGGAGAACGACGGGACCTATGACTGGCTGAATGTTCCGGATGACCCGTCGGACACGGTGAAGGTCATGGTCAGGTCGTTTGACGATCCGGGGATATCCGATGTCTCGGATGATTATTTCACTATTCAGTCTACCGGGCCGCAGACCGGATGGGCGCGGAATTTCGGTGATGGCAGGACGAGGTGTTTTGGTGTAGCGGTCGATGATAACGGCAATTCATACATCACGGGATATTTCGATCCACTGTTTGATCCGGTCGATTTCGATCCCGGTGACGGAGAGGATTTTCACGAATCTAACGGCGGGTCGGATGTGTTTTTAAGTAAATTCGACAACGACGGAAATTACGTGTGGGGCAGATCATGGGGTGGCGGCAGCGATGATGAAGGTCATGGAGTCGCGATCGATCCGGTATCGGGTGATGTGTATGTTACCGGCTATTTCAAGGGCACGGTCGATTTCGATCCCGATACGGGCGGCGCAGCTAACTGCTCGGCTAGTGGAAGCGACGAGATATTCGTAACACGGTTCGACTCGGACGGGAACCACGTCTGGGTTGACTCATTCGGGTCATCATCAAGCGGGTATCCATCCTACTACCCTTTCTACATCGACAGCGGGGAACATGTCGACGCGGATTCATCGGGGAATTTATATGTAGCAGGAAAGGGCGGGCCTATGGTCGTGAGAAAATATGATTCATCTGGAACAATGTTATGGGAGAGTACATTCGGCGATACCGAGACATGGGACCGCGCGTACGGGATAGCGTCGAGTGAAACGGGTGACGTTTTTGTGTGCGGGCGATTCACGGGGACAGTGGACTTCGATCCCGGGGATGGAATCGATAATCATACGGCAACGGGGAAAGCGGACAATTTCGTCGTGAAACTTGACTCTGATGGTAACCGGGTCTGGGCGTATCATTATGGCGGAACGGACAAGCTAACGGGCTACGACGATCCGCCGTACTACGTGGACTGCGCGTACGCGGTCGACACAGATGAGGTCGGGGATATATATGTGACAGGGATTTTCTACGGGACGACGGATTTCGATCCCGGTTCCGGGGTGGAGAGTTATACGGCGGGAAGCCCGTACGGATATGGAGACGGATACGTATTCAAGTGGAATTCCGCAGGGGAGTTCGAGTGGGTGCAGGTCCAGCAGGGACAGCATTTCCAGTACGGGTACGGAGTGGAGGCCTGCGGTGATTATGTGTACCAGACCGGGAGATTTTATTACACGGTGGACTTCGATCCATCGGGTGGCACGGACGATCACACATCGGCTGGAGACTGCGATATCTATATCTCAAGGTATGACGCGTCGGGTAACTGGTACTGGACGCGGTCGTGGGGAGCGGGCAGCTACGACATCGGAAGCTGCACGGCGATTGATCAGTACGGGAATGTCTGGATGTCGGGATATTTCAACAATGAGATCGATTTCGACCCCGGAGCGGGCGTGGATAATCACTCATCGGTGATGGGCGAGGACTGCGTCCTGGTGAAGCTTCTGCCAAATGGATTCTGGGAGTAGGCCTGAAAAAAAACGTATTCTATGCTACAATCCATCGCGCTTTTAAATTTTACTTTGCAGGTGCAGACGTGCGGATTCGATTCTGACAACCGGACACATACGGACCCCCGCGAACAACGTTCGTGAGTTGAGTCGTCTGTTACGGAAACTTAAAGCCCGTTATCAGCACATCTCCGTGTCCGGTTGATCCACCCCCTTTTTATTCTGTTAAAATTGAAGGAGAAGTTATGTCGTACGAAACCGAACAACCGGTACCGGACGCTGTCCTCGCCGGATTCACATTACGAAACAGGCGCGACCATCGCGACCGCCTCGAAGACCCGCTTGAAGAGCTCAGGGAGCTGGTGAACAGCATGGGCGTTGGGGTTGTGGGCGAGGTGTTTCAGCGCAACATGAATATCGAGAGCCGCACGCTTGTGTCGAACCATCTTCTGAACCTTGCGAAAAACGAGGTTAAGCGGACGGGTGCGGGGCTTCTGTGCGTCGATGATACGCTCTCGGGATCGCAGCGGGCGAACATAGAGGATGACGCGGGATGCGAGGTATTGGATCGTACCGAGGTTATTCTGCAGATTTTCGCACAGCGCGCGCAGACCACCGAGGGAAAACTTCAGGTCGAGCTTGCGCAGCTCACATACCTTCTGCCAAGGCTTAAGGGACGTGGCGGCAAGGATTTGAGCGCGCTTGGTGGTGGAATCGGGACGAGAGGTCCCGGCGAGACAAAGCTCGAGACCGACAGAAGGGTTATCGGGAAGAAGATCTCGAAGCTCAGGAAGAAGATCGATCAGATCGGGCAGCGTCGTGAAACCCAGCGTAAGGCGCGAAAGAGGTCGGGGATTCCGCTGATAGCACTGGTCGGGTACACAAACGCCGGTAAAAGCACGATGCTTAACGCACTTTCAGGTGACGGCAAACCGCAGGCGTACGCGGATGACCGCCTGTTCGCGACACTCGATCCGCTTACGCGGAAGGCATATTCTGAAGCTGTGGGACGCGAGGTGCTTGTTACCGACACGGTCGGATTTATCGATCGCCTTCCGACCGAATTAATCGCGGCGTTCCGTGCGACGCTTGAGGAAGCTATCCACGCGGACCTTCTCGCGATCATAGTCGATGGCAGCGAAAGGGAGTGGGAGCGGAAGCTCGAGGTTGTGGAGCGGACGCTCGAGGAGATCGGGGCCGGATCGATTCCGAGGCTGACGGTTTTCTCGAAGTCCGATCTTTACGGAGACGATCCAGTTTCCGCTGAAGCCGAAGCCCCGTACGAAGAGCCTGGGGAATCCGAAATTATCGTGATCGGGGATAGTCCGGTGATGAGTGGAGTAAGGATTTCAGCCGTAACCGGAGATGGCCTGGATGAGTTCTGGGAGGATGTAAGTGATCGGATAGTATTCTAGATGTGAGGAATTTAAAGGCCCGGAGCAATAATTTTATGGCTGATTGCAACCGAATTGGGCCTGCTATTGTCATGTTAAGTAGGGAATTTTCTGGTAAACTAACCGTATCTCCCGGTGGAAGTAATTAATGCGTTCTTCCCCGGACAAAAAGGAGAGAACTCGTGCGGAAATCTATTTTCCTTTTATCGATTATTGCAGTACTTGCATTGGCTCTTCCTGCATTTGCGGACGAAGCCGAGGACTACATTGACGAAGAGGTCGCGGAGTGGACCGAGATCGCAAACAACAACGATTTTGTTATCCTGGACACTATCGTCGAGATGGTCAGGGACGAGGTCACGATTCGGATGGAGCTTGCGCCCGGCGTATATCACTTCTATTCATCCGGCGGACTTCATGTGGAGGATCTCGACCTTTACATAAGCGATGCGGAGGGGATGGACATCAACAGCGACACGCTTGTGGACAAAATCCCGATCGTTGTCATTCTTCTGGATGAGCCTACGATAGTGGACATTCGTGTCGACGCATGGTCGTATGAAGCGGGTTATGATGAAGGATATTATTGCCTGCTGATAACATGTGAGGATGATGGCGATATCCTGGAAGTATTCGAGTAATACGAGATTCCAGTTAAGATTGCTTAATTAAGAATGCCCTGGATAATTATTTGTCCATGGTGTTCTTTTTTTTTAGGGGATTAACGGTGTGAACTAAAAGCTCCGCAGATCGAAGGTATCGCGTGGAGCAACAGAGGTAGTTCCATCGACTCCAAGAACGCCGAGGGTTAGAACCCTTGCCGTTGTCATCATAAGGTCCGGGTCGATACGGTCGGATGTGTCGGTTGCCTGATGATACTCGCTGTCGTATCTCCAGTGAATCCATGCAACCGGAACTCCCGCGTACTCGAAGGCCTCGTGATCGCTCCATGCGCGGGTTTCACCGGTATAAACATAAACGTCTTCAGACTGGGCAACTTCGATCATGTACTCCCGCCATGAGTCATCAGCCTCTCCCATGGAGTCGACCCAGAACTGGGTTCCGACACCAACCATGTCGACAGACATCATTGCCCGCAGGCCCGACACGAAGTTATCATCGGATGCCATCGCCCGCGATCCGTAATGGTGGTGGTCCGAGTTTCCATCTATGATCTCTTCCGATCCGAAAAACGCGAAAATGACAGTGCAGGGTGGGGTGACGTCCGACATCACACGGGCAAGTTCAAGAGTTACGGCTACACCTGTACCGTTATCGTTGGCGCCGGGGGCCGGTGGTTTGCTGTCGTAATGCGCACCTATCACTATAGCTTCCGGATTTTCGCCTTTAAGGGTGGCAGTTATGTTTCTGCTCTGAAGCTCGTTATGAAGATCGAAAGGGTCTGAATATTCGGGGGTGTAGCCATACATCTCGAGTTCCGAGAATATGTAGTCCGCGGCGGATTCTTCTGCTTCGGTTCCAGCCGGTCGGACACCTATGTTGTCGGCAAGATGATGGATATGCGCCATCATCATGTCCGCTGACAGGGTATCCGCAATATCCGGGACCGGTATGGACTCGACAGACGCAGCCGGTAAAGATAGCAGCAATAAAACAGTGATAATTGCAGGCAGGCATTGTATTTCTTTAAGTTGCATTAGAATGGACCAGTCCTCATAAAGTTCGCTTAATTACGAGAATAGGTTATAATTATAGACTGTAAGGCGACGATATGGGAGTCCCGCAGATTCCCTATTAAAAAGAAAAGGTAAAGAATCTAAATTGTTGAGGTTATTCAGCGGATGCCGAATTGCATCTACAGTGACCTTTTAGGTAAACCCGAAACAACCCCGCCGATAAATATGCGGGACAAGGATATAAATACAGGAGCTTAACCATGCATCGATGGACAGCGATCCCTGCGGTAATAATAGCACTCACGATGATGATAATCGGGTGTTCGGGCGAAGGAGATATACCGGTTGTTCCGATGGGGGATGAAAAGGTCACGGATCAGAGGGCGAGTATGTCGGGCGGAAGCCAGACGCATCTCTGGGGCATGTACGACTGCTGGCTTGACCTTGAAACCATGACAGTAGAGGCGGTTCCCAACCGTCAGTCGATGTTTACTGCAAACGTTGTGCAGTTCATAAACGGAAATCCGGCAAATCTCGGCTTTGGAATTAATAAGACGATTCCGGGAATAGACTACATTGACGTGGATATTGATGTCAGCATCACGCACCCTTTCCCGGGAATGTACATGTACAACGGTTACGATGTGCGAGGGGTTTTTGTCGGGAACGGATCCACTTACATGAAGTACGATTCCGGACTGAATTACCCGAGGCATGGAACCGATCAGACGATGCTGGCCGACCCGTACGATCCGCATAATTTCGAATATGGCAAGCCTGACGGGTACACCAGGTGGTACAACCGTATGGAGTTTACGTCACCCGGACTCTGCGGATACACGGACGGACTTTTCGCATCGAAGCAGTATTTCCCTAACAGCAGGATCAACCCGTACAAGTACTTTGCGGACGGGATCGGTCCCGACACGTTCACTTTTTCGGGACTCGAACAGTACCAGTCGCAGGATGGCGTATTTACTGCGGGCGAAACGAATACCCGTAACTATTACATCAGGTTCCCGAACTCGGTTGGAGTCAGGTACGCGTATGCGGTAATAGCGAACTGGGAGGAAGGAGTACAGCCATCGAATGCTACGGAAGCGGTTGCTGTCGATCTCGATCTTACCGAGGACGTGTGGTATCTCGACAGCGAGTACAACGGTGGCGAGATAGTAATCGACTTCAAGGTATGGGACTGGGACGCATCGGTTAACGCGTCTGGGGTTATGCAGGATTATGTCATTAAAGTCGATTCGACATGTCTCAGCTCGACGTACGATTTTACCGAGGCGGAAATGACCGTTACCGACAGCGGAGATCACTGGCACCAGTACCATGCAGAGGTAATCACGAACAATGTAACGGGTACCGAAGGTAACGAGTTCTGGCTTATCATTGAATACCCCGAAGATGACTACCAGAATCCTCTTGGGGTTCCCAACAGCGCAGGTAATGATCCGCTTGCGGCGTTCTTCAGGTACGATCTGCCGGTTGCCAACGCCGCAATCAACCAGGACCCGATATGTGATCTGGTTATCGACGCGTCGACCCCGTCACCGGCGGACGATTTTCTTCCGGTCGTGATGACTTTCGACGCAACCGGTTCGTACGACCCGGATCCATACGACACTCTTCACTACTCGTGGGATTTCGACGGTGACGGGATCTATGACGAAGCCGGAGATGACAGCTATCTTGGCGATGCGGACAATC
>Ga0272443_10002798_pt1 | contig 21577 bp, 19 predicted proteins | sample SSMAcet12_FD_193581 | JGI IMG/M metagenome (GOLD analysis project Ga0272443, IMG submission 193581) | Marine sediment archaeal communities from Little Sippewissett salt marsh, Falmouth, MA, United States - SSM-Acet-12 | ecosystem: Environmental > Aquatic > Marine > Wetlands > Sediment ... | reverse complement strand
TCTTCCTTCTGGGCTTCTGGTGCCGGGCCTGCTTCTTCCTTCTGGGCTTCTGGTGCCGGGCCTGCTTCTTCCTCCTGGGCTTCCTGGGCCGGGACAGGTTCTTCTTCCTGGGCTTCCTGGGCCGGCACAGCTTCTTGAACCGGGGGTTTTTTGGCCGGCTCGGCCTCCGGGGCAGGCGCGCCCTTGGCGAGGGCGGAAACAAGATCGGCCTTTTTCATGGAGGAGATCCCGGAAATGCCGGCCTCCTTGGCCATCTCCTTGAGTTCGGAGACGGTTTTGCTCTCGAGTTCCTTGACATCCATGGCAAACTCCTTTCAGAGTCAGATAGCAGATCGATACGGAGGCTTCAGGATAATCCCTGGTTTTTTTCCTGGAGACCTCGATCCTGGAACCTTGGAATCCCTCCCCCTTTGGCTCCAGGAGGGAAAGAACGTAAATGACTAACAGATCAGGGAAAAAGAGTCAACGTCCGTTTCTTTACCGTTCCCTTTCCTCCTATTTAAGGGAGGTCTTCGGCGGGCCTTTGCGAAAGATCCCCGTGGATCCGGGTTTTGGATGCCCGAACCGGGACGGGACCCTTTCCGGAAAAGGGTGCGCCTTCTGCAACCCGGAGAGCTTCGTTCCTCCCGGCGCCCGGTCCGGACTGGATCCGGTTTCAAGGGTCCGGAAATGGCGGGAGGAGAACCCTGGCGAGCCCTTCATCGTTTACATGCAGGCCGGTTCCGGGACCTATGCCGATCCGGAAACCTTCGGGTCTCTGGTCGACGCCCTGTGTGATATCCCCGGAGCGGCAGGCCTTTTCGTGGCCACGAGGCCCGACTGCGTGGACGAGGGGATCCTTCGGGTCCTCGAGCCCTGGCTTTACAGGAAGTTGATCTGGCTTGAGATGGGCCTTCAGTCCGCTCACGACCGGACCCTTGAGGTCATCGGCCGCGGACATGACGCGGCCGCTTTCTCCTCGGCAAGGGAGCTGGCGAGGGTGTTCGGGATCCCGGTTCTGGCCCACGTCATCCTCGGACTGCCCGGGGAAGGCCCCCAGGAAATGCTCCAGACAGCCCGTTTTCTGGCAGAGCTGGGGGTTGAAGGAGTCAAGATCCATCATCTCCAGGTCATCCGGAACACCGCCATGGAAAAGATGTTCAGGGAGGGGAAACTTGTCCCCCTTTCCTGGGAATCCTATCCGGCCCTTGTCTCGTCTTTTCTGGAGGAGCTGCCATCTGAAACAGCAGTCCACCGGCTCCTCTCCGACGCCCCCGAAGAGATCCTGGTCGCTCCTGACTGGCCGGAAAAGGAGAGGGTTCTCCAAGCGATCCGGGAGCATATGGAAAAGGGCGGGCACTGGCAGGGGCGGCTTTGCCGAAAGAGGCCGGCCCTGGAGACTGGAAATGGGGAGGTTAAAGAAAAGGGTGGAAAGGAAAAAGAGAAAAAGGATAAGAGATAGGAGATAAGAGGCGAGTATCTGGAATCTGGAATCTGGAATCTGAAATCAAAGGGCCAGACACCAGAATCCGCCTTTTCAGGGATTTTTTATGACGGTGACCAAACGCATCAGCAAAGGTGCTGGAAAGGAAAAGGGAGAGGCCTTTTTCCTGGTAGGAGATTGTCCGGGGGAAGGGTCCCGGATAAGGATCGGAAAATCTCTTACCATCGGGAGCCAGGACGACTGCGGGCTCACCCTTCCGGATCCCACCGTTTCCCGCAGGCACGCAGAGGTTCTTCGGACCTCGGATGGCTATCTGCTGCGGGACCTCGGAAGTACCAACGGGACATTCCTAAACGGTGTCAGGGTAGACAGCGCCTACCTCAGGGATGGGGCTGTGCTCAGGATGGGGAAGACGGAACTTGTGTTCAAATGGGCCTTGCCCGCGACCCTCGGCGGGAAAGCCGGCCCGTCCTTTTTCGGGGAGATGGTGGCGGTGAGCGACAGCATGCAGCGGGTTTTCGCTCTCCTGGAAGGTCTGGCCGCAAGCGATGTCACGGTCCTTCTCGAGGGGGAGACGGGTACCGGAAAGGAGCTGGCCGCGCGGGCCATCCACGAACGGAGCCCGAGGTCAAAGAGTCCCTTCGTCGTTTTCGACTGTTCCACCGTTCCTTCCGAACTCATGGAAAGCGAGCTTTTCGGATACGCAAAAGGCGCATTTACCGGGGCCATGGAATCCCGGGAGGGGGCGGTTAAACAGGCAAAAGGGGGGACCCTCTTTATCGACGAGATCGGCGAGCTGCCTTTGAGCCTTCAGCCGAAGCTCCTGCGCCTCCTCGACCGGAGGGAATTTCGAAGATTGGGGACGACTGAGACGGTAAAGACGGACATCCGCTTTGTCACGGCAACAAACCGGGATTTAGGATCCCTCGTGAAACAGGACAAATTCAGGAAGGACCTGCTTTACCGCGTGTCGGCGGCCCGGGTCGTCCTTCCTCCCCTGAGGGAGCGGCCCGAAGACGTCCCGGTCCTTTCACGGCACTTTCTAAGTCAGATTGCCCGGCGCGGGTCCGCAGTAGCCCTTGGCCCGGATGCCATGACAGCCCTTAAAAAACACAGCTGGCCGGGAAATGGCAGGGAGATGAAGAATATCCTCGAAACCGCCGCCGCCCTGTGCCAGACTGGGACCATCGATGCCACCGATATCGCCAGGCTGTTCGTCCAGATGGATCCGACCCGGCAGGGAAGCCTCCAGACAACCGAGGCCGAAGCCATCCGCAAGGCTCTGGAAAAGGCCGAAGGGAACAGGAGAAAGGCCGCGCGCCAGCTGGGCATCGCCCCCTCGACCCTTTACGCCAAGATGAAGAAGTACGGATTGGAGTGACCAAGATCAGTGCACTGGTGCACAGGTGCACTTGTGCACTTAAAACCTAACCCCGTCTCGTTTCCCTACGCCCGTTCGATTTTCAAACGCCCCTTTCCCTTTTTCCTTTTCCCTTTTCTCTTATCTCTGATCTTTTAACTAGCTGTTTTCCTTTCACTTTTCACTTTCCACCTTCCACTTTTTCTTCCTGGCACCCCCCTTGCTCTTACATCGGCATGACAATAACCCTTTTACGGAAAACCAGAGGAGAAAAGCCATGAATATCTGTCCCGGGTGTGAAGCCCAAATCGAGGAAGGCATGGAATTTTGTGAAGAATGCGCCGAGGAGCGGAAAGGATCGGGGGCGCAGCCCATCGGAGAGGACGAGGCCCTCCTGACCCTGGAGGACGGAATTTCCTTCTGCCTCAAGGAGGAGGAAACGATAGTGGGCCGCCGCGACCCTCTGGAGGGGATCGACCCGGATGTGGACTTGAGCGTCCATGGAGGCTTCGAAGGCGGGGTTTCCAGGCGGCACGCCCTGATCCACCATGACGGAAAGACGTGGTCTTTAGAGGACCTCGACAGCACCAACGGTACAGTCCTGAATCGCCAGAAAGTTTCCCCGGGTAGCCCCGTGGACCTGGCCGAGGGAGATGTCATCCACCTGGGCCACCTCAAGGCGGTCTTCCATGTGGGAGCCAAGGCGGGAGGTGTGCTGTGAAAGCGGTAGGCAACAAGATCGTCCGAATGAGTTTCGTGGGATGCTGCGCCGCCCTGGCTACGGCGGTTCCCCTTGGATTTGTCCTTCTCACAGCGGGAAATGCTGTGGCAGTCACAGTGTTTTTCGGACTTTTCCTGGGTGGATTCCTGGCTGCTTTCGTGACTGTTTTCGAGCGGCTCTGGTACGGGCGGACGGAAAGCCTTCTTCCGGACGCGCTCCTTTCCGGCGCCGTGGGCGCCGTCGGGGGGACTGCAGGGGCCTTGCTTGGGCAGATCGTGTTCCAGTCCTGGGGCATGAAGATCGTCAATTCCGGGGCCTCCGGGATCGCTGTTCCACTCTCCCTGGGATCCTCTGTTGGATGGGGGCTGACGGGACTGGCTGTCGGCCTGGCCATAACCTTGCCTTTTGGTTCTCATCGGAGAGAATGGCTGGCTGCCTCAACGGGAGGATTTGCCGGGGGGCTGGCTGGCGGCCTTGTCATGCAGATGGTAAGACCCCTTTTCGGACCCGGGAGCCTGACCCTTGGTCTTGTGGTCCTCGGGGGCGCCACCGGTTTCGGGATCGCCTGGGCTCAAAGATCCCTGTCATCCATTCGTCTCCAGATCCTGGAGGGACCGGGACGCGGATCGGAGTTCACCCTTGGAAACGATTCCATAATTGGCAGCGATCGCGGTTGTCCGGTTCGCCTGACCAGCGCGGGTGTGGCATCCCGCCATGCACGGATCTCGGTCCATTCCGGAAAAGCCTATATCGAGGATCTGGGGTCCGCGGGAGGATTGGTCCTCAATGAACGGAAGGTGTCCGGGGTCACCGTGCCGCTTACGCACGGCGATGTCATACGCATCGGGGACAGCCTGCTCAGGGTAAATGCTCCGGAAGTAACAGTCAGCAAGCCCGCGGCCGCCGCCGCTGCTGTCCTGGCGCTGTTCCTCCTAGTACCCTCGTCTGCAGTTGCCGGCGATGACGCCCAGTGGAGGATAACCCAGATCGACACCTCCCGTTACCCCCTCGTGGATCTTTATGCCAATGTCCCCGGGGATGCCAGGCCGGGGGATTTGAGGGAAGTGTCCATCAGGGAAAACCGCAGCCCGGCCGCCATCATCGAGGTCAGGGACCTGGCCAAAGGGTCAAGGGATGTGCCTTTGACGGTTTCCCTGGTGGTGGATGTCAGCGAGAGCATGCAGGGAGAAAAACTCGCCCAGGCGGCGAGGGCTTTCACCCGGTTCTCCGAATCGGTCCCTCCGGACACGGTGGTCAACCTTGTCCAGTTCAGTGACGAGGTCCAGGTTTTAGCGGGGGGCGTCACCCCCGCCTCAGTGGGGGGGTACGCGGCCCGTCTCTCTGCTTTCGGGCACACGGCGCTTTTCGATGCGGTCAGGAAGGGGGTCGAACTCCTCGAGGGAGTCCCCGGGAGGAAAGCGGTGCTGACCTTGACCGACGGGATGGCCAACCGTGGCACTGTTTCCATGGACGAGGCCATGACTGCGGCCGAGCGGGCCGGTGTGAGCCTCATGTTCGTCGGCCTGGGAGCCGATGCGCGCCGCAACAGACTCACCCTCATGGCGGAGCGGACAGGAGGAAAAACCGTTTACACGGTGGACCCCGTGGATGTTTCGAGCCTTTTTGAAGGGATGGCGGGGGAGATCTCCCGGGAGGTCCTTTTCCGATACAGGGCATCGGCAGGTTCCGATCAGGTGGTTCCGGTCTCCCTGGCCCTGGTTGCCAGGAATTCTCTGACCGAGCTTGAAGGGCGTTATTTCTCCCCTCGAGCGACCTTCCTTGGAACCGCGGGAAAAGGGTCTTTTGCTCTTCTCATCATGGGAATGCTGGGTTGCGCCGGGCTCGTGGCCGCGGGACGGCTCACTTCCTACAGCCTGAGGAATAAACAGATCCTTCTTGTGGAGGGGTCATCAGAAGCGACGCGGATGCTGACAAGGGTTCTGACCCGGCACGGCATGACTGTTCCCATGGCCATTGGGGGAAAGACCCTCCTCGTGAATAATCGGACGGTTACGGGCAGTCGGACGCTCAAGCCGGGAGAGACCCTCACCTGGGGTGAAACCACCATCCTTCGCAAGGGGAAATGAAGACAGACAGAGTCTGGTGTCTGGGGTCTGGAGTATGGACTCTGGACACTGGACTCTGGACTTCAGAAACTAGATTCCAGACACCAGTCCCTGCTTTCCCGGCCGGTTTGATTTCCCGGTTTAACTGTGATAGCAGATTGGGGCAAAGCTTCTTCCCGGTTGATCCGGTGAATTGCCGCATCGGGACTCGAATGGAACGGAGATCCGATCCATGAAAAGCAGGGATGAAGAAAAATTTGAACTTACAAGGAAAAGGCCTCAGAGGGGAAAAGCCCCAAAAACCCCCATCGGGAAAGCTTACCTCGTGCTCCTGACCGGCGATCGAGCCGGGACCCATTACCCCGTTCCCAGCGACCGGATGACCCTTATCGGACGGGATGAGGAGTGTCAGATCCGCACGGACGACCGGGATTCTTCAAGGAGACATGCCGCCCTTCAACCCCTGGGCGCCGAATTTTTCATCACGGACATGGGCAGCACCAACGGAACCCTCGTCAACGGCAGGCCGGAAGATAAGAAGATCCTCAGGCACGCCGACAAGATCACCATCGGACAACAGGTTTTCCAGTTCCTTCTGATTGGGCCCGACGGAAGCCCGCTTCTCATCAACACCAAAGGCTGATCCCCAGCTCGACCATGGGAAAAATACTGGGGAAATACCGCGTCCTTGAAGAAATCGGAAGGGGCGGTATGGCCGTCGTTTACCGGGCCCTCCAGGAATCTCTGGACCGCATCGTCGCCATCAAGGAGCTGGACTTTTCCAGGGTCGGCTCCGACCCAAAGGCGCTGGCGCGCTTCCAGCTCGAGGCCAGGGCGGCCGCTTCCCTCGATCACCCTTCCATCGTCACCATCCACGACTTCTGGGAAAAAGCCAGGAAAGCCTACATCGCCATGGAGTTTGTCGATGGCCTGGAGCTGAAGGAGGCTCTCTGCTTCCTGGGAACGGTGGACCCGGGTACTTGTGTAAGGATCAGCATCGAGCTCTGCCGTGCCCTTAGCTATGCCCATGAAAGGGGCATCATCCACAGGGACGTTAAGCCCGGCAACGTCATGCTTTCCGTTCAGGGGGATGTCAAGCTGGGGGATTTCGGCATCGTTCTGGTGACGGGGGCAAAAGACCTGACGACCACGGGCCAGGTCATCGGGACCCCGGCTTACATGTCCCCGGAACAGATCCGCGGTGAACACCTGGGGCCGGCTTCCGACATCTTCAGCCTAGGCGTGGTGATGTTCGAGATGGTGACGGGGATAAAACCGTTTCAGGGTCCGTCGGACGTCGCTGTGACCCATGCCATCATCCACAAGCGTCCGCCCGGGATCAGGCGGCTCGCCCCTGGAGTGCCGCGAAAGCTTGCACGGGTCATAAGGAAGTGCCTGAGAAAAAAATCCGGGCGCAGGTTCCTGACCATGAAGGAGGTGGCCGAAGCCCTTTTAAAGTCACTGCCAAAGAGGACCCCGGATTCGAGAAAGGTTGTCTCAACCCTTGTAGCTGCCGCGGGAAGGAGCCGGGGGGAGTCGACCCTCCCTCTTGAGCCCGGAATGCGTGCTGGCCGGAAGGGTTCCAGATTTGTTTTCATGGTAGCGGCGGCCTTGCTCCTGACCGTGGCCCTGATCCTTTGGCCGGAGGGGCCTGACCCGGAGCAGGCGATGAACCAGGCTGTGGTCCTGGCGCCGGCGAAAGTGCCGGAAACACTGGCGCTGACGGTTAACGCCTACCCTTGGGCGGAGGTGATCATTGACGGCCAATCCCTCGGGCTTACACCCCGGGCAGAGCCCTTTGAGGTATCGGAAGGGCATCACACCATGATCCTTCGGAACCCGCACTTTCCAGAACGTCTGGTCACCCTTGAACTCGCGGCCAACCGGGATGAAAAAGTTTCGGTAGACCTGTCGGGGGACAGGAAATGAAGTGCCCGCACCTTTCATGGGCTGCCGCTGCCCTGGCGATCGCCGCCCTTGCTTTCCCTTCCCCCGTGACAGCCGGCGAACTGACCTACACCGTCAAGGAAGGCCAGTCCCTGTCCATGATTTGCCGGGAGGCCTACGGGGACCAGGAGCTTTTTTATCTGGTCGCTTTATATAACGGGAAAGAAAACCCGGAGAAAATATTACCCGGCGAGGACATCCGCCTTCCTTTTTCAGATAAGGTGATCCTGAAAAAAGGCGAGAGCCTCAGCGGGCTTTCAAAGCGGATGTGGAAAGACCCGAAAAAGTACCTGCTTATCGCCTGGGCCAACAGCATTCGGGATCCCGCAAGGGTTCCCGCGGGCGCCCGCCTTGTCATACCGGTTCTGATCCCCTACCGCCTCCAGCGCGGGGGGAGCGTCTCGTCCACGGCCCAGCAGCTCTACGGTGATCCGAAGATGTATGCCCCCATCCTGATTGCCAGCGGGATCGAGGACCCGGCCCGCGTTCCGGCAGGGGCCCTCCTCATGGTGCCCTATCTCTTCCCTCGTCCGGATACCCGGAGCCTCGCCGGTGTCCCGGAGAAAAAGGCCAGGGCTGCCGAATCGGATAAGGCCATGGCTCTCCTGAGACAGGCAGAGGAGGCTTTTCGCACCGGGAGCTACGGTGATGCCTGGAATCTGGGGCACGAGGCTTCGAAGGGGTTGGACGGACTGGAAAAAGCCAGGGCCTTGCGGCTTCTGGCCGCATGCCAGTATGCCTTCAGGAGGATGGATGAGGCGCTGGCCGATCTTAAAGCGGCCCATGAACTGGATCCGGGATTCAGGCCCGACCCTGCCTTCGTTAATCCGGAAATGATGGCTCTTTATGAAAAGGCAAGGGAGGGACAGTAGGGGAGTAATGGGTAAAGGGTAATGGTTAAAGAGTAAGGGAGTAATGGGTAACAACCTTTACCCCCCTACCCCCTTACCCTTCACGCCCTCACCCCTCACCCCTCACCCTCCACACCCTTACTCCCCTACGCCCTTACCCGTTACCTTCTGTTCCTCCAGCCTCACCCGCAGTTCCTCAACCAGCTGATCCATGTTTTCCCTTTTCAGGGCGCTGACGGCAAGGGCTCCATACCGGCGCTGGAGATTGGGAAGCACCTCGGGATTTACGAGGTCGGTCTTGTTCAGGACCAGGAGGACGGGAATCTGGTTCAGCCCGAGGGATTCAAGGGTCTCCTCGACGGTGACGATTTGTTCTCCAAGCCCCGGGGCCGAGGCGTCCGTCAGATGAAGGATGAGGTCCGCGTCCCCGATCTCCTCCAGGGTCGCCGCGAAAGCCCGCTCCAGCTCGGGGGGCAGGTTCCTGATAAGGCCCACCGTGTCAGTCAGGATGCACAGGGTTCCCTCCGGGGTCGTCAGGCGGCGGCTCACGGGATCCAGGGTGGCAAACAGCTTGTCCTCGGCCGTCTCATTGCTCATCGTCAGGCTGTTTAGCAGGGTGCTTTTCCCCACGTTGGTGTAGCCGACGATGGAGACGATGGGGATGGGCTTTAGCTCCCTCTGCTTCCGGCGGGTCTTTCGTTCCCTGGTCAGGTGATCGAGATCGCGCTCCAGTTTTCCGAGGCGTTTCCGGATCCGGCGGCGATCCACCTCCAGCTTCGTTTCCCCCGGTCCCCTCGTCCCGATTCCTCCGGCCAGGCGGGAAAGGGCCGTACCCTTGCCCACGAGTCTCGGGAGAAGGTATCTCAGCTGGGCCAGTTCCACCTGGATCTTCCCTCCCCTGCTTCGCGCATGTTGGGCGAAAATGTCCAGGATGAGCATGGTCCGGTCGATGACCTTCAGCTCGGTCTCGTCTGTGATGGCCCTGAGCTGGGAGGGGGAAAGCTCCAGGTCGAAGACCAGTGTGTCAGCGCCCTGGTCCAGGGCGTCGATGGTGATCTGGCGGAGCTTCCCCTTTCCGATGATGGTCCTGGGATCCGGTCTGGACCTCGTTTGCAGGGATGAGGACGTCACCTCCAGGCCGGCCGTCCCGGCCAGTTCTTCCAGCTCGGCCATGGAATCCTCGGCCAGGTCCGCGGATGTCCCGGTGATGCCCACGAGCAGGACCCTGGGGACTCCTTCCGTGGTGATCCCGCGGATCCGGGTCCGCATCCGGGTTTCGGCAAGGTTGATGATATCCAGGGGGTTCGTTTTGATCTCGTGGGGGTTGGGGAAGGCTTGGACGGTCCAATGGGATTTTTCGGTCGGAACGAGGAATGCGAGGTGGGTTTTTCCAGGCACCCCGTCCGGCCCCACCTCGATGGCCGCAATGAGATCCAGACGGACCAGCAGAAGGTCGGTGAAGTCTTCCGTTGTGAGCCCTCCGGGTTCCAGATGGGTGCGGACCAGGCGCAGGCCCCGAAGATGCCCTGGACTGAAGCGGAAAAGACGAAGATCAGGAATGAAGATCCCCCGGCGGTCCCCCACGAGGATGTGGGTCACGTGCCCGCGGCGATCGATGAGAAGTCCGAGCTGACGCCCCGTTTCCCGCGACAGCCCGGCGAGCCGGCGAGCGGCCTCGGGGGCCACGACCTCCCGCAGCTGGGGTTTTAACCGTCCCAGGCGCTCGATGCGGTTGATCTGGCTGGGTTTAAGACCGGTGGTTCTGCCTTCGATCCTGGCTATGACACATCCTCCATGACCAGGATGGTAACCCTTCGTCCGACCACCCGCAAGGACGAAGAGGATCCATCCGTCTCGCGGAAGTGACGGGATTCCGGAAAAAGGGGAAGCTGGGTCTGTTTCGTGGTTTGGCCAGCCTGGGGCTGATCAGAAAGTGTGGACGGACGAAGGGAGGAAGCTGGCAAAAACCTGCGTCCCGTTGCCCTGGGGCAGGTCGAAGAGGGTCCCTTTGGGCGTCAGGGCCTGAAGGGCGATGCCCTCCGTCTGGATGGTCGTGACATAGAAAAAACCGCTGTCCACGAGTTCCGTGATCACCCCTTTAAAGGAAAGGTAGCCGTTCCGGGATACCGGCTGGGTCGTGACCAGGATATCCTCGGGCCTGATGGCCACATATTTTTCTTCGGGATCCCCTTTCCTTCCGACGTCTATCTCCATGCCGCCGGCAATGGCCTTTTTCCCTTCGAACCTTGCCGGAAAAACGTTTTTCATGCCCACAAAACCGGCCACGAAGGGGGAATTGGGACGCTGGAAAATCTCCTTGATGGGGCCGACCTGCTCGATGCGCCCCTGGTTGATGACCGCGGCGGCGCCGGCCAGGAAAAGGGCGTCGGAAAAATCGTGGGTCACCATGAAAAAAGTCCCCCCGGTTAAGTGGTGTAATTCCTTCAACGCGTTCCGGATCCCCTCCTTGAAGCATTGGTCCAGGGCCGACAGCGGCTCATCCAGCAGGAGGACTTCAGGTTCGACGATGAGGGCCCTTGCCAGGGCGACGCGCTGTTTTTCCCCTCCGCTTAAGTTTACCGGCGTCCGATGGAGGATATGGGAGATCTCGAGCATCTCCATGAGTCTTTCGGATCTGCGGTCTTTTCCGGCCCTTTTCCCGCCTTTTTTAAAATGCAGACCGTAATGGATGTTTTCCAGGACCGTGAGGTGGGGGAAAAGGGCATAATCCTGGTAAACGATGCTGATCCCCCTTTTCTCCGGGGGAAGGTGCGTGATCTCCTTCTCACCGATAAAGATCTTTCCGCTTCTTGAGGGAACCAGCCCGGCGATGGCCTCGAGGAGCACGGTTTTTCCGGCGCCGGTCGGACCCATCAGGATGAAAAAATCCTTCTCCCCGATGGAAAGGGAAACATCAAAAAGCGCGAAATCCGGGAGCCGGACGTTCAGGTCGGTTATTGAGATCATGTTTCCAGGGGTTTTCTCAGGGTCAGGATGCGAAGGGCGAGGAACAGGACGAGACAGACCGAAACCAGCCAGACGGCAATGGGCTGGGAATATTTCAGGCCGTGGCCTTCGAACCGTTCGTATATCATGACAGGCGCGATCATGGGATGGTAGGCAACGATGACAACGGCTCCGAATTCGCTGATCGCGCGGGCGACGCACATGATGAAACCTATGATCATGCTTCGACGGGCCAGGGGAAAGGTCACCCTGAAAAACGTGCTCGACATGGAGGCTCCAAGACTGCGGGAAACGTTCTCCAGCCTTGGGGATATGGACTCGAAGCCGTCCTTCGCGGCGTTGATATAAAAGGGCAGCCCAACGAAGGTGAGGACGGTGATGATCCCCGTCACGCTCCCCATGATCCGGATCCCGAGGTCCGTCATGATCTGTCCCAGCCAGTGGTTCCTTCCTGATACGCTGAGGATGGCGATGCCGACGACGGGGTGCGGGATTACAATAGGCAGGTCGATCAGGCTCTCTGCCAGCCGCTTCCCCCTGAAGGTATGCCTTGCCAGAAGATAGGCCAGCGGAGTTCCAAGGGTGAAGGAGATCAGTCCCGCCGACACGGCTGTGTAAATGCTCAGCCAGATGGACCGCAGGACATCGCGATCCTTCAATGTCTCCCCCATCATGGACAAAGAGGGAGCCGTCATCATCTCGAAAAGGGGCAGAAGGATGAACGTCAGGATGACCGCCCCGCAGGAGAATGAAAACCAGAAAAAAGGCTCCCTCTTTGTCATTTCAATCCGTCCGGGGGAAGATCACTTGCTGATTTGGACGAGTTTTATTAGCTGTGCCGGGACTTTCGAATACATGTCCTGGTCAGGCACCCTGCACGGTACGAAGGGAGGCTGTCCCATTTCCTTGAGGATCTTCAGGCCGCCGTCCGGGTCCATCATGTAATCAAGAAAAGCGATGGCTGCTTCCCGGTTGGGGGCATCCTTGACCAGAGTGATCCCGTAAGTGATGGAATTTCCCCTCATTTCCATGGTGGTTCCAGGTTTTTTGCCCGTGACCTTTACCACGGCCCGGGAATAATTGTCATCAAACCTGTAATTCCCGAGGTTGATCGTGTCCGGGAGGACGACATATTTCAGGCCGTGCTGAACCGCCACCGAAAGGTATTCCCAGGCGTAATCCATATTTCCCGTCTGGAGCAGGGAGACCAGCTCCACGGATTTGGGGCGGATGTTCTCCTTCGGGCGGTTGGCGACCACCTTGTCGTAAAGCCCCGGAACCCCATAGAACTTCTCCGCCAGCTGGAGAACCATGAGGGAACGGTAGCCGCAGGGGTCCAGGTTGGGGTCCGAATGCCCCCAGACAACATCTTCTTCCTGAAGGATCTTGTACCAGTTGTCTTCGTTTATCTTGTCGGCATGGCGGCTTTTGTCCGTGTAGCACAGCACCATCTGGTTGGTGGCGAACCGGATGTTGACCTGGGCGAATTTCGGGATCAGGAGCTTGTCGATGACCGTGTAATCGGCGGACGCCATGATGTCGCAGGGTTTGCCAAGCTCCGATACTTTCCGGGCCGCCGCCTGGCTGCCGCTGGCTTCCCTGAGAAGGTCCACCTTTGGGAACTTTGCCTCGAAAGCTTTTTCCATGGCTTCAAAAGGGACCGTGAGACTGCCGGCGTGAAACATGACCAGCTTTCCCTGGGGTTCGGCCGCCAGGGGAAAAGGCAGGCACAGGCAGATGACGATCGCCGCCGCCGCGATTTGGAAAATGGTTCTGGTTCTTTTTCTCATCGATGTTCCCTCCTTTTTTGTCAAATGGCTGAATCCGAAGATGGATGCCACGGGTAAAAAAGGTTTCTACATAAAAAACTCTGGAATAAAATTACAAATTACCACCTTTTCTTACAGAAATCGCTCTTTTTTTCGGGGAGTCCCGGTGCAGAAGGAAAAAGGTCTGGTTATTGACGGTTTTTCAGATCAGGGTTGATGTTGCTTAAAAGCCGTGTCAGCATGGATTTTTCGATAAATCAATGAAATGGGATTCGGAAGGATTAAAAGGAGGGATTCATGAAGATCACGCGCCTTGAGGACTGCCAGAAAACCACTGTCACGTCAGAAGGGGCCCTGAAGGCTTTTCGGCAGGTTCCCATTGGAAAGGCTGATGGGGCGCCAAACTTTTCCATACGGGTTTTCACCCTCGAGCCCGGGGGACACACGCCGCATCACAGCCACGAGAGTGAACATATAAACTATATAATAAGGGGAGCCGGAGAGGTCATGGAAGGGGACGCTCCGACCGAGGTCCGGGAGGGCGACTTCATCTTCGTTCCCCCCTTTAAGCGTCACCAGTACCGCAACACCGGGAAAGACCCGCTGGTCTTTATGTGCACGGTTCCGACCAGGTTCGAATAAGGACAAAGAGGCCTTTCCAGTCCCCTCAACGTGTGCCGGCACGGCACACAACCTCTTCGCTTCGGCTGCGTGTGAAGCTTAACACCCGCCTTCCGAACCCTGTCCGTAAAGGGTCCTGGTCCCGAAAGGGCAGGGGGCCGGTTTACCCTTCCCTGGCGAGAAGATCGGTCAAAAGCTCCCCGCCTACCCCGATGTTGTCGGGCCCATTTTCGTGGATGCAGATGGTAAAGGCCTGGGGGCGGATCCCGGTGACCCTGGCGGCAGTCTCCGTCAATCCTTCAATGAGGGTCTTCTTTTTTTCCCTGTCCATCTTTCCGCCTTCGAAAGTGATGATCGGCATAACGTTCTCCTTTTGTTAAACGATACTTTAATGGAGTATTGAGAATTGAGTATTGAAAATTGAGAATTGAGAACCGCGAATCAAAGGCGCTTGCCTTGGTAGTTTATATTTCTCAATCCTCAATGCTCAATCCGAAATTTGCGCCGTTACCTCTGGACTCTGGTCTTTGGACTTTAAATCTTCCATCTACCGCCTTTTCAACAGCCTGTACCGCAGGATCGTATATCCCGCACCCGCCGCAAACCCTCCGATGTGGGCCCACCAGGCGACTCCCGCGGTCTGCTGGGCGGAAAACAGGGACACGGACCCGCTGAAAAACTGGATCAGAAACCAGATCCCCAGGAAGATGAAGGCGGGAATCTCAACGATCTGGAAAAAGAAGAAGATGGGGACAAGGGTTAGAACCCGTGCGCGGGGAAAGAGCAGGAAATAGGCCCCGAGAACCCCGGCGACGGCTCCGGAGGCTCCCACCGTCGGCACCGGGCTGGAAGGAACGGAAAGAAGGTGGGTCAGGGACGCGGCGAGACCGCATCCAAGGTAAAAGACCAGGTAGCGGATGTGTCCCAGTTTCCCCTCCACGTTATCCCCGAAGATATAGAGAAACAGCATGTTCCCGATGAGGTGGAGCCAGCCGGCATGGAGAAAAATGGAAGTGAGAAAGGGGATCAGGGCCCAGTGGATGTGGGACGGGGCATGGATCGCGATGCCGATCACCCGCTGGGGCACCAGGCCGAACACATGGAAAAAAGCCTCCAGGTTCGGCCCCAGGCCGAGTTCGAAAAGAAACGCCAGGACATTGACCCCGATCAGGGCGTAATTGACGATCGGGACCTTCCTCGTCCGGATGTTGTCGCGAAGGGGGATCATGAAAGATCAGAAGGAAGAATGAAGAAGGAGGAAGGAGGAAAAACCGAATCAGGACAAGAGTTCCTGTTTTTCATTCATCCTTCTTCCTTCCTCCTTCCTCCTTCTGTTTCTCCTATTCTTCCACCGCCGGGTACCGCAGGCATCCCTGCCCCAGGAAAAAGGCCTCTTCACCGAGCTCTTCCTCGATGCGCAGCAGCTGGTTGTACTTGGCCACGCGCTCCGAACGGCTGGGAGCTCCCGTTTTGATCTGCCCGGTCCCCGTGGCCACTGCCAGGTCGGCGATGAATGTGTCGGAGGTTTCACCGCTGCGGTGGGAGATGACCGAAGAATAGCCCGCCCGGCGGGCAAGACGGATGGTTTCAAGGGTTTCCGTGAGGGTCCCGATCTGGTTGAGCTTGATGAGGATCGAGTTGGCGACTCCCTTGGCGATCCCTTCCGAAAGAATCTGGGGATTGGTCACGAAAAGGTCGTCTCCCACGATCTGGACCCTGTCACCCAGTTTTTCAGTGAGGAGAGCCCAGCCGTCCCAGTCCTCCTCGGCCATTCCATCCTCGATGGAGACGATGGGATAGTTGTTAACCAGGCCGGTGTAATAGTGCACCATTTCCTCCGGGGAAAGCTCTTTCCCCTCGGAGGCCAGGACGTAGACGCCGTCCCGGTAGAACTCCGAGGCCGCCGCGTCGAGGCAGATGGACACGTCCTCTCCGGGTCTGAATCCCGCCTTCTCAATCCCTTTTACAATGGCCTCCAGGGCGGCGCAGTTGCCGGGCAGCCTCGGGGCAAAACCGCCTTCGTCCCCGACGGAAACAGCGTGTCCCATCTCCGAAAGGATACCCTTTAAGTTGTGGAAAACCTCGACCCCCATCCTCAGGGAGTCGGAATAGACGTCGGCCCCCCAGGGAAAGATCATGAACTCCTGGATATCAAGGCCGCTGTCCGCGTGGACCCCGCCGTTAATGACATTCATCATCGGCACCGGCAGGATGTTGGCGGAAAGGCCCCCGATGTAGCGGTAGAGGGGAATGCCGAGCTCGTCGGCTGCGGCGCGGGCCACGGCCATGGAGACCCCCAGGATGGCGTTCGCACCGAGATCGCTCTTGTTCTCGGTTCCGTCGAGCTCGATCATGACCTGGTCTATTTCGGACTGTTCCAGGGCTTCGTAGGCGATAAGGGCCGAGGAGATGCGGTCGTTCACCGCCTCAACGGCGGTGGTCACGCCTTTTCCCATAAACCGTTTTTTATCCCCGTCACGGATCTCCAGGGCCTCCCTTTTTCCGGTGGATGCTCCGGAGGGCACGGCCGCCCTGCCGAAAGCCCCGCTTTCGAGGTGAACGTCAACCTCCACGGTAGGATTGCCCCTTGAGTCAAGGATCTGTCTCGCAAAAACATCGGCGATTTCGCTCATGATTTCCCCTCCCGAAAATTGGTGACCCGTGCAGGGTTTACCCGTTAAGGTTGGAAAAGGCCGACCCGGAAAGAAGACCGATCCCATCCTCTACCCACAGAATTCATTTTCCACTCTCTCTGGCTTCGAGTCAACCGATACACTCTCCCGGCCGTTAGATTTTAAGGTCTGGACTCTGTTAGCCGAACCCTTCATAATTTAATAAAAAGGGAAAATTGGCAAAATCATGGGAAACGATCTGGAAAGCATCATCCGTCAGGAAATCCAGGAAAACGGGCCTATCCCTTTTTCCCGCTATATGGAGATCTGTCTCTACCATCCGGAACAGGGCTATTACCAGCGCCGGCCAGCCGTCACAGGGAAAACAGGGGATTTTTTTACCGCTCCCCACGTCCATGAGCTCTTCGGACACACCGTCTCGGCCTGGATCCGGGCCGAGGCAGCGAAGATGGGGGTTGAGGAGATGACCCTCATCGAGCTTGGTCCGGGGAACGGACAGCTCGCCCAGGATATCCTCGACAGCTGGGACTCATCGGGCCCGTCCCTTTCCATGATCCTCGTTGAGGCGAGCGATCCCGGAAAGAAAAAGCTGGAAGCCAGGTTCCGGGAGCGGCCTGTCCGCGTCCTCTCGCCCCCGCAGGTGGACGATGTTGACCCCGTCATCGGTGTCGTCATCGCCAACGAATTCTTCGATGCCCTCCCCCTGAGGATTTTCGAAAACCGCGACGGCATCGTCCATGAGGTCCATGTGGAGGTAGGAGAGGATTCCTTGGAGGAGGTCCTTTTCCCGGCAAAAGACCTGCCGGAAAGCTATTCCTTTCTTCTCTCGGATCTGCACGACGGGTTCCGGACGGAGATCTCCCCCGGATGGGAAACATGGATGGAAAAGGTCGCGCGGGTCCTTGAAAAAGGCTGCCTCCTTGTTGTTGATTACGGGGAATTCACCGACGGCCTTCTGGTCCCGTGGCGCATGGGGGGGACCATGAGGTGTTTTCACCGTCATCAGGTCGATGCCGATCCTTATGAAGCACCCGGGGAGAAGGATATCACGGCCCATGTGAACTTTTCCCTCATAAAGGAAATGGGTCTTTCCAGGGGTTTTTCCCTCCGTTCCTACACGACTCAGTCCTCTTTTCTCATCAAGGGCGGGATCCTCGAACTGATAGCCCAGCGCATGAACCGGCTCGGGGAAAGAGAGGGAATGAAGCTGTGGCTGACGGTGAAGAACCTGGTCCACGATGAAGGGATGGGGGAGATCTTCAAGGCAATGGTGCTGGAAAAAAAGACAGTCCAGAGTCCAGAGACCAGTGTCCAGAGTGACGTTAACCGTTGAACGTTGAACGAAAAGGCAAGCCAGACGCCGGACACCGGAAACCATAGAATTATGAAAGACCTTGCCCGGCTCAGAAGCAATGCCGCGGACATTTTTCTCGCCGGGGTTGCGGCCGTGGATCCCCGACGGGCTGTTGCCGATCATTTTTCCTTTGCAGGCGACGCCCTTCAGGCCGGGGAAAATGTGATCCCCCTTTCCCGGGAAGGCCGCCTTTTCGTGGTGGGGGGCGGAAAGGGCGGGGCCCCCATGGCGGGTGCGGTGGAGGAGATCCTGGGTGACCGTCTCCACGAAGGTCTCGTGGTGGTCAAGTATGGCCACCTCGCCCCCGTGCGGAAAGTTCTTCTCCGGGAAGCCGCCCATCCCGTGCCCGACGAGGCAGGCCTCGCTGCGGCAAATGAGATGCGCGAGCTCCTGGACACGACCCGGGAAGACGACGTGGTCATCTGTCTCCTTTCCGGCGGCGGGTCAGCCCTTCTTCCCTTTCCTGCCCCGCCCGTCACCCTGGCCGACAAGCAGGCCGTCACCAACCTCCTTCTTGCCGTCGGCGCGGACATCGGGGAGACCAACTGCGTGCGCAAGCACCTGTCTCTCCTGAAAGGTGGAGGGCTCGCCAGGGCTGCTCACCCCGCCCGGGTCGTGACCTTGATCCTGTCGGACGTGGTGGGGGACCCCCTGGAGGTCATCGCCTCTGGTCCTACGGTGGGCGATCCGACCACCTTTTCAGACGCCCTGGCCGTCCTGGAAAAATACGGCATAACCCACAAGGTGCCGGGACCGGTTCTAACCTTTCTGAAGGAAGGTAAAGAAGGCAGGCATCCCGAGACACCGAAGCCCGGGGATGCCATGTTCGAAAGGGTTATCAACGTCCTTGTGGGCACCAACGCCATGGCCGTCGAGGCCGCAAAGGCGAAGGCCGTTAAGCTGGGCTACAATACCCGGGTCCTTTCAACGGAAATAACCGGCGACACAAGGGAGGCTGCCGGTGTTCACGCCAGGGTGGCGCGAGAGATCTTTTCGGGAGGACACGCTCCTTCTCCTCCGGCCTGCGTCCTGTCCGGCGGCGAGACCACGGTGACGCTGAAGGGCAGCGGAAAAGGGGGGAGGAACCAGGAATTCGCCCTGGCCGCCGCCCTTGGCATCGAGGGCCTTTCCGGAGTGGTCATTCTCTCCTGCGGGACGGACGGGACGGACGGGCCCACCGACGCGGCGGGAGGGATCGCTGACGGGACCACCGTTTCGCGGGCCCGGGAGGCGGGACTGGATCCCGAGGCCTATCTTGACAACAATGACGCCTATCCATTCTTTGAAAAACTCGGGGATCTTTTGATGACGGGGCCGACCCTTACGAACGTCATGGACCTGAGGGTGGTGCTGGTGGGGGGAAAAGGGGAAAAATGAGAACTCGTGCACTCGTGCACATGTGCACTGGTGCACTGCTTTTTCTCTCTTCTCTGCGGGCTCTGCGAGCTCCGCGTGAGGCTGATCTTCGCCGTTTTAGCGCAAGAGCAGAATGTCTCACGCTCGTTCTCCCGCCAGGGCGGGATCACTAAAGACGCAAAGGACGCCAAGAAAGGCGAAGATCCGAGTTTTACACCCCTGTTTTGGTTTACCTTTGCGAGCTTCGCGGGAACGCCCCGAGCGGGCATTTTTCGCGGCCCTCTGCGTTAAAGCTTTCTGGCATAAGACCAGGGAACGCAAAGGCGGCTCCCTGGGAGGCCGCCCGGTCCGCAGAGGAGCGCAAAGGGAAAATAAAAAGCCCAGAGTTCAGGGTAGAAGAGTGTATTTCGGATTGAGCATTGAAGATTGAGAAATTGAAAGCACTAAGGCAAGGGCCTTTAATTCTCAATTTTAAATCCTCAATTCTCCATTTCCTAGCGTGAGGCTGGTTTTCAGGGTTTTAGCGCAAAGGCCGGGATTCCCACGCTCCCTCGTCACGCCCCGGCCTGACTCGCTCAAGGCGCAAAAAAAGCGGGCTTTAAGGCCCGCTTTTTTCCTCTGCTTTTTCAAAATTATCAATCATCGAAAGCCATGTCGGTCTTCCAGACCTCCCAGACTTTTCCGACCAGGTCGGGACCGGGTTTTAACGTCATTTTACCGGGTCTCCAGCCTGAAGGGGTTGCCTCGGAGCCCTTGCTTTCCCGGACGAGCTGGAAAGCCTGGACCTGGCGGAAGCTCTCGTTAACGTTTCGCCCCACCGGCGGGGTCAGGACCTCGTATCCCTGGACAATCCCGTCGGGATCGATGATGAACCGGCCCCTTGTTTCCACGCCGGCATCCTCGTCGTAGATGCCGTAAACGGTTCCGACTCTGCCTCCGGCGTCGGAGAGCATGGGGAAGGGCACCCCTCCCTGGACCATCTTGGACAGCTCGTTCTCATCCCACATCTTGTGGACGAAGATGCTGTCGACACTCATGGAAAGAACCTCGACACCCAGATCCTGAAACTTCGGGAATTTCTCGGCAACTGCCGAGATCTCGGTCGCTCAGACGAAGGTGAAATCACCCGGGTAGAAGCACAGGATCACCCACTTGCCCAGGTAGTCCGAAAGCTTGACGTTGACGAATTTCCCTTTCTGGTACCCCGGGGCCGTGAAATCCGGAGCCTTTTTCCCCACCTTGATCATGGGCCTTACCTCCTTAACAGGTGTCTGTTTTTCTTCGGCTTTTTTTACGGGTTCTTCCCCCACGGGGCCTCCCGTGGGCCTGGCACAGCCAGCCTTGATCTCTTCCGGCATAAGCGTCCCTCCTTCTCTTTGTTGGGGAAGGGTAATCTATAATCATTATTATAATCGAGCCTGTTAAATTTTACCACAAAAAGCGCGGGAATTTCTGGAGCATAAGGATTGAGGATTGGGAAACCGCGTGCACTTGTGCACATGTGCACGGGTGCACCAGAACTTTTTCCGTTGGACATCGGACGTTGGTCTTTTGGCGGAATTTTGAAATCAGCCTCACGCAAAGCCGCAGAGCTCGCAAAGGAGAGCAAAACAAAAAAGGTTTAACTCTAATTTTTGCCTTTCTTTGCGTCCTTTGCGTCTTGAGTGCCCGACCTGTCAAGACTGAGCTTCCGCGAAGGCGGGAGGGAACGAGCGTGGGACATCCGGGAGTTTGCGCCAGAACGCTGAAGAACAGTCTCGCGCCAGGAGATTGAGGATTGAAAATTGAGCCTTCGATAGGCTCAGGCCAGGGAATTGAGGATTGAGGATTGGGACTCCCAGTGCACCCGTGCACAAGTGCACTAGTGCACCAAAGATCTCTGCCCCGGGGCCGGGAAGGGATCTATGCGCCCGTCCCTTTTCTCAGCTCGATGAGCACCATCTTGGCGATGGCCTTGAGAGTCTCAAAGACCCCGTGGCCCTCCGGGGCGACTGCCTCAAAGGAAGGGACGTTTCGATGGTTGATGGCCTTGTTCATCTCTTCCACGGAGACCACGTTGGGCAGATCCCTCTTGTTGTGCTGAATGACCAGGGGGATCGTGTCCAGGTCGTACCCCTGTTCCTGGAGGTTCTGATGAAGGTTCTCGAAGCTTTCCATGTTGGCTTCCATCCTCTCCACCTGGCTGTCGGCGACGAAAACAACCCCGTCGACGCCCTTGAGGATCAGTTTCCGGGAGGCATCGTAAAATACCTGTCCCGGAACGGTGTAGAGATGAAACCTTGTCCTGAAGCCCCTGATGTCGCCGAGGGAAAGAGGGAGGAAATCGAAAAAGAGGGTCCGGTCAGTCTCTGTGGCAAGGCTGATCATCTTGCCTCGGGCCTGGGGGTTGGTTTTCTTGTAGATGAACTGGAGGTTGGTCGTCTTCCCGCACAGTCCGGGACCATAATAAACGATTTTGCAGTTGATCTCCCTGGAGGAGTAATTGATAAAGGACATTCTGAAAGTTCTT
>Ga0272443_10002796_pt1 | contig 21590 bp, 19 predicted proteins | sample SSMAcet12_FD_193581 | JGI IMG/M metagenome (GOLD analysis project Ga0272443, IMG submission 193581) | Marine sediment archaeal communities from Little Sippewissett salt marsh, Falmouth, MA, United States - SSM-Acet-12 | ecosystem: Environmental > Aquatic > Marine > Wetlands > Sediment ... | reverse complement strand
GGACGGCATCACCAGGGCCACAAACCTGCTGTGGGCAGGTTCGAAAGTGGTCGTGTGCGGCTATGGCTGGTGCGGTCGCGGCATTGCCATGCGGGCCAGGGGAATGGGCGGCAGGGTCATAGTGACGGAAGTCGACCCGATTGCGGCACTGGAAGCGGTCATGGACGGCTTCGACGTCATGCCGCTGGAGCGGGCCTGCCCCTCAGGTGACGTGTTCATCACTGTCACCGGCGACTGCAATGTCATCGATCGACACCATTTCGCAGCCATGAAAGACGGCGCGATTATGGCCAACAGCGGCCACTTCGATGTTGAAATCAATGTGCCCGCTCTCAGAGAGCTGGCAGTCTCATCATCTGAAGTGCGCCCCTTCGTAGAGCGATACATCATGGACGATGGCCGCAGGCTACACCTTCTGGCTGAAGGGCGCCTTGTGAACCTCGCGGCAGCCGAAGGGCACCCGGCGAGCGTAATGGACATGAGCTTTGCCAACCAGGCACTCTCAGCCGAGTACATCGTGAAGAACCCCGGTGCTTTGGAGCGTGATGTGTACACTGTCCCGGATGAGATAGACCGTGAGGTGGGCAGACTGAAGCTCCAGGCGATGAACATTGAGATAGACACCCAGACTGAAGAGCAGATTGCGTATCTCAATGCATGGGAAGCAGGCACGTAGGGCCTGCCAAGGAGGACGAATGACCAGCAGTTTCTGCGCTTCTGACTCGTATCTCGTTACTTCGGAATCAGTGACCGAAGGGCATCCGGACAAGCTCTGCGACCAGATATCCGACGCGATTCTGGACGCGATGCTTGACGGCGACCCATATGCGCACGTTGCGTGCGAGGTGGCCACTGCGATGGGCGTGGTCCTCGTGCTCGGCGAGGTGACGTGCGACACCTACGTGGAGATACCCGAGATAGTACGCGGTGTCATACGTGAGGTCGGCTACACGAAGCCCGAGTACGGCTTCGACTACCGGACGTGCGGGATAATGGTTTCCCTGAAACAGCAGTCGCCAGACATCGCCGCAGGCGTGAACGAAGCGCTTGAAGTACGTGACGGCGATACCACGGAGGCTGAACTCAACGGCACGGGCGCCGGCGACCAGGGAATGATGGTCGGCTATGCGTGCAACGAGACTCCCGAGTTGATGCCGTTGCCTATCTCGTTGTCGCACAAGCTATGTCGACGTCTCGCCGCAGTACGCAAGGACGGCACTCTCCCCTACCTCCGACCTGATGGCAAGTCCCAGGTGACGATCGAGTACAAGCAAGGACTGCCGCAACGGGTAGTGAACATCGTTGTCGGCGCACAACATGATGAGGGAGTGACTCGCGACACGATAGAGGCCGACATTCGACGTCACGTGGTCGATGCTGTCATCCCTAGCGACCTTATGTCGCCTGAAACGGAACTGTTCGTGAACAGCGCAGGTCAGTTCGTCATTGGAGGTCCCGTCAGCGACACGGGATTCACGGGCAGGAAGATAATCGTTGATTCCTACGGCACGGTGTGCCCTCACGGCGGTGGTGCTTTCTCCGGCAAGGACCCGACCAAGGTCGACCGCTCCGCAGCCTACATGGCCAGGTACGCCGTAAAGAACGTGGTGGCGGCAGGCCTTGCCGACAGGGCACAGTTGCAGGTCGCCTACACTATCGGCAAGTCTCACCCATTGTCCCTCTCCATCGAGACGTTCGAGACCGGCAAGGTTGCAGATACGAAGATCAAGGAGCTGCTGTGGAAGCACTTCGACTTCCGTCCTGAAGCCATCATCAGGCATCTCAGGCTCCGAGAGACGAAGTACAGGCCGATTGCGGCCTACGGACACTTTGGCCGCACCGACATCGAGATGTCGTGGGAGAAGACAGACAAGGCCGAGATACTCAAGGCCGAAGCGGGGGTCTAGCATGGGCGGACGTATCAAGTTCGGCACGGATGGCTGGCGCGCTATCATCGCCGAGGACTACACATTCGACAACGTGCGCATTTGCGCACAGGGACTGGCGACATACCTGCTGCGTACCACAGGCCCGGGTGCAAATGCGGTGGTTGGATACGACACGCGGTTCGGGTCTGAGGACTTCGCCGCCGCCACTGCGGAAGTGCTGGCAGCCAACGGCATACACACGTACCTGTGCACCAACGCAGCGCCTACACCCGTGGTCAGTCACGCAGTTGTTGACCGCAAGGCAAGCGCCGGCGTTGTCATCACTGCGAGCCACAACCCCGGCCAATGGAACGGCTTCAAAATCAAGGGGCCTGACGGCTCCAGCGCGGCCGTGGAGGTGGTTGCCGAAGTTGAGGAAGAGATTGCGAAGCTGGTCGAAGGCAACGCGGCCGTCAAGAAGATGTACATCGAAGACGCTGTCGGCAAGGGCCTCGTGACCATGTACGACCCGGCTCCCGCGTACAAGGAGCAACTGCGCCGGCTCGTGGACATCGAGGCCATCAAGGACATGGACATAACCGTGGCCGTCGATTCGATGTATGGCGCAGGGTCGGGCTATCTCGCTGACCTGCTCCAGGACGGCCGGATTCGCGTTGACGAGATACATGGCGAGCGCAATCCGCTGTTCCCAGGAATCAGACCTGAACCCATCGGCCCCAACCTGGCTGCCCTTTTCGAGCGCGTCAGGGAAACAAAGGCGGCGGTGGGCGTTGCCACAGACGGAGACGCCGACCGCGTCGGACTTGTCGATGAACACGGTGAGTTCCTGAATCAGCACCAGGTGTTCGCGCTGCTGTGCCACTACCTGCTTTCGGTACGGAAAGAGCGCGGAGACATCATCCGGTCGGTGACGACCACGGAGATGATTTCCCTTCTCGGGGAGAAATACGGCGTGCCGGTGATGGTCACCAGGGTCGGATTCAAGTACATCGCCCCTCCGATGCTGGAGCGCAACGCGCTCATCGGCGGAGAGGAGAGCGGCGGCTACGGATTCAGGGGACACATCCCTGAGAGAGACGGCGTTCTCGCAGCACTGTACTTCCTGGACTTCATGAGACAGACGGGCAAGACCCCCTCGCAATTGCTGTGGGACCTCTACGCGCTCGTTGGCGAGCACTACTACGACAGGGCTGACGTGGAGCTGCGTCCTGATGACCGTGCACGCGTGGAAGCAGCGCTGAACGGATTGAACCCATCGCACGTAGGCTCTGCACCGGTCAAAGAGGTCGACCTCACGGACGGCGTCCGACTGGTGCTCGAGGACGGCGCATGGGTACTCTACCGGCTTTCGGGCACAGAGCCGCTGCTTCGCATCTATTCCGAGGCCGAATCGACGGACAGAGTCTGGCAACTCATCCGAGAGGGTGGGAAGCTGCTGAACGTCGAGGTGTAGTCCCGCACTGCACTTGACGGGTCCACGTCGGGCTACCCTTGCATCTCGGCAACGCGCGCCCTGAGTATGCTCTGGATGAGAACGTCCGGCAGGGGTTCCTGCGCGGCAAAATGGAGCGTCGCCCCCGAAACCTCGTATCCCTTCAACTCGTTCCTCATTGCCTTCACCAGGCCCGGACTCATCGTGTAGAAGGAGCAGTGCTTCTTCTGTGAGGCAAGACCCACGAGGTCTCTGCAAAGTCTGAAGACGATGATTCCGTAGGAGATTCGCTCCGTCACGCCCGGCGCAGCGGCCATCACCTGTTCCCTTACATGCTGCAGCGCATCACGCACTTCCGGCGACAGGGCCAGAAGGTACTGTTCAACGGTTGATGGAGAGTTGCCTGCGGAGACAGGAGTTGCCTCATCGTCCTTCATCGTCGTGCCCTCCCGGACAAGAGGATAGCAGGACTGTGTGAGGGAATCAGTCTGGCGGAGGGAGCGGGATTCGAACCCGCGACCCCAGTTTCCCGGGGTAACCGCTTAGCAGGCGGCCGCACTAGACCTCTATGCGATCCCTCCGTGCGAAGAGCAGCGAAACCGTTCGTATTATGCCACAGGCGGCAACCCTACACCAAGCATCACGTAGGGTGGCTTCCAGCGAGAGCACCCCACACCAGCAATCAAACTAACGTGGCGTACGGACTCTCAGGGCGTCTCACCACCCCAGCTCTGTATCTCAACGATGTTGTATTCAGGGTCCAGCATATAGGCAAACGTGAGGAGACCCGCACCGGGTATCTGCCTGGTCAGGATTTCTCCGAGCGGCCGGCCTCCATGGAGGGCGATGACATCGGCCATGGCCACTACGTCATCAACCTCGAAGGCCAGGTGTCCGTAGCCCTGGCGGTTTGCTGCGGGCGCACCCGGAGCCTCCTCTGCCGAGTACTGGAACACTTCAAGCGTAGGCCCATTCTCGCCATGGCCGGGCAGCCGTAGATGGACGCCGTCGATGTGTGCGCTCGACAGCGCGGTAGCGCGGTCGAGCCATTCCCCGTCCAGGTGTCTCTCCGGCGGCACAGGAACGCAGCCAAAGACCTCAACGTAGAACGCCGAAAGGCGTTCCCAGTCCCTGGCCACCAGATTTGTGTGAACGTAGCGTGCTTGCATGGCGAAAGAAACCTCCAGAGTGAACGCGCTTCCGCAGTGTTTCGACGTCCTGATTATGGCCTATCAGGGTTCGTATGTGCGAGGACCGGAGTCACGGGTCTCCCCAGTCGAGCGAGAGAGCCGCAACCAACCCACCAGGAGCAGTCCGGCAATGAGGTACGGGAGGCCCATCGCCAACCAGACGAGCAGATGATGGCGTCCGGCATACGTAGCGATGTGGACGGCGAAAAGGACAGACGTGACCAGCAACACGATGGCCGCGGGACGCAGACGTAGCCACGACAGGACAGCACCTACTATGGCGACAAGACCAACTGCCACTACCGTGGCGCCCTCCCATGCAAACGGACCGGGGTCGCAACTGACCGCCTCTCCAATGAACACAGCAACCCACCACGACGCCGCGACAGACGCGATGATGCGCCCACCCCACTTCATCGCCGACAGTCGCCGACCCGCAAGTCTGGTCTTCATTCTCCTCCCCAACCACCTCCAGTATCGCCCCGACCGGCACGATTGTCCAGCAGTCTGCAGGAGGATTGACTTCACTTCATGGGGTTTGCGTCCTTCCACCAGAACGCGACCACAGACGGTACGACAGGACCGAAACGAAGAAGAGTGTGTGACAATGCGGAGGGATTTGAATGGTGGAGCTGAGGGGACTCGAACCCCTGACTTCCTCCGTGCAAGGGAGGCGCTCTCCCAGCTGAGCTACAGCCCCGCGAAACCGACCCGTATTATAGCATGAGGCTGGTTACGAGTGCGCTGCACAGCGGAGCATGAGACCGTTTACATTTGACCACGTACGGTCAGCCGCTTGGAGTACTTGTGCTATCATTGTTGGCCAACAGGCCAAAGGCAGGGCAGAGGGCGTATCTCATGAGCATATCTACTATTCCTATCGCGTTCGGACTTGGCGTCATATCCTTTGCAACTCCTTGCGTAGTGCCGATGGTACCCGTGTACCTGGCCAACATCGCGGGTCTGTCCGTGCTCACCGACCAGCCGCCTTCCCGACGCCACATACTACTGAACACGCTGATGTTCGTCCTCGGATTCACCGTGATCTTCATATTGATGGGCACGGTTATCACGGCTGCCCTCGGCGGCATTCCTGTGGAAGTGAAGCAGCGCATAGCCGGCAGCCTGCTCATCCTGTTCGGAGTGTTCCTGTTTCTGGCAACCAAGATTCCCCAGTTGAACTACGAGCACAAGCTGGGTACCGACAAGGTCATCGGGACCGGTTACGTTCGGTCGTTCATGCTGGGTGCGATATTCTCGATTGGATGGACCCCCTGCATGGGCCCGTTCATAGGCAGCATCGTGGCAATGGCCTCCTACGGAGGGAATGTCTCGGAAGCGATACTCCCCCTTACAGCCTATTCCCTCGGCCTCGGCGTGCCCTTCATGGCAATCGGGGCCATTCTGGGGACCCCTGCTGCCTCCAAACTCATACGATGGATGAGCCGCCACGCCAACGTCGCGACGATTATTGGCTCAGTTGTACTGGTTGTGGTTGGCATCCTGATGTTCTTCGGCATTATCTAGACGCCCACTTTGAAAGGAAGAAACGAGCGATGAGACGATTTCGACGCACCGCTTATGTTGCGATACTACTGGCTCTGAGTACGGCTTTCGCCCTTGGCGGCCTCACAGGGTGCTCCAATGATGCACCCTCATCCATGTCGCCGGAAGACCTGGGTTTCCAGGAAGTTGAAGTTCCTGCCCCGGATTTCACACTTGATACGCTGGACGGGGCACAGGTCTCGCTGTCGGCGATGAAGGGAACTCCGGTTCTCATCAACTTCTGGGCCCTGAAGTGCCCTCCCTGCCGTGAAGAGATGCCCTTCCTGGATGCCGCTGCGGCTCAGTACAACGGGCAGATTGTCGTGATGGCGATCGACATTGGCGACAGCCAGCAAGGCGTTGCCGACTACTTCGGCGATGCGACGCTCAGCATGGTTGTCCCTCTGGACATGCAGGGCCTCGCGGCTGCAAACTACTCAGTGGGCTACACTCCTACCACGTTCCTGGTCGATGCCGATGGCGTCGTCAGATACGTGAAGGTAGGCCCGTTCGCCAATGTGGAGCAAGTCAGCGCTGCCATAGAGCTGGTCTTGCCGGGTGCATAGCGTGACAGTACGCGTTGTTACGGACAGTACGTCGGATATCCCTCCCGAGATAGCCGAGGAACTCGGCATTGTCGTCGTCCCCCTGCACATTCACTTTGGAGAAGAGACGTATGAAGATGGCGTCACCATCTCGAAGGACGAGTTCTACCGCCGCCTGACAACCGAGGAGACACTTCCCAAGACCTCTGCACCTGCATCCGGGGAATTCACAGACGCTTACGAGGCGCTTGCAGGAGAGACAGGTGAGATTGTCTCCATTCACATCTCCAATAAACTGAGTGCCACATACCAGTCGGCACTGCTCGGCAGGGACGATGTCAAAGCTGACTGTCGTATCGAGGTAATCGACACCTGGCAAGCCTCCATCGGTCTGGGAGTTCTCGCAATCAGGGCCGCGGAGATGGCGAAGCAGGGGGCATCACTGGACGAGATTGCACAGGACATCCGGGCCGCGGCGGAACGCACGCAGTTCTTCGGCGTGGTTGATACTCTCGACTACCTGCACAAGGGCGGCCGTATTGGCATGGCAGCAACCCTGCTTGGCTCGATACTCCATGTGAAGCCGATAATCGGTCTGCGCAACGGACTGGCGCACCCTATCGAGCGAGTGCGCGGAAGAGCAAAGGCTCTCGACCGGTTCTGCGAGATGGTGGCCGGCTATGGCACGGTCTCAAGCGTTGCCCTGGCCTACACGACGGACGAAGAAGAGATGGAGATGCTGGCTACGCGACTCTCTCAGTTCTTCCCGGGCAACCGCATCCTCCGCACCCAGTGCGGGGCAACACTCGGCACGTATCTGGGTCCGAATACCGTCTGCGTTGCCCTCATCCAAGAACCGAAGTAGAGCTCGATCTGCTTCAGCCTACCCTGTAACGCAAAGACAAGGGATGCCCAATCGGGCATCCCTTGTTCGTTTTCGATTCCCTCCGGGTTAACCGCGGAACTTCGAGAAGACAACGACCGCATTTGACCCGCCGAAGCCAAATGACTCGGAAGTGGCGATATCCACATTCATGGCTCTGGCTACATTGGGCACGTAGTCGAGGTCGCAATCGGGGTCAGGGTTCTCATAGTTGATGGTAGGAGGAACCATGGAGTCGCGGATCGTCAGCATAGTGAACACCGCCTCAACCGCGCCCGCCCCTGCCAGCAGGTGGCCGATCATGGACTTGTTCGAACTGATGGCCAGTTTCTTCGCATGGTCGCCAAAGGCCGCCTTCAGAGCACCCGTCTCCGACTTGTCGTTGCTCGGTGTCGATGTTCCGTGGGCGTTGACATAGTCGACCTGCTCGGGCTCGATACCTGCGTCGGCAAGAGCCGTCCGGATGCAGCGAGCCTGGTTGTCAGTATCGGCCTCGGTTATATGGTAGCCATCTACGTTGGTGGCATAGCCGAGCACCTCACCATAGATATTGGCTCCACGCTTGAGTGCGTACTCCAGTTCTTCAAGAATGAGTACTCCGGCACCTTCTCCAATGACAAATCCATCGCGGTCTCTGTCGAAGGGGCGTGAGGCCTTTGTCGGCTCGTCATTGCGTGAGGACAACGCTCCCATCCTACCAAGGCCGCCAATCCCCACCGGAAGAATGTAGGCATCGGTGCCCCCGGCAAGCATCACGTCAGCCTCGCCATACTGGATCTTCCGGAGGGCGTCACCAATGGCATTGCCTCCGGTGGCACAGGCAGTCACCACGCACTGGCTTGGCCCCTTAATGCCGTGGGCGATTGCTATCTCGGCCAGAGCCATATTTGGTATGAAACCAGTGATGAAGAACGGGGATATCTTGTCCACTCCGTCTTCAACTAGGGTAACGTAGTTCTTCTCGTAGGTGGACATACCGCCGATGCACGTCCCAATGACCGCACCGATACGATCGGCGTTGTGTTCGTTCACCAGCAGGCGCGAGTCCTCCATCGCCATGGTACTGGCAGCAAGCGCGTAGTGAATGAAGGCGTCAGTGCGCCTGGCCCTTTTCTTCTCCATGAAGTCTTCGGGCGCGAAATCCTTCAATTCAGCAGCAATCTTGGTCTTGAAGTCCGTAGTATCGAACTTCGTGATAGGGCCAACACCAGACTCTCCATTGAGGAGCCTCTTCCAGGCACGCTCAGCGCCTGTCCCAAGAGGAGTGACGGCCCCTACGCCTGTAACAACAACACGTCGAGGCCCGGTCGTCATGCTGCCTTCGCCGCCACGTAGTCAACTGCGTTCTGGACTGTCTGGAGTTTGCCGGCATCCTCGTCCGGAATCTCGATCTTGAACGCCTCTTCAACTGCTGTAAGCAGTTCGATTATGTCCAAGCTGTCGGCACCAAAATCATCCATGAATGATGCCTCCATCTTGACCTCAGCCTCATCAATCTCGAGCAGTTCAATGATGAGTTCCTTGAGACGGGCGAAAATGTCGTCTTTGTTCATCGCTACCTTCCTCTCTCGCTTGTAAATGGAATACACCGCCCGCAGATATGCGCGGTAGGTGATTTACGACAGTATAGCCAGAAATGATACACAGTGACCCAGCAACGTCGCAACGTCGAACGTAGCCGCGCGCCATTGCACTCCAACTCCGGGACGCAAAGAGGGCGGACGGCGAGAGCCGTCCGCCCTCGGTCGGGCTGCTCAGGCAACTTTGGGAAGATCCGCCAGGGAGGCCTGGATCTTCTCTCGAGGATATTCGTAGTCCTCAAGCTCTCCGCTGAGGTAAGCCGCGTAGGCTGCCATGTCGACGTGGCCGTGACCACTGTGATTGAAGAGGATGGTCTTGGCTTCGCCGGACTCCTTGCAGGCCAGTGCTTCGTCGATGACGGCACGGATAGCGTGCATGGTCTCGGGCGCGCTCAGAATGCCCTCGGTCCTGGCAAACGTGATGCCCGCCTCGAAGGTCTCAAGCTGGTGGACAGCCTTAGCCTCGGTATAGCCCAGGTTCTGCAGGTGGCAGATGATGGGCGCCATGCCGTGGTAGCGCAGACCGCCGGCGTGGATGGGAGGCGGCATGAAACCATGGCCGAGCGAGTACATCTTCACAACAGGGGCCATCTTTGCGTTGTCGCCATAGTCATAGACAAACGGGCCCTTGGTCAAAGTTGGACAACTGTAGGGCTCGACATTGATGACCCTTAGGTTGGGCTTCGAGCCATCCAGTTTGTCCTTGATGAAGGGCAGGAAAAGGCCGGCCGAATTCGAGCCACCGCCTGCACAGCCGATGATGATGTCCGGATACTCTCCGGCCATCTCCATCAACTTCTGTGCCTCGAGGCCATTGACGGTCTGGTGCAGCAACACGTGGTTCAGCACACTGCCGAGAGAGTAGTGAGTGTCGTCGCGAGACATCGTGTCTTCGACTGCCTCGCTGATTGCAAGACCCAGGCTACCAGGACAATCGGGGTCATCTTCAAGCATCTTCCGGCCGATATTCGTCTCGGTGCTGGGGCTCGGCACGCAGTTAGCTCCCCATGCCTCCATCATGATGCGGCGATACGGCTTCTGGTTGTAGCTCACTTTCACCATGTAGACCTTGATCTCAAGGCCGAACATGGCACCGGCGAAGGACAAGGCACTGCCCCACTGACCGGCGCCGGTCTCGGTGGCGATACGGGGGATACCCTCCATCTTATTGTAGTAGGCCTGTGCGACGGCGGTGTTCGGCTTGTGGCTGCCGGCAGGGCTGACCCCCTCATACTTGTAAAAGATCTTGGCAGGAGTGTCGAGGTACTTCTCAAGCCGGCGCGCGCGGAACAGAGTGGTCGGCCTCCACATCTTGAGGATGTCGCGAACCTGGTCAGGGATCTCGATCCACCGCTCGGTGCTGACCTCCTGCTTGATGAGTTCCATCGGAAACAGCGGGGCGAGGTCTTCAGGTCCCAGCGGTTTGAGCGTCACTGGATGGAGACCCGGAGCCATAGGCACCGGAAAGTCTGCCTGCACGTTGTACCAATACTCAGGAAGCTCGCTTTCAGGAAGTGTGTACTTAACAGTTACGTCTGACATGTTGTCCCTCCGTACAAATCAAATTCTTGTGCAGCTATCACATACTTGGCGCCGGGCGGCGCCAGCGTAGCGTCAGTTGACTCATCTTCTCGCCTCCTGAACAAAAAAGAGCCTCTCGCCGAGGGGCGAGAGGCTCGTGCTTCGCGGTGCCACCCTCTTTGGTCTTGCGACCATCTCTGCGGATACCGCCAACGTGGCTATATCCCGGGCCTTGATAACGCAGCCCTTGCGCCGGAGCCTAAGTAGCTATGAAGCTATTCGGGCCGGAGCTCCCGGGCCCATTCCAACCCTGCGCAGGTATCGGCTCACACCTAACCCGACTCTCTGAACCCCGCCTTGGGTTGTACTCTTCCCGTTCAGCGCCTGTACCGTATTCAGTTGGCCGACATCGTAGACGCTCGCTGTCCGGTTGTCAAGCCGGACTCGGAACGCATCAAGACGAAAGGCTCGGCTCCGTATCATCCTGGAGTGCCGTCAAGAGGTCCCAGAGGGAATGCAAGGACGAGCCGTTGGTTTCTTCTCTATCGAGGTGGTAGGACAGGAGACCCGCGTTTCCCGCACTCAGGTGGTCCTTATTCCAGCTATCTCCAACGTGGACAACGCGCCCAGCATCGACGTCGAGTTCGTGACACATCCATCCAAAGAACTCAGCGTCCTTCACGGAGCCAAACTCAGACGTTGCAGAGAACATGCGGGTGAAGTAGGGGCTCACGTCTCTAAGAAGAGGCTCGAGGAACTCGTAGGGTGTCGATGATGCGACAACCAATCGATACCTGCCCCTAAGACTCTGCAGCACTGGCACAGCGTCCGGGTAGAACTCGATAAGGTGCCGATGCGATTCGATGACCGGAGCGGAAGGCCCCAGTTCGAACTTGTTGAACCAGTAGTCGATGTCAAACCACTCGCGGCTCTTCATTCCGATACGCATGTACTCGGCGAAGACCGTTCTCTTGGCTTCCTGGACACCGATGCCGCGACTTCGCGCATACATTGAGGGCACGGCTTCCTGCCACACAGCAATCGAGAAGTCGTGGGTTGCGAGAGTTCCCTCGGCATCGAAGGATATGACGAGTGGCTCTGGAGCGCGCGTCCTCATGTGAAGGACAATGCTACCACAGGGCGAAGGTGGCTCCTCAATTTGCCCCGAAGCAACAGCATAGCTACAATGCACCGATGCGCACAGAAGAAGGCTCGAGCGGACTGATCAACGGATTCGAACTCGGGCCCATCCGCCCCCCAAGCGAAGCGTACTCCTTGCTTATCCGGGCCACCCGCAACTGTCCATGGAACAAGTGCCTGTTCTGTCATTGCTACAAGGACACGAAGTTCTCCCTGAGAACGGTTGAGGAAATCAAGCGCGACATCGACACCGCGCGGGAGATGCGCGACTACATCGAAGAGGCGTCGTGGCGCCTGGGCTACTCTGGCAACGTCCAGATGGCGGCTGCAGCAATCCTGAACCAGCCATACGGTGACGCTTCCCTGCGCAATGTCGCGTTGTTCCTCTACGCGGGAGGAGAGACTGCATTCCTGCAGGACTCGAACACGCTCATCATGCGGACTCCGGAGCTCATCGAGGTACTCAACTACCTCCATGTCGCGTTCCCGTCTCTCACGAGGGTCACGTCGTACAGCAGAGCCCACACCGCGGCGCACAAGACACTGGACGAATTGAAGGCCATTCGAGAGGCAGGACTGGTGCGCATCCACATGGGCCTTGAGACAGGCCACGACCCGCTGCTCGAGTACATACAGAAGGGGACCACTTCAGAACAGCAGATATCATCAGGACAGAAGCTGGTCGAGGCCGGCTACTCTCTGTGCGAGTACGTGATGCCAGGGCTGGGCGGAGAGGCAATGTCTGAAGGTCACGTGAAGGACACTGCCAGGGTGCTGAACGCAGTCAATCCCGAATACATCCGGCTCCGCAGCTTGCATGTATCGCCGACGATGCCCCTATGGGAGAGAGTTCAGAGCGGTGAGTTCAAGCTCCTTAGCGAGGACGCAGTCGTTGGAGAGATTCGAGGCATGCTGGAGCTTCTTGAGGTTGATAGCTTCTTCAAGAGCGACCACATCGTCAACCTGCTGATGGAGATCGAGGGCATGCTGCCGCAGGACAAGGCAGATATGCTGGCCATAATCGACAATTATCTGGAGATGCCCGACGAGGAACGTCTCAACTTCCAGCTCGGCAGACGGCTCCCTGTCTACGAGAAACTGGCAGACATGGAAGACCCGAACAGGCACGATAGAGTTGCAGAGCAGATGGCAAGAATGCGTGAGCGCGGCGACGACATCAATGAAGCAGTCCGCCGTCTGAAGGACCGTTTCATCTAGACGGGCACAGGGACGAGTTCCTTCACCATGTAGGCCCCGTCTTGTCGATATCCCAACTCGCCGTAGTACGCCCTCACTCCCACACCACTGAGCACGCGCAACGATGTAGCCCCGTATTCGTCAGTCACGATACGTTCGGCCTCCACCAACAGGCGCGCACCGAGTCCCCGGTGCTGGACCGCGCCATCCTGGCTACGGCCGAAGTCGACCTCGGGACCGAACACATGGAGTTCCCGTACGGTCGCAACGTAACCTGCAGCCTCACTGGCTGGCGTCGTTTCACAGAAAGAGAGCCTCAGCAACGCGAACAGCGTTCCGTTCGCGTCTTCGAAGGTCAGAAAGCACTCATGACACGGCTGAGCTTCGTAGTCCCGTCGCACGAACAAAGGTGGCCCTGGCTCCCAACCATCGCGAACACGATGTCCGTACTCGCGACAGCGGACACACTGGCACACGGCTCCCACTTCTGACATACGCTTGCGTATCGTCCCTCGCAGCGCAAGATCATCACATCCAGCGAGAATGAATCTGCGCGGTATGTCGCGCATCAGGCGAGCGATTCGCACGTACGGTGGCACAAGCTTCTTGATGTCTATGAGGAGATCTCGCATCTCGAGCGCGGTGCCCGGCACATACCTGTCCTCCCGATACCACGTCTCGAGGCGCGAACCTTCGACTACAACAGTCGGATAGAGCTTCATACCGTCCGGACGGAAGCGGCTATCTTCAAACAACTCACGCGTCATCTCGATGTCGTGAGCGAGCGAAGAGCCGGGCAGGCCGGGCATCCAGTGGTAGTACACCTTGAAGCCCTTCTCCCTGAGAAGGCGCGTCGCGGCCACGATTTCGGCCACACCATGCCCTCTATTCGTCAGTTCGTGGATGTCATCGTCAATGGTCTGGACCCCAAGTTCCACTCGCGTTACACCGAACTCAAGCATGCGTTCAACTTCGGCGGGTCCGCACCAATCGGGGCGCGTCTCGACGCACATGCCGACACAGCGATGTTCGGCGTTCTCGTTGAGCGCTTGCGCCGTCGCAAGGTCGGGTGATACTTCGCCGTTGAGGGCATCAAAGCATGCCTTGACAAACAAGTACTGGTAGTCGACCGGATAGGCAAGAAAGGTCCCGCCCATCACAATCAGCTCAACCTTGTGGACAGGATGTCCCATGTCCTTCAGCGTCTTGAGTCGTACGGACACCTGCCTGGCGGGGTCGTATTCGCACGTGATGGCGCGCAGAACGGCGGGGGATTCCACTGTGTAGCTCTTGGGAGCGCCTTCGGAAGAGGGACAATACACACAGTCTCCGGGGCAGGGAAATGGCTTGGCCATAACGGCCACCGGCGTGACACCGGAGATGGTTCGTGTCGCCTTCCTCATGCTAGGCTTGAGTCTAGCAGGCACTCACGATGACAACAAACAGGGACGTGTTCGATAGCATCGCGGACAGATGGTATGGCTTTCGACACTGGCCATTGCTACGGGCTGAACTGGAAGAAATGGCCGAACGCTGGGAAAGCGGTCGCCTCCTCAACCTCGGGTGTGCTCACGGTGCCGACTTTCTACCACTGTCGGGCCCGTTCGAGCTTGCAGGACTGGACTTCTCGCGCGAGATGCTACGCAACAGCCGTAAGTACATGCGGAAACACGGAATCGTCGCCGACCTTATCCAGGGCGACTTGAGGGCGCTGCCTTTTGCGACGTCCAGCTTCGATTTCGCGGTGGCAGTCGCCAGTTACCACCACGTGGAGGGTCACGAGCAGCGCCTGACCGCCTTCCAGGAGCTCCGGCGGGTACTTCGGCCCGGCGGCGAGGTCTACCTCACAGTCTGGAACCATGGTCAGCCTCGCTTCAGAGATGGCCCGCAAGACCTCCTCGTGCCGTGGAGGTCAGACAACAAGACGTTTCAGAGATACTACCACCTGTACCGGTACGAGGAGCTTGAAGGCGACCTCAAAGATGCGGGGCTCGACGTGCTGAAGCTGGAACCGGAAAGGCGGTACGCTGGTACCGAAATCAGGGCTTCGCAAAATATCTGCGCACTGGTGAGAAAGCCAGACTGAACGCCGTCGACTACGGCTGGATCGGCGGCACGCGACTGACTTTGTCCCTGCTTGGCAGTCCCGACTCAACCTCTTCCACGAACACATCAACCAGTTCGGCATCGAACTGCGTACCTGCAGCCTCCTTCAGCCGATGCAGCGCCACCTCGTCAGGCAACGCGTCGCGGTAGGGTCGCGCCGAAGCCATCGCCGCGAAGGCATCGGCAATCGCGAGGATACGTGCGCCGAGAGGAATCGACTTGCCGCGCAAGCCCTCGGGATACCCCGAACCATCCCACCGCTCGTGGTGATACAGGATGTGTCCGACACACGGGGCGAGGTCGGGCACATTGCCGACGATGTTAGCCCCGAGTCTCGGATGTGACTTGATGGACTCCCATTCCTCATCATCAAGACCACCCTTCTTGTTGAGGATGCGGTCCGGGACTCCAATCTTGCCGATGTCATGCAGCAGCGCTGCGGTACTTATGCGCGACACTTCGTCGGACGGAAGACCGATGGCCTCGGCGAGGACAACGGCATACGTATTGACCTTGCGCGAATGACCGTAGGTATAGTGGTCCTTCGCATCCACCGCAGCCGCCAGTGCGTACACGGCACTCAGGCCACTGCCCCTGTGATTGTCCCTGACTTCGGTTCCTTCTTCCACATCAGCGAAGATCTTGGCCGAGATATAGGTGCGGTTGCCACCCGTGTTCTTCGCGTAGTAGAGGGCTGTGTCGGCGGTCGTCACCAGCTCTCCGGGCATTACACCGTCGGCAGGATAGCTGGCCAGCCCAATGCTGGATAGCACGCCACTCTGACGCTGCTCCATTTCCTGCGCGATGCGCAAACGCACGCGTTCTGCAACCATGAACGCATCCTCGGGGCTCGTGCGGGGCAGAATGACGGCAAACTCGTCACCACCGTAGCGGAATGCCTGGTCGGCGTCACGTATCGCTCCGCTAACCACAGAACCAAGGAACCGGAGCAGTTTGTCGCCCGAAGGATGCCCGTACATGTCGTTGTACGCTTTGAACGAGTCGAGGTCCAGCATGAGAAGGGAGAACGTGCCATCATGCCTGGAGTGCCTGGACACCTCCTCCTTGAGTCGTTCTTCGAAGTGGCGGCGATTGAAGAGGCCGGTGAGTTCGTCAATCCGGCTGCGTTGCTCCGCCCTGGCGTACAGTGAAGCATTCTCAAGAGGAGTGGCTATCTGGCGACTCACCTGTTCGAGCAGTCGGATGTCCTCGTCGCGATAGGCATTCGGCTCACGACTGGCCACCATGAGCGTACCGATTACCTGGTCACGCACGACGAGTGGTAGGTGTACGAGCGCGCGGATGCCTTCCCGTACATAGTGGGTATCAGGCCAGTAGGTCATGGCCGTCTGCAAATCAGACTGGTAGGTGGTGCGGCGATACTTGAAAACCCATTCGGTCGCAGTACCCTGCAGAGGATGCACCATCTCCGCCATTTCCGTTGCCGCTATCTGACCGAACACTGCCTGCAGCCGGATTCTGTCTCCGTCCACCATTGCGACGGCCGCGTGGTCAAGCGGCACAACCTTCTTCAACTCCCGTGAAAACCCCTGGAAGATATCGCGCAGATCGAGGCTGGATGTGACTATCGAAGCGAGTCGATTCAGCAGCGTGAGCTCCCTCTCCTGCTTCTGCAACTGTTCGTATAGATACTGTTTCTCCATACTTGCAGCCACACGGCTGGCGACGGAACCCATGAGGTCCAGTTCTTCAACCGAGTATGGCTTCCCGTCCTGCTTGCTGCCCACCGCAAGTACACCGACGGTCTCACCGCGATTGGCGACGGGCAAGAACAGTTCAATCCCTGCAGCGCGCACATCGTCACGCTCCTGCTTCCACAGGGCCTGAAACTCGGGCAGTATACTCAGATACCTAACGGGAAGCAGTTGCCCTTCCCGGCGCAGCCACGACAGAATGGGGCTCTCATGCTTGATGCTCAGAGAACGGGTCACCTCGCCCGCGGAAATCGGCGGGTGGGCGTACCTGGTTACGAAATCGCCTTCCATGGAATCGGGCAGCAAGAGGCATGTGACCCTCGCGTCGACTGACCTCGCCGTCAGCGTCACCATCTGGCGTCCGAACTGCTCAAGTGTCTGTACGTCGAAGATACGCTGCATGAACTGCGAAAGCTGTTGGCGCGCCTCGTAGCGATTGCCTACGAACGCCTCCTCAACCTTCCGCTCAAGCGGAGCCCTAAGGACATGATTGAGTAGGAAGACGGTGGGGACTCCCACGGCGATGACGGTTCCCACCGTGGTCATGTCCAGGTCAAGACCAAAGAGCCGGTAGAGGGTGTACAAGACGCTTGCCATGACAACCACACCTGTGCCGTACAGTGACCCATAGAGTATGCCGCGCCTCACGAACACACCGACGTCGAGCAGCCGATGAGCGATGACCGCGTAAGTGAGGACGCCCGCCGTCAGCAGGTTGCCTATATGGGCCACCGGGAAGCTCCCGCCGGTGGGCAGAAAGGTGGCTGACAGGAAGACCAGAAACACGACAACCGTACCAATCAGGTATGCAAGATGATTCCTTTCGACCGCATCCGAGGAGCGTCGATGAGCCAGTATCAGTTTGACCAGGTCCCCTATGCCCAGGAGTACCGCCATCGTCCCGGCGATGATCACAAGTGGCAGACCGTAGCTGACGTTCAACCCGTCCGGCGTCATCTCAGTCGTCCGCGGGATGATGCCAGACACGCACAGGGCGACAGTGGCAATCAGGAACCCGTACGCAACGGGTACGCGTGGTTGTTCACGTCGGAAATACGCAGAGACGTAGTAGTGATACTGAACAATGGCCCAGATGGCGACTGATATGACTATCTGTGCCCACAGGGTCTTGTGGTCCAGGTAGTAGTTACTCCGTGCGAAGAAGTCCGTGACGCTCCAGAGAAACGCGGGTATCAGGAACGCGACGAACAACCTCTGGCGGCGTTCCCATGGTCGGTTCGCGAGCATGAGGGCGATGAGGGGCAGGTATGCGATGGACGCGAAGACAGGAACCACCACGTGGGTGTTCATGGGGCAATTATGGCATACGAGGGTGCTTCGTCAAGAGATAACCATAGTCCTGCCGCAACACAGTGCCGTAGGAATGAAAACGGGGATTTTCGCCCGAATGGCGGCGCAGGGTACTAGTACTGAGGTAACCGGGCCTCACATTCCGTCAGACAGCAGCAAGGGGGATGGCCCTAAGACCATCCCCCTCAAGAGATGCTGTGACTGAAATTCAGGCGGTTACGGTCTCGGTCCTCGAGGCTGGAGCCGTAGCAACACGCTCGACTTCGATTGCGGGTTGTGCGAGCGCCTCGATGGTGGCATCGGAGGCGTTGATGTGGGCCGGTTTCAAATGACCGAGGTCCGCACCTTCGTTCTGACGCCGGGTGATGAAGCGCGCGAACGCACCCGAGGGGAGGTAGCTTACACGCAACGGCAGATTCTCGGGCGGCTCCTCCTCCTCACCGAAAATGGAGTAAATGTTGAAGTTGTAGCGCTTGTCCAGCTCGCGGAAAGCCTGATAAAGCATGGACTCGAACGCAGTCTCAGAAGGCGCCGGCGACTGAGAGGTCTCAACGTAGAGATGCATCACCGCATGGTCGTCATTCACTTCCTTGCGGGCAGTCCAGTCGATGTAGGGCACTCCCGTAGCCTCAATCGCTTCCCAGATGACTCTTTCAGTCAGGCGACCAAAACCGGCGATGTCGATGAGGTCGTCAGCCCTGCGTTCGAAGACCATCTGCGGCAACTCTATGCCGGCGGCCTCGTTCCTCAGGGAGGTGATGCGAACTACATCGCCGATCCTGTATCTCGTCAAGGCGCCACCGTGAAGGTTGGTGATTACGACCTCGTAGGTCTCACCCGCCTGCACCTCGTCGAGCAGCACGGTCTTTGGTGTGTGGCTGTGGTCTATCTGGGCCTTCATCTGTTCGCGCTCCGGTATGAATTCGTAGAAGTTGAGGCCGGGAGTGAATGTCATTGTGTCGTAGTCCCACGCCTGCATCGCGTAGATGCCTCCCTCGGAACCGGCGTAGAGCTCCAGGGGAGCGCGGCCCCACAATTCAACCACTCGCTTCCTGAATACGGCGGCGTCAGTGCCGCCACCCAGTATCGCGGACACGTTCCACATGTCCTTGGGAAGCATCGGGCGTCCGGCAAGCTTGCTCTTTGCGAACCCTTTCATCACGCGAAGCAACGCTCCCCGCCTGCGCAGAAGCTTGCGCACATCCACGTGATTCGACTGGCTTCTGAGTTGCTCGCCCACCGTGACCAGCACCGAAGGCAGTCCGCCGAAGCCATCGAGTCCCTGGTCCAATGCCTGGACGAAGCCTTCCTTAATCTTGTCAGTGAAAGAAAGCCCTTCGACGTTCTCGGGCAGGAAATCACAGTTGATGGCCTTCCTGAGCTGCTCAGCCAGCACGCCAGAATAGTAGGGAGGCGTCGCGAAGGTTGACAGCACCTTGAGATGCTGTCTCATCTTGGACATGTCGCCCTTGTAGTTGGCGAGGCCCATAATTGCTATTGCACCGCAGAGCTTCTCCAGTTCGACAACAGAGGCCTCGGAGAGGGGAATCCACTTGGTCTCATACTTCCCGGTGTAGCCCGACGTCCGCACCCACTGCTCCGGCCGGGCAGGCAGCGTCTCTACCTGCTTCTCGGTCAGTTCCGGAATGTAGTCACCATAGGTGGTCAGGGGAACGACACTGCGAAACTCGTCTATCGACGAGGGCATTGCGCCACGCATGATTTTGCGTCCCAGTTGGCTGGCCTTGAGCAGCTCGATCTGCTCCTGCATGAGCCGCCGCTGGATGGTCATGAACTGCTCGATGGAGAGGTCCATGAAACCACAGCACATCTGCCACATCTCTTCCTTCTTGTTCTCTCTCAGAAGGTCTACCGGTCTTGTCATCACTAGCACCTCCGTGCGTGACTCTATGGCCACGCTTTTACTGGTACCGGGCAGTCTCTGCAGCAGCCAGCACACCACTGCATGGATGACATCATGACAATGGTCACAGGACTATGGAAGAGATTGTCTTCTAGAACTAAGTTCTAGTACCACGAAGAAAGTGAAGCCGGCGGAAAAGTGCGAAAAGAGAGGAAAAAGAAAGACCGCCCCGAAACGGGGCGGTCGTCATAGACGACGGAGGAACCACGGGCCTAGTCGCGATGCGTCTTGGCCAGCGTCCTCAGTTTCTTGCTTAGTTGTTCAAACTCCTCGTCCCTGGGCTCGCGACCCAGTTCGAGGCCATAGTTGATGAAGAAGTCCAGAAAGCTGCGCAGCAGTTCTTTCGCGCCCTCCTGAAACTGAACGAATTCCTCTCTCGTAACGGCATCGTCCTCATCAACAGCCGTTTGGGACCTCATGCCATCCTCCTTGTCCAGGAGTTGTCCCTCAATCAGCAGGTCGATGAACTCCGACCTGCTCAGTTCGCCCCTGTTCTCGTCGATCTTCCTCACAAGGTCGGCGTCAACGACCAGCATTCTCTTTTCGGACATTACAGTAAGTTCCTCCTTGTCTCGCTTCCGTGCTGGCGGAATCGGGGCAGACTGTCCGGTATTGGCCTACAGTTCGACATCGAGGATGTCCAGAACGCTCTCAATACTCCGAAGAAGCTCGGCACCCTTCTGCGTTACATGGTATCGAACACAGGGGTTGCCCACCTCAACTTTCGTAATCAGATCATTGCTCAGAAGGAACTTGAGGTACTTCTGTAGCTGGGCGTAGCTCATGTTCACGCTGTACATGATTTCAGTCTTGCCAGCGCCGTTTTCGCCGACCCGCAGCATCTCAGCGATGATCTCGATATTGGAACGCCTTCTACTCATGAAATGGGGGCCTTACCTAAGTACGGGTACCATACTACCAAAAGATTCTCCGCTGTCAATAGAACAAAGTTCTATTTGGGAGGAAAAGTGAGGATTCGTTCGCTATTGAGGGGAACAATCCCCCCGGAGTGCGCGGTCAGCGCTGGTTCTTCGCCCTGCTGACCATCACCGCAAGCACAATCAGGACGTTAAGCAACACGAGGGATCCGATAATCAGCCACACCCACGTTGGCGTACCTGCGGGCAGGAACCCGAGTGGCAGTTGATCAAGGGGCGACGGCCCGGGCTCAGGTTCACGAGCCGGCTCGGGGATAACAGTGAATGAGGCTATCATCCACTCGCTGGTGACCGGTTCAAGTGCGCGGACCTTCCAGAAATATGTCTTGCCCCAGTCGAGTTGGCCGGGATAGACGTACGCGCTTCTATCCAGCTCCTCGCGGGCGAGAACGTTGCCAAACTCATTGTCGTCAGAGAGATACAGCTCGTAGACGGTGGTAGGAGGGAAGCCCGTCCACGAGAGGCCCGGCGTTCGAGAGATGCCCTGTGCGCCCGGCTCCGGGGCGTCAGGTTGTGGAGCAACGTGCATCGAATGGACGGTCGTGCCAGCGGCGACAGAGAAACGCATCGGCGGAGACCACCTCGAGTGAACCTCCTCTCCTTCCTCGGTGCTGGTCGCACGGATCTTCCAATAGTACGTCCCCCCACAGTCGAAACTGAACGGTATCTCGAAA
>Ga0272443_10002795_pt1 | contig 21590 bp, 13 predicted proteins | sample SSMAcet12_FD_193581 | JGI IMG/M metagenome (GOLD analysis project Ga0272443, IMG submission 193581) | Marine sediment archaeal communities from Little Sippewissett salt marsh, Falmouth, MA, United States - SSM-Acet-12 | ecosystem: Environmental > Aquatic > Marine > Wetlands > Sediment ... | reverse complement strand
TCGAACCCCCGTCCGAAAAGGGCGCCAGATCATCTTCTACGTGCGTAGCCAACTCATTTATTCTCGCCCCGGTTGCTGCCGAGCGGCAGGCCACAACCGGCGCCAGCCTTTATAGTTTAAGTCTCCCGTAAAGGCATTCGGGAAACCGAGCCTTCCAAACCGTCGCTCCAGCCCGCCCGGAAAGGCGGCAGGCAGGTGGAACGGGTTACCTAATTAATCAATTAGGCAGCCATGGCATAATCATATTCGCCATTTATAAAGTGTACCGGATATTTAACGAGAAATCCGGAGTCCCTCGGCACGCCGACAACCCCTCACCAATCCCGTCGAAACCATTTCACCCCCAGGGCACTAGTGCCACTTGGCCTTCGGTCTGCCATTTCGGGATTTTTTCCCGAAAAATCACACCGACTAATTTACTCGGCCAAGTAGTAAAAGCATTATTTGTCAAAGAGCAGCACTTCTATAACGTTATACCGATATAGTCGGTTTCATATTCAATATAAATAACCACTTTTATTTGTCAATCACCACACGGCAGACTTTCCAATATTAAATCATGTATTGACTTAAGCAACGAGTGGAAAGTCACCGCCGCGCGATATTCTCGTATTGCTGTTATCCGGAAATATCACACCGCCAAAGTCCCGATATATCATACGGTTGCCCTGTTTTCTATACGCGATAGCTTGCCTTTTACAAAAAAGCATAGCATATTGACAGTGGAAATTCGTCTATTAATCGAGCGAGAATTTCAAATTAGATAAAAATCCAAAATCTGTCATTGGTAATTGCATCGCCAAATATTAGGCATGACAGAAAATATGAATTCATTTTGCCGGGAGGGGAGACATGGCTTCAAAAAAAATCGAACAAACTAAAACATCGGTTGCATTTTGGCTGTTTGTTGCCGTCGTGCTACTTGCCGTCAACGCCACCGCATTGGCGCGGCTTATACCGGGCGAAGATTATTACCCGATCAAAAAACCATCCGACAGCCTGACCGAACCATACCAGAAAATCGCCGTCCATGATATAGGCGAAATCGGTCTGACCGTCACCAATATCGGCCAGCTGGGAACCGGTTTCATCGGCCCCGGAATACTCGATCCAGCCACCGGCCTGCCGGCGCCCTCATGCGAATATCCGCTCGGTACCGGCAATGAATATCTCTTCGCCGGAGCTTTCTGGATCGGTGCCGTTGTCGGCGATGACACCCTGGTTTCGGTCGGCATGGACGGTTGGAATCAAATTGAAGAAATGTGGCCCGATGTCTGGCCCGACGGTGATATTATCCACCGCTCCATCTATGGGCCCGATGCCGAAAACGCCGTCTCCGAAAAGGATTTTGTCGCCGTCTATACCGACACCCTGACCGACCCGGCTTATGTCGAAAATGACCCGATCGACGGGCCCCATATACCGCTGAATATCGAGGTTACACAGAACAGCTATGCCTGGAGCGATCCATACACCGAGGATTATGTAATTTTCGATTACAATATCAAAAATATTGGCGCGGAAACGATGGAAAAAACATATTTCGGAATTTATGTCGATGGCGATGTATTCTCCGAAACCGATGTTTCGGGTTATCTGGATGATATCTGCGGTTTCAGAAAAACCGTGCCGTCCCTGCTGGGTCATGGTTTCGAGGACACCATCAACCTAGCCTGGATCGCCGACAACGACGGTCTTCCATCAGGTGGCGCCTGTCCGTTCGGCGAAGACCCGCTCACCGCCGTCACCGGCGTCAGAATTCTGCGTACCCCATCGGATTCAGCCAATATTACATTCAATTACTGGTTTTCAAATTTAGACGGTTTACTGGATTGGGGTCCGCGTCAGGATGAGACCCCTTTCCGAGACTTCGGCGATACTCCGGGTCAACAACTCGGCACCCCGACCGGCGACCATAATAAATATTACATCATGAGCCATCCCGAGATAGACTATGATCAGATATTTGCCGCTGTTCCTCAGGCCGTCAATGGCTGGCTTTCACCGCTGAATGTGGGTGGTTCCGGTTTGGCACAGGATTTTGCCGATGGTTACGATACCCGTTATCTTCTGTCGGTCGGGCCGTTCGATATCGCGCCCGGACAGACTCTGCCGATCGCCTTTGCCTGTGTCGCCGGCGAAAATTTCCACACCGTCTGCAATGCCTTCGATTCGCTGTTCGATTATGACGATCCGCAACCGTACTACGACTATTTGAATTTTTCCGATATCGGCTTCAATGCCGTCTGGGCCGAATGGGTCTATGACAACCCGGGAGTCGATACCGACGGCGACGGTTATCGCGGAATGTATTACATATATGGCAGTGAATCCACACTGGTTTGCTATTATGATACTATAAGCTTCGAACCCCTGCAAGTGGATACAACCTGCGGCTATGAATATGTGGTAGCCGACACATTGTACTACGAGGGCGACGGCGTTCCCGATTTCAAACCGCCCGATCCGCTCGATATCGGCGACAATCCGACCGATGGAACACTGCCCGAATATTTCGCCCTGAACCAGAACCATCCCAACCCCTTCAATCCGAATACGACGATAGGTTTCAGCCTGACACGCAACGCCCGGGTCAAACTCGAGGTGTACAATATCCTCGGACAAAAAATAAAAACGCTTCTGGACGGCGAATTGAATGCCGGGGATCATGAAGTCGAATGGGACGGACGAGGCGAAAACGGAATAACCATGCCGACCGGGGTCTATTTTTATCGTATCGAAACCGGTGACAAAGCGACCGCAAGAAAAATGCTGCTGCTGAAATAATATTCCTACCGCCGAGATATGAAATTGCAGGGGCCGGGAAACTTCCCGGCCCCGTTTATATCTCGCCGAAATATATATCTCTGCCGGATAGCAGTTTATACGCAATATCCAACTTCGTCCATTTTTCCCTTGACCAATATTAGATGAAGTTATATATTATAAACAGGAATCCGGACCTGGACAATCTTAAATTATTGACAGCATTGGGAGGTGCAAGATGGGTTCTACATTTGTCCGGGTTGCAGTCTGTTTGATCCTTTTGATAGCCCCCCTCACCGTTTCGGCCTACTATCATGAAGGCGCGACAGACGCAACCGATAAGGATTTCCCCCCTCGCATTATCGTAAAAGTAAACGCCAATACCAGGTTGACACCTGTACTCGAGAAAGGAGGTCATGCCACTGTCGGCATCGCGTCGCTCGACGCCGTATGCCGTAAACATGATATCGAAAAAGTCGAACACTTGCTTCCGGAAGCAACAAGGCAGCGTCATCCGGATTTCCTGAAAAATGTCCTTGTTGTCAATGTCCCGGAAGGCAAAGACATGAACAGCCTGATGGCTGATTACCGCAAACTCGACATGGTCGAGTATGTCGAGCCGGATTACGTTGCTCAGCTGTATGAAATTCCAGATGATTCCCTCTATGAATATCAATGGCCGTTGCATAACATCGGCCAGGAATATTTCCATGTCGAGCGCTATCCCGGCTCCGAAAATGATTCGCTGGTGCTTGTAACCGGAACCTATGATGCCGATATCGACGCCCATGAAGTCTTCGAAAGCCCGCCCGATCAGACAAAGACAGCGGTTGTTGCCATTCTCGATACCGGGGTCGATATGCTTCATGAGGATCTCGTGGGGAAAATATTCGTAAATGAAAATGAAATTCCCGATAACGGTATCGATGACGATCACAACGGGTATATCGACGATGTCAACGGTTGGGATTTCTGCAGCCCGATTGGATACTTTTTCGAGTTCGGGGAGGATAACGATCCAAGCGATCCGCATGGTCACGGTACCCACTGCGCCGGCATTGTCGCCGCTACAACTCATAACGGCAAGGGTGTCGCGGGAATGGTCGACAATTGTCGGATTATGCCGCTCAAATTCGGGCCGATCATGCTTACATCCGTTGCGGCCAAAGCCATTATCTACGCAGCCGACAACGGCGCCGACGTTATCAGCAACAGCTGGGGTATGGAATGGCCGGTGAAACTCCTCGAGGACGCCATTGCTTACGCCCATTCCAAAGGGGTTATCGTGGTCGCCGCTTCAGGTAATGACGGGTATGAATTTGTCAATTACCCGGCTTCATATGAGCATGTTATTGCAGTCGGCGCCAGCGACAGCGACGATAAGGTTACCACGTTTTCCACTTTCGGCCCTCATATTTCCTTGATCGCACCAGGCCTGGCGATTCTGTCTCTGCGGGCGGCCAGCACAGATATGTACGGCAGCTCCGATGAACATAATGTGCATATTATTGATTATGTGTACTATATCGCCTCGGGAACAAGTATGTCCGGACCGCATGCGGCCGGCGCGGCGGCCTATTTGAGATCGATTTCTCCGGGTATCACTCCCGATAAAGTGCGGGATGTTCTCGAAACGACAGCCGACGATATTGTCGATCCTTATGGAGAAGGGGAGAGCTACCCCGGCTTCGATATCTACAGCGGTCACGGCCGACTCAATCTGAAAAATGCAGTCGATAATACTCCAATGATCCATGCCATTATCGACTCGCCGATGAACAACCAGTTTATTTCCGAAGCGGTCGATATTACCGGAACCGCCGACGGTGATGATTTTACCGGTTATGTCCTGGAATACGGCCCCGGAGAAAATCCGGAGACATGGACCGAGATAACATCGTCATCGTTTCCGATTACCGATGATATTCTGGGGACATGGTATTGTTCCGGCCTTAACGGTGAGTACACCATCCGGCTCAGGGTGGGTGAGTTCAATCTCGAACAGGTCAACGTCTTTGTCAGCAGCGCCACCGAGGCAATTGCCGAATTTGTCTCGCCGCTCGACGGCGATACGTTAATTTCTTCGGCTATGACGGTTATCCGGGGCAATGCCGTCTGTCCCGATTTCAGCCATTACACGCTGGAATTCGGGGAAGATGAAAATCCAACCGAATGGGAGTTGCTCGATGAGATCGGCGTTCCCGTGATCGACGGCGGCGAACTGGGGGTCTGGGCCTCGGGTGAGGAATTCGAAGGCGCCTATACTCTCCGGCTTTCGGTCTATTCCACCGGCGGCCTCGAAACCAGCACAACCGCAACAGTCGAAATACGCAATCCCTTCGGCGGCGATAACGGCTGGTCGGTGTCGCTTTCAGGATCCCCGGCATCACTGCCCAACTACGGCGATTTCGATTATGACGGCGTCACCGATATTGTTATCGGAACCGATGCCGGTTTGAGATTCTATAATCCGGACGGCACCAAAAAAACCGAAGGTGTGCCCGACCTGCCCGATTACGATTTTCGAACTCCGGTTGCGGTAGGTAATCTCGACGGTGACGGGCTCGATGATTTCGTGGCCATCGGCGCCTATCTCGATAATACGGTGGCGAAAATCTATGCCTTTCCGTCGGGTGCGGCTCCTTTTGAAATCGATGTTTTTCCGGGGCCTTATGTTAATGGCTTCATTGCGGGCAGCTCTTATATGCTTCCGATGCTTGTTCTCAGGGACAGCGATATGGACGGGTACGACGAGATACATTATTTTACCGGCAATTTCCCGGGTAGCTGTGATTGCGACGACAGTACCTGTATGCCTCCTATACCACATTATCTTATATATGAGCAGGATGGGACGCAATCAGCCGATATTGCCGGTGATCCCGATATCAAAGCGCCTTTCTTTGCCGCCGATATCGACAAGAACGGTCTCGATGAGATATACCGCGCCTATGATATAGTTTACAAGTATGATCAGGCCGGAAATATGATCGACAGCATTGACCTTAAACTGGAAGAAGGGTATGGGTTCAAAGCCAACAGCATGTCGGCCGTCGATATCGACCTTGACAGCCGGCTGGAGCTCATTGTCTTCGGTGTATACGGACAAATATTTGAAACCGCCTGCGGACCTACAATCGACGGAACTTATTATATCTTCGCCCTGGATGAGAACCTCGATATCATTTCCGGGTGGCCCCGTAATACGAGTATAGGTGATTTTCTGGTGCCGGATCACCCGGTTTTCTGCGATATGGACGGCGACCGGGAACTTGAATACTTCGTAAATTCCTATGATCATTCAACCGGATCGATTATGGCCTGGAACATGGATGGAACGCCCTTTGTTCCCGGCAGTCCCCTGGCCTTTTTTGCCGCAATACCCCATATCGGTGTGATGCGCTGTTTGATGATGACCGATATGGATGGTGACAATTTACCCGATGTAATCGCTTCGGGGCAAATAGATGTATTCGCGCATTACTCCAATGTAACGATACATGCCTGGGATATGGAAGGAGAAGTGATGGATGGCTGGCCGCTGATCACTCAAACCAACCTGGTCATCGGGGGTTCCGCGACCCAGTCGTTCTACCCCGTCATCGGTGATTTCGAGGGTGACGGTGATGTCGACCTGATGATATCCACATCCAATAAACGACTCATGTTCACGTCTTTCAACGGCGTGCCGTACAATCCCGAAACAGCCGTCATGCCGTACTGGAAATACAATCGAAACATGACCGCTATCCATCCCCTGATGACCGTCTGCACCGACACCGACGGCGACGGCTACGGTGATCCCGGTTATCCCGGCAACGAATGTCCCGATGATAACTGCCTGACGATATTCAATCCCGATCAGGACGATCTGGACGATGACGGACTGGGCGATGCCTGCGATGAATGTACCGATCCCGACGGCGACGGTCTCGGTATTCCGGGACTGGAATATCAAACCTGCCCCGAGGACAACTGCTCCTGGGTATATAACCCGGATCAGACCGATATTGACGGCGACGATGTCGGCGATGTCTGCGACAACTGCGTCGATGTGGTTAATCCCGAACAGGTCGATTCCGACGGCGACGGTATCGGCGACCTGTGCGATATCTGCACCGACACGGACGGCGACGGCTTCGGCGATCCCGGATATCCGGGCAACACCTGTACGGAAGATAACTGCCCCTGGACCTACAATCCGGATCAGCTTGACTCCGACGGTGACGGCCTGGGCGATGTCTGCGAAAACTGTCCCTTCGCGTACAACCCCGATCAGGATGATTATGACGCCGACGGTATCGGCGATTCCTGTGATGAATGTACCGACAGCGACGGCGACGGTTTCGGCGATCCCGGTTTTCCCGAGAATTTATGTTTTCTCGATAACTGTCCCGACGTAGCCAACGAACTCCAGGCCGATAACGATTTTGACGGTCTCGGCGATGTCTGCGATAACTGCCCCGGAAATGCCAATCCCGGGCAGGAGGACGGCGACGAGGATGGTGTCGGCGATATATGCGACAACTGTCCTTATGACCCCAATGAAAGCCAGAAGGATTCGGATGATGACGGTCTCGGCAATGCTTGCGATAATTGCCCGTACGACTATAACCCGGGTCAGGAGGATGCCGACAGCGACGGTATCGGCGATATATGCGAGTATATCTGCGGCGATGTCGATGACAGCGAGACGGTCAATATTCTGGATGTCGTCTTTCTCATAAATTATCTCTACCACGGAGGGCTTGCACCCGATCCGATCGAATCGGGTGATGCCGACGGGAACACAATCCTGAATATTCTGGATATCACTTATCTGATAAACTACCTGTACAAAGACGGCGCCCCGCCGGTCTGTCAGTAGTCTAACACATTTCGAATACCAAACGGGTGCCGCTTTGCGGCGCCCGATTTTTTTTATTTTTTTTATTCCCGAATCCGCCGAGAAATTTATACTTGTACTGTTCAAACCGTGGCATTTTACGAACATTACTAATATAAAATGTAATAATACAGACTTATTTGATAATTCATTGCCAGAGTCTGCGGCTTCATGCACCCTTTGGATAGACCTCGGATCACCGTGCATCAAATCTCGAATCCGCTACTAAACAGGAGGCATCCATGAGAAGCATGTCAGGCTTTTTCGTGTTGCTGTTCATCGTGTGCGTTCTAACCCCCTCAGCGAATGCGCAGTACACCGGTGAACCGAACCCATCAAAACAGGTTGCCCCGCACCGCCTAATTGTAAAACTAAAAACCGATGCGGCTCCCCGGATCAAAATGAATCGGGGTACAGTGTCGGTCGGTATTCCCGCTTTCGACGCCCTCAATCAAAAGCATGGAATATCGAAAATGGAACGGCTTTTCGACGAAAGGGCTGGACGACGACTGTCCAAAAAGTTCAGCAATATCATGCTCATCGAGATTCCCGACGGCAAGGACGCCCTCAACCTGGCCTCGGAATATAATGAGCTCGAGGAGGTCGAGTTCGCCGAACCCGATTTTATGATGCAACTGCATGCTGCTCCCAACGACCCGTATTATATTCACCAGTGGGCGATGAACAATACCGGCCAGGAGCATTATTATCTCGATAGATATGAAGGCTACTTCAACGACACCCTGCGTCTTCATAGCGGCCAACCCGACGCCGATGTTGACGGTCAGGAGATCCTCGACAATACGCCGGCCGGCGGCAGAAATGTAATTGTCGGCGTGGTCGATTTCGGCATCGATTTCAATCACCCCGATATCATCGACGTTCTTTGGACCAATACCGATGAAATTCCCGATAACGGTATCGATGACGACTTCAACGGATTTGTCGATGATGTGAAAGGCTGGGATTTCAGCGGTGATGTCCAGCAGATTATATTCGAAGATAATGATCCGACCGATACCTACGGGCACGGCACCCACTGCGCCGGGATTATCGCTTCCCCGGCAGGGAATAATGAAGGTATCGCCGGTATCGCCCAAAATTGTACGATTATGCCGGTCAAAATGTTTCCCAATGGATATCATTCGGTCGCCGCCAAATCTATCCTGTACGCCGTCGACAACGGCGCCAAAATTCTCAGTATGAGTTGGGGAAGCTCATTTAGTTCTTACCTTGTCAAGGCCGCGCTCGATTACGCCGAAGAGCAGGGCGTTATCATGGTTTCATCGAGCGGAAACTGCGGCCTTTACCTGAGGACCTACCCGGCCTCTTTCGAAAACGTGATTGGCGTCGGGGCCACCGATTGCTTTGACAATGTCACTACGTTTACGACCCATGGTTATCTTTCGGTCTCCGCTCCCGGTCTTGATGTTCTGTCACTGCGGGCCGAGGGAACCGATATGTACATAACTACCGAACCGGACGTGCATATCATCGATGAGATATATTATCTCTGCTCGGGAACCAGTATGGCCTGCCCTTACGTCGCCGGGGCCGCCGCCTGTCTGCTCTCGGCTTCGCCCGGCCTGACCCGTGAACGGGCCCAATATCTGCTGGAATCGACAGCCGATGATATGATCGACCCGTACGGAATCGGCGACAGCCTGCCCGGCTACGATATTTACAGCGGTTACGGCCGCCTTAATGCCTGGAACGCCCTCCAGGCCATACCCAGAGTCCGGGCCGCTATCGATTCCCCGGCCGATAATGACATCGTATCGGGGGTGGTCGATATTATCGGACTGGCCGACGGCGCCGAATTCGCCGATTACATCCTCGAATACGGCTTCGGCGAATCGCCCGACGTTTGGACCGAGATCACGACATCGTCCGCCCCGGTCACCGACGGTGTGCTGGCGCAATGGGATACCGACGGTATCGAAGGGAACTGCGTTATAAGGCTTCGAGTAGGCGAATACAATGTATCCAGTATAAATTTACATATTATCAATTTGAATGAGAGCCGGGCCGAAATACTTTCGCCCAACGAGGGCGATACCGTGATAACGACATATCCCAATTATATTACCGGTGTGGCGGCGTGTCCCGACTTCCACTACTGGACACTCGAATACGCCTACAGCTACAACCCTTACTCATACACCATGATTGATTCGAGCAATATTCCCCTTCTGACCGATACGGTAATTTGCAGGTGGGAAAATACCATGCTGAGCAACACATCATACACACTCCGCCTTACGGTATATTCTCATACGGGGCCGGCCGCATCATACAGTACCAACGTATTCCTGCAATCACTGTTCAGCATGCCATATGGCTGGACCATCTCCGGTCCCGATACCCTGGCTGAAATGATCAATTACGGTGATTTCGACGGCGACGGCGGCATTGAGTTCCTCGTCGGAACCAATACCACGATTCATTTTTATGACTGCAACGGCAACCGTAAAACGGCCGGTATGCCCATTGTACCCCAACATGAATACCTGATTCCCCCCGCCGTAGGGAACCTCGATGGTGACGGTATCGATGATATTGTCGCATATGCCTATGAATGTTATGAATGCGACACATCCTGGCTGGTGGGCCTGCCCTCTTCAGGATCCCGGTTTGACATAAAAATTCCGGGAAAGCCGGGGCAAAATGATATTTTGAAGAACAACGATCCCGAATGCCGACCATACATATATCTCAAGGATTGGGATGGTGACTCCCTCGATGAGATTTTTGTATATTCCTCGAAAGCGTCAAGCATGGCACTGAGGAAAACCCATTTTTACTATATATTCGAATCCGACGGCACCCAGGTATGGGAAACGCCCTGGGCCGATTCCGGTCATTATTATTATTATACGGCCGATATCGACAATGACGGTACCGACGAGATTTACCGTGCCGGAAACTGGCTTCACCGGGTCGATATGGATGGTAATCTGCTCGACAGTGTCTCGCTCCTGTTCGAACCGGACCATACCGAGTTCCGGACCATTCAGATGCAGGCTGTCGATCTCGATTACGACAGTAAACTCGAATTGGTCGTTTTCGGTATCTCAGGTGAGTGCTGGGAGTATCATCCTCAGGGAAAGCCGTGCGATATCGGCGGCTTTCATTATCTGTATGCCTTCGACGAAAATCTCGATCCGCTACCCGGCTGGCCGAGATATATCGGTTACCACAACCGGCTCAACTATGTTATGTCATCACCGGTCTTTTGTGATTACGATAACGATAACGCCTTCGAGTATTTCGCGACAATCCATGACCATATACATGGCGCGTTTATGGGATGGGATGACGACGGTACGCCGCTGGTGGAAAGCGATGATATGGGGGCGGGTATTTTAACTGAATTGCCGACAAGAAACATTATCAGCAGTCCGGTGATTTGCGATACCGACGGCGACGGCAACCCCGACATTCTGGGGACCATCGATCATGATTATCTGTTTGAGAACCCTTCCTGCGGTTTTGCCGCTATCAACACCGGGGGTGAAATGATCGACGATATGTCGATGACCATCCAGAATGGCATACAATTCATGCCCACCAAGGATTATACGCCTCTGGTGGGCGATTTCGACGAGGACGGCCATCTCGATATTTTGAGGACATGGAAAAACAAACTCTACTTTACGTCGCTGGATCATCCGTACGATTCCACCACGACTTTATATAACATCCGAAAATACAACCGCAAACTGAACTGCGTCTGCCCGGAAATCGCACCCTGTATCGATACCGACAATGACGGCTGGGGCGATCCGGGAACACCGGGGAATATCTGCCCCGACGACAACTGCCCGTTGGTGTGGAACGCCAACCAGTCCGATATCGACGGCGATGGTATCGGTGATGCCTGCGATGAATGTACCGATCCCGACGGCGACGGGCTGGGCAGTCCCGGCTATGAGGCCTCGCAATGCCCGACCGACAACTGCCCCGATATCTACAATCCCGATCAGTCCGACATCGACGGCGACGGCGTCGGCGATGCCTGCGACAATTGCCCCGATATGTTCAATCCCAACCAGGAAGATATCGACGGCGACGGGATCGGTTACAAATGCGAGGATTGTGTCGATCTGGACGGCGACGGTTATGGTAACCCCGAATATGCCCGGAACAGTTGTCCCGATGATAACTGCCCCGACGATTATAATCCCGACCAGGCCGATTCCGACGGCAACGGGGTCGGCGATGCCTGCGATTTTGCCTGCGGCGATGTCAATCTCGACGGCAATATCAATTTGCTCGACGCCACATTCATAATTCGATATCTGTATATGGACGGTCCCGAACCCGAACCGATGAGCCGATGCGATGTCAATGCCGATGGCAACTGCAATCTCCTGGATGCGGTCACATTGATCAATTACCTGTATCAGGGCGGCCCCGAGCCGATCTGTTTATAACCCATAACACAAAATCGGGTGCCGCTTTGCGGCACCCGTCTTTTTATTGAAATATTGCGAGAAATCTAATCAAATATCTTCGGCCGCTTTTGCGGCGGCGTCATAAATCTGCTTTAGAGGAATATCCTTATCGATAGCTATTTTCTTGCAGTCCTCATATTCCGGCGCCGCGTTGACTTTCTTCCCGCCGACCCGGCTTATTTTAACCCGCACCGCGCCGTACTCCGTCTCGACCGCAACTATCTCGCGTTTCAGTTTTCTCCGCGATACACCGTGCATCCGGACACCGATTGTCGTCGTCTCGGCGAACATAATCGCCGTCAATTCATCGACTTTCTCCGGCGCGCAGAAAACACTCAGCAACACACCCGGACGGTTCTTCTTCATATACACCGGCATCGTGTAAACATCGAGCGCGCCGTGCCGGATAAGTTTCCCGGTCACATAATCATACAACTCCGGATTCATGTCGTCGATATTGGTCTCGATCACCGTCACCGTGTCGGTGTCATAATCGCCGTCGGCCGTCTCGCCGATTATTACCCGAAGAAAATTGGGTATTTCCAATAAGCCGGTGCCGCCGCCGTAACCGGTCATCTCGATATCCATCTCCGGCATATCGCCGAATGACTCGGCCAGCGTCGTCACAATCGCCGCCCCCGTCGGTGTCGTCAGTTCTCTTTCGATACCGGTCGAGTAAACCGGCACACCGGTCAACAGCTCCACCGTGGCCGGCGCCGGAACCGGTATTTTGCCGTGTTGACAATTTACAAAACCGCGGCCGAGATGAATTTTTGAGGCGTACACGCGCTCGATACCGAGCAGGTGCAAACCGGTCACCGAACCGACAATGTCGATTATGGCATCGACCGCGCCCACCTCATGGAAATGAATCTTCTCGATTGTGGTGCCGTGTATTTTGGCCTCGGCAACCGCCAGCCGTTCGAATATCTTCTTGCTTTTCGTTTTGATATCGTCGCCGAGACCGCTCCCGTCGATTATCTCGTAGATATCTTTCAGATGTCGGTGCGCCTTTTGCTCCTCAATCTTGACATTCACCTGCGTCCCGCCGATTCCGTTTTTGAACACTCTTTCCGAAGTTATCTCATAGCCGGTAAGATTCAGCTTCGCGAGCTCCTTTTTAAGATCATCGAGATTCAACCCGGCATCGACCAGCGCCCCCAGCGTCATATCGCCGGCGATTCCGGCGAAACAATCGAAATATATTACCTTCACTCTTTGACTCCCATAAGATTGATAAGACCGGCATAGTACCCGGCCCCGAAACCGTTGTCTATATTCATCACCGCCACTCCCGGCGCACAGCAGTTGAGCATCGACAGAAGCGCCGCCAGACCCTCGAAACTGGCCCCGTAACCGACACTGGTCGGAACCGCCACCACCGGCTTGTCCACCATACCGCCGACAACGCTCGCCAGCGCCCCCTCCATCCCGGCCACCACCACAATGACATTGGCGCTGAAAAGTTTCTCGCGGTTATCGAGCAGGCGATGCACCCCCGCCACCCCGATATCATAAAGCCGCTCGACCGGGTTGCCCATAACCTCCGCCGTCACCGCCGCTTCTTCCGCCACCGGTATATCCGAGGTTCCGGCGCTGACCACCGCCACCGTCTTGTCGGTTTTTTTCTCCACATCTTTCCCGATCAGTATTATCCGGGCCTCTTCATGGTACACCGCGTCATCGTGAATCTTGCTTATCGCCTCGTAAACCTCTTTCGAGGCGCGCGTGGCCATAACCGTATGTTCGTTTTGCAGGAAACGCTCAACGATGCCGACAATCTGCTCGATCGCTTTTCCCTGGCAAAAAATCACCTCCGGGAAACCTTTACGTATATTGCGGTGGGTGTCGATCTTGGCGAACCCGAGATCGTCATAGGGGAGATTTTTCAGGGCATGCATCGCGGCATCGATGTCGATTTTGCCGTCGCGCAATTCCCCGAGAAGTTTCCTGAGTTTGTCTTTGTTCATTGGTCCCGCCCGGATTTATTTTGCAATACCTCGTTCAAACTGCCCGATCGAAAACCCTGCAGATCGAGCGCCACATATTTATAACCGAATGACTTGAGTTTATCAATGATTTTTTCGCGTTTGGATCTGTCCAGCATGAGGCTCATTTTATCGGCCGGGATTTCGATCCGGGCGACATCGCCGTGGTCGCGCACCCGCAGCTCCCTGATCGCGAACGAGCGAAGATACTCCTCCGAGCGGCCGATACGTGTCAGTTTCTCCGGCGTGATCGTGTCGCCATACGGCACCCGAGAGGCCAAACAGGGTGAGGCCGCTTTGTCCCAGGTGGGAAGCTTCATCTCTTTCGACAGCGCCCGAATGTCGTCTTTGGTCAACCCGGCCTCTTTGAGCGGACTGATCACCCCGAACTCCGCCGCCGCTTTCGAGCCGGGACGGTAATCGCTGATATCGTCGAAATTCGAGCCGTCGAGGATCCATTTGATTTTCATCTCGCGCGCGATATCGGTCAACCGCGCGAACAGCATGTTTTTGCAGTGATAGCAACGGTCGGGCGGATTGGCGACAAAATTATCGTCCTGAAGCTCATCGGTTTTGATTACGATATAATTCACCCCGAGCGACTCGGCCAGTTCATTCGCCTCATCATAATCATGCGGCGGCGTCACCTCCGAATGTGCCGTCACCGCCGTAAGTTTATCCCCGAGCACATCGGCCGCCACCTTAAGAAGCAATGTCGAATCGACCCCGCCCGAAAAAGCGATCAAGGCGCTCTCCAGCCCCGCCAGCCGGTTTTTTAGCTTCTCCAGCTTCGCCGTCAATTCATCCGATCGTTTATTCGCAGTCATGTTTTCTTTTACACTTCCCATAAATTCCTAAATCGTATTGAGAAGACATAATTAAGATACGCGATTGAACGAAATATAATATAACGAAATTGTGATATAAATAAAACGCCGGGATTATTTATCCCGGCGTTGGCAATGTGAAAATTTTCCTCACCCCATTTTCGCCGATAGAAAATCCTCGATCTCGGCGATTTTGTGGCGCGTCTGCTCCATACTGTCGCGGTCGCGAATCGTCACCGTGTCGTCCTCTTTCGTCTGACCGTCAACCGTGATACAGAACGGCGTCCCGGCCTCGTCCATACGGGCGTAACGCCGCCCGACCGAACCGCCGGCATCGTAGAAAACCTTGAATTTCTTCTTCAAATCATGATATATCTTCAGCGCGATTTCCGGCATCCCGTCTTTCTTCACCAGTGGGAAAACCGCCGCCTTGATCGGCGCCACTTTGGGCGACAACTTGAGCACCGTCGATTTGTCTCCACGCGTTTCGTCTTCCTCATAAGCATCGACAAGAACCGTCAGCAGTGTCCGGTCGCAGCCGGCCGAGGTCTCGATAATGTACGGTACGAATTTCTCCTCGAACCGCTCGTCGATATACCGCATATCCTTCCCGGTCGCCTCCTGGTGCCGCGAAAGATCGAAATCGGTCCGGTTGTGAACACCCTCGAGTTCCTTCCAGCCGAACGGGAACTCATACTCGATATCATAAGCCGCCTTGGCATAATGCGCCAGATCATCCGGGCCGTGCTCGTGCCAGCGAAGTTTCTCCATGTTGATACCCAGCTCGGTGTACCAGTTCCAGCGCTGCTCTTTCCAGTACTCGAACCACTTCTCGTCTTCCGTCGGGGGAATAAAAAACTGCATCTCCATCTGCTCGAACTCCCGCGTCCGGAAAATAAAATTACCCGGCGTGATCTCGTTGCGGAACGCCTTACCGATCTGGGCGATACCGAATGGAATTTTCTGCCGCGAGGAATTCTTCACATTGAGGAAGTTGACATAAATACCCTGTGCCGTCTCCGGGCGTAAATACACCGCCGCGCTGTCGTCGGCCACCGGCCCCATGAACGTCTTGAACATAAGGTTGAACTGCCGCGCCTCGGTCAGCGTCTTGTTGCCGCAGGCCGGACACCGCTCCGGATCCTTGTTGTCCTGGAGATCCTCCGCCCGAAACCGCGCCTTGCAGGTTTTGCAGTCCACCAGCGGGTCGGTGAATTCGTCGATATGCCCCGAGGTCTGCCAGACTTTCGGATGCATCAAAATCGCCGCATCCAGACCCTCGACATCGTCACGGCGGGCGGTCATCGCCTCCCACCAGAAGGTCTTGATATTTCTTTTCAACTCCGCGCCCAGCGGGCCGTAATCCCAGCATGAATTGAGACCGCCGTAAATTTCCGATGACTGAAAAATATACCCGCGCCGCTTGCACAGCGAAACCAGCCGATCCATTTTATCATTCTTGTTCTTTTTTGCCATGGTCACTTTCTCGATTTTATGTTTATGCCGGTCTGTTCACAACCCGCTCTACAATTTTTTCAAACTTGTCTTTTTCAGCTTCTCCAGAAACTTCAATGCGTTCAACTCTCTGGCATCAGTCTGGAAACGCATAAAACTGCTCAGCAGTTCCAGAAACTCCTCCGCCTCGTCGAGCTTCAGCCTGACCGCGGCCGACTCGACCAGCGAGGCGGTCTGAAGGCTGTAAATTTTGTCGAGCCTCTCAGATTGGAGCTTAATATAATATTCTCCCGCCATTTGGCAAGTCGAACATACCAGCCCGCCCCGCTCAGGCGAGAAAACATGATAACACCCCCCGTTCGAGTTGCTCATAACCGTCTCTTCTTTTTCCTTCCCGCATGAGTTACACCCGGCTAAATTGGGACGGTACCCCAGATAGGAGAGAAGCTTCAGAAAAAAGGCGAGAAATACCGGGATCACACCCGCCTTGGGTATACGGTCGATCAGCCGCAAATACTGAATCGTCAGATGATAAAGCCCCTCCTGCGGCTCGTCGATAGGGAGAAGGTCATACAGAAGCTCCAGCGCCGCCGAGCCGAATGTCAGCCGCCCCAGCGTCCCGTCGCTCTTGAACTCGAAAATCTCCAGCGGATCGACCTCGGATACGTAGCTGATATCCGATTTTTCCGACTTGAAATAACCCAGCTCCATCCGCGTAAACGTCATCAACCGCCCGCGTTTCGATTTGAGCGACCGCCCGCCGCGATCGACAAGCGACTGCCGCCCGGCGTTATCGGTAAAAATGGTGTGGATTTTCGACTGCTCTTTCCAGTTGACCGATTTGAGGATAATACCTTCTGACTTAACCTGGGGCATAGGCGGATATTATTTGAGACGGTAGATAACTTCGCCCGGCCGCGAAAAATAATGCCGGGTGCGGGCGATATACTCGATATAGTCCATGTCGCTGAGAAGCCGCTTGCTGATAAGCTCGGCATCGACCAGTTGCGCCAGAAGCTGGTGATTTTCTTTCTCGAGATGGCTTTTTTTGGCGTGAAGCTGCGCGATATGCACAAAACCGTAGGAACCCGAGAAAAACGAATACAGCAGAAACACGCCGACAAAGACCACCAGCCCCAGAAGGGCTTTTCTTCGGATACGTATATCCGTGTTGGACAGGCGCTTGGCGATATTCTGCTTGATCGGCTGAATGAGCGATTTTTTCTTCTTCCGCGGCATGTCTGTAAAACCTTCCCCTCACGGTTCACCCGTAGAGTTTATACGATATCGTTTTTCAAACAGTAAGGCAAGCGGAAAATTCAGCGGGGGAGATGTTGTGATTTTGAATGCGGCTTTATGAATTTCTCCCGCGCCGTAAGGAACCCTTTCCTGACGGCCCGTTAACCTGTTCGAGGCGGGTCTTGATTTGACGTCGGTGGACGTCAAATTGTGACCCGCCGCCTAATTAAGTGGTGTCAGGTCACCGTCAAAATCCTGAACTTCTAAAGGCACCCAATATCACAAAAATAATCTTGATACCCCACCCATCGGGTGGATTAGGAGCTTAACAGCAATTCCTCTACTCTCCACGCCATCCGCCCATCTGGGCAAAAACCTCAATCCCTCGTTTTTCAAAATTGTAGTGCTTCGATGGTAAATGCGGGCAAAACGCCCGTTTTTTTTATGTCTCTTTTTCCATAAATCATTGGTAATCAACAAAGCGGTCTTTTCGAAATTGTAGCGATTTGATGGTAAATGCGGACCGACCGGGATATATGAAAGGAGCATTGTATTGATGAACAAAAATAATTGTGGGTCATGTTCGCATTACCAAAAATATTTGGGACATGATCATCGTAGGGGCGTATTGCAATACGCCCGCGCATCGCAGACATGGGCGCACACATGGGTGCGCCCCTACGAATCAAATCATGCAACACTGCAAAAACAGAAACACAAAAAAAACGAAACGAACCCACTTCGCCATAAACGCATGAAAACAATCATAGTACAACGAAAAAAAAGATGTCAATATATGACGATTATAACAAAAACAGGGTGGCAGCCTCAAACATGAGGCATGCCCCGCATGAACCATGTTTGGGGATGTATGTTGCTTTTAAATCGAACGCCGGGTCTGTCGACCCGACGCGGTGGGTCTGAGGACCCACCGATCACATTGTAGTACGGGTAGGTTGGAATCCCCCAAGTCCCCCTCCGGGGGACGGTGGGGTTCCGACATTTCCTTTTCAAAAAATGAGGAAACGAACCCATTTCGCTGTAAACGCATGACAACAATCATAGTACAACGAAAAAAAGGATGTCAATACCTGACACACCCCAAAGAAACCGACACTCCACATCAACCACATTTCTCCTTTGACTTCCGCCATGAATTTTATACCTTTAACGCTTAAACATTTTGAACCATAACGAGGAGACAAAATACCATGGCCATCGATAAATTCAAGGACCTGCCGAAAGAAACCCTGCTGGGGATGCTCGAAGATTACGCCAAAAACTGGCTCGCCCATGACGGACTATGGTTCCAGGCGGTCGAACGCGATTCCGACATGAAAACCGCCATCAAACTCGATACCGAGGCCTGGGATAGCTTCACCCGTATCGAGGCCAAACGCATCATGAAACGGCACAATATACCCGAAAACGGCGGCCTCGAGGCGCTCAAAAAAGCGCTCGGCTTCCGCCTCTATGCCGCACTCAATGTGCAGGAGATCACCGACGAAACCGCGAATTCATTCGTGTTTAAAATGGTCGATTGCCGCGTCCAGTCGGCCCGTAAACGCAAAAATATGCCGCCGTTCCCGTGCAAATCGGTCGGCATTGTCGAATACACCGAGTTCGCCAGAACAATCGACCCGCGTATCAAAACCGAGTGTCTCGCCTGCCCCCCCGACCCGCAGGAACGCAATTACTACTGCGGCTGGAAATTCAGCATCGAGGAGTAAAAGGCGATAGAGTAGAGGATGGTTAATGACGAAAGCTGGTTTTACAAAAGCAATAACTGTTGCGGTTGCCTTGTGTTGTGTATCATTAAGCTCCGCATTCGCCGAATCATCCAATTACCCCTGGCCCCAAACCGATGATTCAAGCCTGACCGTCGAGCAGAGAATCCAGCCTCCGCCAAATTACCGTCGCGTAAATGCCGCAGACAGCTCATTCGCCGAATGGCTCAGGAATCTGCCGCTCAAACCCGGCCGGCCGGATGTTCTTCTCTATAACGGCGACAGGAAAGGCAATCAGGATGCTCATTATGCGGTGCTCGATATCGACATCGGCGACCGTAACTTGCAACAATGCGCCGATGCCATAATCCGACTGCGGGCCGAGTACCTTTATGCCCGATCCCGCTATGATTCGATACATTTCAATTTTACCAGCGGCGACCAAGCCTCATTCAGAGAATGGATCGATGGATACCGACCCAAAATCGACGGTAACGAAGTCACCTGGGAACAGTCCGCCCCGGCCGACTCCGCCTACGGCTCATTTCGGAAATATCTGACAACCGTTTTCAATTATGCCGGTTCCTATTCGCTGGCAAAGGAACTTACCCCGGTTATCGATCCCGACAGTATGCAAATCGGCGATATTTTCATCCAGGGCGGCTTTCCCGGTCATGCCGTAATTGTGATCGATATGGCCGTGCATGACAGCACCGGCGAGAAAATATTTCTCCTGGCGCAGAGCTATATGCCGGCGCAGGATATCCACATACTGACCAATAACAACGACAACGAAATTAGCCCCTGGTACATTATTCCCGAAAGCGACACGCTCCACACCCCGGAGTGGATATTCAAAAAGGGCGATCTTATGCGATTCAAATAACCACATATCGCCCGCGCCATGATTCTCGAATGTGCCTGCGGTTGGGGCGAGGCGCTGGCATTACTCAAATTCTACCTCGAGCACAACCTCACTTACACCCAGCCGAAGAAAGAAGAATAGACGGGTTTCTATGATAGGCTGTCTTGAAAGTATCCAAATTCGCCCGATAGGCAGGACGTCAGATATATCCCTGAATCCAGTGGTTAGGTGGCTTTTACCGCACTTCGATGCCGATCGCCGAGGAGTCGCTGTCCTGATGGTCCGAAACTATCACACTGATCAAATAATACCCCTCGATATCCGGACCCTGCCAGTCAACCTCGTTTCCTCTGTTGCCCGATGGAAAACCGCCCTCGGCGCTTTTCCATTCAAAGGTCAACGGATCACCGTCGGGATCATAAGCGTCACAATACAACGTCGTTATTCCCAGCGACCTGACACTCGAGACATCACTCGACATACCCAGAATCACCGGCTCCTGATTGGTCGGGTCGGGCGGCGCCGGCTTGACAATTCGCTTATCCTGATCGCAGCAGGGGACTATCAATATGACCGCTCCAAGCAGTAAAATTGATATAAATATGGAAATCTTCATACCTGTCATTCTCCGAATAATACCACAAATAATACGATTTTCCGCCTTCTGTCAACGATGATTACGATATTCCCAATGACAATATCAGCATCAAACCGGCTCCGGCCGCGCTCCGGAAGGTCTCGATCAACCTGATTTTACTCTCACTTTCGGAAGCTGCCGGACTCGAAATCGAACCTCATTCGACCCCTGCCGACCTCGCAAACGACGATGATTATTTCGAAAATACAGCCCCCAAAGCAACTATTTTAACATATTCTGATCGGATATTGTATCTTATTGGTAAATCAATTCGACCGATAAAAAATAGCGAAATGAGCCGCTTTATGACTCCGATTTTTGCCTCTAATTGCTCAAACCTGATCGCGAGTTTCAGGCCTCTCGAAAGGCTCAATTTCGATATTTTTTTCTCCGCCGAACAGGAATGGCGCGAGATCGACAGCGATGACAGCCGACCCTGTTTGCTCTCTTCGGGCCTCAGCTACATCTTTTGAACGGCCGTTCATTTGTCGTCATCCAGCCCCGATTCAGACCCCATTTCAGACCTCTCCAAACCGCAATTCGGGCACCCGGGAACCCCCGGCCAGGGACGGCTTTATGTATAACTATTATGATCGTCTATTCCACTATCCGGCTGTTTCGGGGGTGGTTTTTGGGGTCGGGTTGTGGATATGCAGGTCGTTATTGTGGTGTGGACTTTGTGAAACGATTTCACAAAGTCGGCTGTTTTGGGTGGTCCTTCGGCGGGCTATGGCGGCGCACGGC
>Ga0272443_10002794_pt1 | contig 21597 bp, 10 predicted proteins | sample SSMAcet12_FD_193581 | JGI IMG/M metagenome (GOLD analysis project Ga0272443, IMG submission 193581) | Marine sediment archaeal communities from Little Sippewissett salt marsh, Falmouth, MA, United States - SSM-Acet-12 | ecosystem: Environmental > Aquatic > Marine > Wetlands > Sediment ... | reverse complement strand
CATGCCGGTGGCGCCCATGACGCCGAAGGAGTGCGCCTCGTCCACCATCAGGAAGGCGCGGTGGCGCTGCTTGACCTCGATGAAGCGCGGCAGCTCCGGGTAGTCGCCGTCCATGCTGTAGATGCCCTCGATCACCACCAGCACCCGCTCGAAGCGGCGCCGCTCGCGGGCCAGCAGCGCGTCCAGTGCCTGCCAGTCGTTGTGCGGGAAGGACAGCCGCTTGGCGCCGGACAGCTGGATGCCCTGCAGCACGCTGTTGTGGATCAGCGCATCGTGCACCACCAGGTCCTTGGGGCCGAACAGGTAGCCGATGGTGGTGACATTGGTGGCATGGCCGCTGACCATCACCACCGCGTCATCGACGCCGTGGGTGTCGGCCAGGACCCGTTCCAGCTGGCGATGGATCGGTCGCTCGCCGGATACCGGCCGGCTGGCCGATGCCGAGGTACCGTAGCGGTCGATGGCCGCCTTGGCCGCGGCATTGACCACCGGGTCGCCGGCCATGCCCAGGTAGTTGTAGCTGGAGTAGTTGAGGTAGGTCTGCCCGCCGATCAGCGCGGTGCTGCCGGATGTCCCTTCATGGGCCTTGAAGAACGGGTTGGCGATGCCCAGCCGCTCGGCGCCTTCGCGTACGATGCGCAGCTGCTGGTAGCCCGGATGCTGGTCGAAGCGGTAGAAGCGCGCGGGGATGTCGGCGCTGGCCGTGACGTCGTCCGGCAGCGGGGCCTCGTCCTGCTTGCCGGCCTGTCGCACACGCCGTTCCAGGGCCTGCTTGATCAGCTGCTCCTTGATCTGGCCTGTCAGGCCCTGCCCGCCGCGTCGCTTCATCAATCGTCCGTCAATGACCCGTGGTTGTTACTGCCCCGGTCCACGGCCCTGGCCACATCCGCCATGATCTCGGCATCCGCAGGGCTGGCATGCTGGGCCGCCAGCCTGGCCACCGCCTGCTCGGTGGTATCGCCGGCATCCGCCTGCGGCGCGCGCAGCTGGCGCACGATACGTTCCACCAGGCGCGCCACGGTCGGCCCTTCGCTGAGCGCCATCACCGGCAGCGACACGCCCATGCGCGCCTCCACGGCGGCGACCAGCTCCATGCCCATCAGCGAATCCATGCCCAGATCATACAGCGAACGTCCGTCCTCGATGCGCTCGGGCGATACGTGCAGGATCTCGCCGATCTCCTGCTTGAGCAGTTCGCCCAAGGCCGCCGCCAGTTCGTCGTCGTCCATTTCCTCCAGCCAGCGCTGCAACTGCTCCAGGCCCTCGGCATCGGCGCCGGCCTCCTCGGCCTGTTGCGCAAGGTCCTGGAACTTCGGCGACAGCGCGGTGGGCAGGAAGCGCCGCAGCGCGCCCCATTCCAGATCCATCACGCCCAGGCCGGACAGATCCCGGGTCAGCAGCTGCTCCAGGGCGTCCAGCGCCTCGGTCGAGGACAGCGCCGCGCCTCCCATGCGCGACTGCAGCGCCTCCTTGATCTCGGTATTGCGGGCGAGATAACCCACGTCGTCAATGGCACCCCAGCTCACACTCAATGCAGGCCGCCCGGCGGCTCGACGGGCGTGCGCCAGGGCCTCCAGGTAGCGGTTGGCCGCCACGTAGCTGGCCTGGCCGGGATTGCCGAACAAGGTGGTGGCGGAGGAGTACAGCACGAAGAAATCCAGCGGCAGATCGCAGGTCAGCGCGTCGAGGTGACGGGCGCCCAGCACCTTGGGGGCCAGTACCTTGCGGATGCGTTCCGCGGTGAGACTGCGCACCAGGCCGTCATCGATCACCATGGCGGCATGCACGATGCCCCGCAGCGGTGGCATGGTCCCGGCTATATCCGTCAGCACCGCCGCCAGCGCCGCCTGATCGGTGACGTCGCAGGCCAGCGCACGTACCGTCACGCCGTCGGCCTGCAGCGTCTCGATGGCGGCCGCACCCTCCTCGTCCGCCGCGCCGCGGCGACTGAGCAGCACCAAGTGACGAGCACCCTTGCGCGCCAGCCAGCGGGCGGTCTCCAGGCCGAAGCCGCGCATGCCGCCGGTGACCAGATAGGTCGCCTGGGCGTCGAGTTGCAGGCTGCGCCGTTCGGGTGCCGGCAGTGCAACTTGGCCCACGCCGTCATCGAAATTCAGCACCACCTTGCCGATCTGTCGCGACTGCTGCATGTAGCGGAAGGCATCCACCGCCTGGGCGGCCGGGAAGGCCCGGTACGGCAGCGGCTTGAGGGTGCCGTCCTCGAACAGCCCCATCAGCTCGGCGAACAGCCGCCGGGTCAGTGCCGGACGCTCGGCCATCAGCTGGTCGGCGTCGATGCCGAAGTAGGAGATGTTGTTGCGGAACGGCCGCAGGCCAATGCGGGTGTTCTCGTAGAAGTCGCGCTTGCCCAGTTCCAGGAAGCGGCCGAAGGGCCGCAGGATGCGCAGGTTGCGGTTGATCGCCTCGCCCGCCAGGGAATTGAGCACCACGTCCACGCCCTGACCGTCGGTCAGCGCCAGCACGTCGTCGGCGAAGGCCAGCGAGCGTGAGTCCAGCACGTGATCGGCACCCAGCAGCCGCACCACGTCGCGCTTGGCGTCACTGCCGGCGGTGGCGAAGATCTCCACGCCCATCGCCTTGCCCAGCTGGATGGCGGCCAGGCCGACACCACCGGCTGCGCCGTGGATCAGCAGCCGCTCGCCTTCCTGCAGCTGCGCCAGGTGATGCAGCGCGTAGTAAGCGGTGAAGAAGGTAGTGGGCACGGTGGCCGCGGCATTGAAGGACCAGGCCGCCGGCTTGCGCGCCACGGCGCCGGCCGGGGTCAGCACCCGCTCGGCGAAGCTGGCCGGGGCGAAGGCGATGACCTCGTCACCGACGGCAAGATCCGTCACCTCGGGGCCGACGGCGGTGATCACGCCGGACAGTTCCATGCCGAGGGTCGGGCCGGCGAAGCCGTGTTCAACCGCCTCGTCGGACAGCAGGCCCATGGCGTACATGACGTCACGGAAATTGAGGCCGGCGGCGCGTACCGCAATCTCCACCTGCTCGCCGCTCGGCACAGGCAACGCGTGCGATCGCCACAGCAGGTGCTTCAGCGGCCCGGGAGTGGTGAAGTCCAGCCTGGTCACCAAGCGTTGCTGCGCGAGCGGCGCATCGTCGTCAACCAGCTCGGCCAACGCGGCGGTACGCAGGCGCGGCACATAGCGGCCAGCGGCGTTGTAGATCAACTCATCCTCGACGTCCGGCGCCAGCAACTCGGCCGCGATGGTGCCGGCGGTGGCCTCCGGGTCATGGGCATCGGCCAGTTCCAACAGGCGAATACGCAGGTCCGGGTACTCGTTCATCAAGGTGCGGCCGAAACCCCACAGGGTGGCATCGTCGATGCAGACCGGGACGGCCCGCGCCAGCGGCGACAGGTCGGCAGCTGCACCGGCCGTCACCAGCAGCAGTTGCGGCGAAATGCCGGCGGCCTCGCAGGCCTTGGCCAGTTCCCCGGCAATGACACAGCGCCGGCTGCCGACTGGATCGATGGACTCATCCACCAGCGGCAGACCGTGCAGCAAAACGATGCCTAAGGGCTCGCCGTGACTCTCGGCAAGCTGCTGCAGTAACTGATGCAGCTCGTCTGCGTCATCGAGGCGGAGTTCGCAGCCATTGCTGCCGTGACTGCGGAAGGCCTGCCCCGCAGCGGCAAGATAAGGGCGCTGGCCGGCGGCGCGCAGTTCCGCCGCCAGCAGGTCGGCCAACACCGCCCCTTCGCCATCGGCGTCCTTGAGGATCAACCAGCAGGCCGCATCGGCGCGCTGGCTTGGTAGGGCGAGCGGAGTCGTTTGCGAGCTGCGGGCAACCAACAGATAGGGACCATCCTGTCGATCAGGCAGGTCATGGATAAGCTGCGCATCGGCGACCCCGTGCCGCGCCAGCAGCTCGCGCCAGCGCTTGGCCGGGCGCAGCCGCGCCACTGGTCGGTCGTCGGTCGCGCTACGCCACCAATCGGGCAACAGGCCGAACACCAGGTCCGACCAGCGCGCCGGGGGCTGCTCCGCCACCACCAGCGCACCGCCCGGGACCAGTCGCGCGGTCAGTGTTGCCAGCAGCGCATCAGGATCACCTGCCGCTGCCAGTTCCTGGCCAAGCAGCACGATATCGAAACACTGTCCGTCAGGGCATCCGGCATGCTCGGGATCGATGACCCGGGTTTCAACCGTCGGGAAGCGTTCCAGCAGAAACTCAACCGCCTCGCGCACTGGCGTGGCCGGCATGGCCAGCTGGTAGTCGCAGCGATCCATGTCCAGCCGCGGCAACAGCTGGGCGGCCAGTTGCGAACGACCACTGGTGTATTCGAGCACCCGCAGCCGCGCGCCCGCCGGCAGCGCGGCCTGCGCCTCGACCACCAGGTCGGCCACCGCATGATTGAACGGCATCAGCGAGGGAGAACCGCTCAGGTAATGGGCCAACACCGGGTGGGCCGCGTCGGAGGGCACCAGGGCATCGGCAGACACCTCGCCGGCGAGCACCTGCGCCAGATGTTCGCCGACCCGCCCCAGCAGCAGGATCTCGGCCGCATAGTCGGGATAGTCACCCAACAGGCTGGCCCAGATGTCGGCCGGAGCAGGCAGCGCGATGTCTGATGACCAGGTCATGCCCTGAGCCTGCGGCTCCAGCACCCCGTCCTCTTTGAGCATCGCCAGCAGGCGCTGCAGATACGGGCGGAACTCGGGGCGCACCTTGCCGCTGGCAAGCAGCTGCTCGGCGTCGACGGTATCGTGATCATCCGTCAGTTGCTGCAGCGCGCGTTGTGCGAAGGCTGCGCACAATACGTCCAGCAGTGGCTCGACTTCATCGTAGTACTGACTGCGCAGCTGACACCGTTGCGACTGGTGCAGATAGCGGGCGCCAGCGGCAGGCAAGCGGCCATTGGCCGGCAGGGCCGGGGATGGCATGGCGGCGTGGGGACGGGGTACTGCGGCGAAGCGCAGGTAGCCGGTGTGTTCACCCAGGGTGCGTCTGAGCAACACACCGCGGAAACGCACCTCGTCCAATTCGGCGACCAGCTGACCGGTGCTGTCATACAGACGGAAGCGTGCCACCACCGAGCGCGGACTACGCCGCAGCAGTTCCGCGCGGGCATGGCCGATGTCGGCGCCCGGCTGGTACAGCCGCAGACGCCCCACCTTGACCGGCACAAAGGCCACCCCACCCTGCCCGGTGATCTCGTCGCGCAGGATGTCCACCAGCAACTGGAAGCAGCCATCAAGGAAGGCGGGGTGCAGGTGATAGTCATCCAGTTCGTCACTGATCTGGGTGGGCGCGCCCAGGCGCGCGGTCACCTGATCGCCGGCCAGCCACACCCCGGTCACCGCCTGGTAGGCCGACCCGTAGTTCAGCCCGACCTTGCTGGTCAGCGCATAGTGACCGGCACCGGTCAGCTGTGGCGTACCAGCAGGCATTGTCTGGCGCGCAGCAGCGGCGCCGCCCTGTGGCGCGCCCGGCAGGCGGCCAACCACATGCAAGGCCCAGGGATCGTCGCTGAGACGCTCTCGGCTGTGGATGGTGAAACGCCCATCGCTCGCATCAATGGCGAACCTGACGGTTTTCGATGGCTCCTGTTCCAGCAACAGCGGCGTGAGGATCTCCAGTTCCTCGATCTCCTGCGCATCACCGCCGTGCCACAAGCGTGCTGCGGCCAGTGCCATCTCCACAAAACCCGCGGCGGGAAATACCACCGCCTCGCCCACCGCATGGTCGGCCAGGTTCGGGTACAGCACCGTATCCAGGTGGTTCTCCCATTGGGTCTGGTTCTCATGCAACCGGTAGCCGAGCAGCGGATGCTCCTTGTAGCGGTTGATGAGGTTGTAGCCCTCGGAGGTCAGCGGATGCCAGGAGCGCTCGCGCTGCCAGGGATAAGTGGGGATGTCGACGAAACGGCCCTTTGCAGGAAACAGTTTTTCCAGCGGGATCGGCGCACCTTCGGCCAGCGCCTGAAAGAACGCGCCGTTCAGTTTATCCAGCCCGCCATCGCCACGCTGCAAGGTTGGAATGACCCGCCCATCGCGGGAGGCCGCGCGTAAGCCGTCATTAACATAGTTGCGCAATACGGCATGGGGACCCACTTCCACGAAGAAGTTAAAGCCATCCTCAATCAGCCCATCGACGGCCGGTTGAAACAATACCGGCTCGCGGATATTTCGCCACCAGTAGTCCGCCGTCAGTTCCTCACCACCAAGACGCCCTCCGGTGACAGTAGAGAAGAACGGGATGCTGCCCTGGCTTGGTACGATGACTGCCAGATCCGCCAGCAATGGCTTGCGAATCGGATCCATCGCAGCACTATGGAAGGCATAATCCAAATCCAGGCGGCGATGGAAAATCTCGCGCTCTGCCAGCACCTGTTCCAGGTTGGACAGCACCTCCACGTCACCCGCCACCGTCACGCCACGGGCGCTGTTTACACCCGCGATTGTGACCTTGTCGCGCAATTGCAACTCTTCCAGCACCGCAACACACGCCCGCTCGTCAAGACCAACTGCGGCCATGCCACCAGAGCCCTTGCAATAGCCCTGCTGGGTGCTGCGCTCATGGATGACCTGCACAGCCTGCTCAAGTGACAAGGCACCGCAAGCCCAGGCGGCGGCCACTTCACCCACACTATGGCCAACCACCGCGGCTGGCATCAGGCCCTTGCCACGCAGCAATTCCGTGACGCCAACCTGGATGGCGAACAACAACGGCTGGGCGATCTCGGTCAGTTTCAGGCGGCTGTCCGCCGCATCGACACATAGTTCCGCTTCGATTGAAAAGTCGGCGTAGCGCTGGAAGATGTCATCCACCCTGCGAATCGTGTCGGCAAAATCCACCGACTCGTCCAACAAGACGCGCCCCATGCCGGCCCATTGAGAACCGTTACCCGAGTAGACAAAAACGACTGGCGAGGCATCGGACAATTGCTCCCCAGCGACTAGCGCCGCGGGTTGCCTGCCAGCCGCATGGGCCTCGAGATCCGCAATTTGTTGCTTGCGGCTGTCGGCGAAGGCGATGACACGATACGCATGCAGCTCGCGGTGGCGGGCTGCACTGAAAGCAATGTCGTACTGCGACTGTTCAGGATGGGCGACCAGATGTTCCGCAAAGGCCGTGGCGGCTGCCTTGACCGCGGCCTCATCGCGGCCGGAGAGCAACAGTGGCGCACATCCGGCGGCGTCCTCGTGCTGCGTCCCACTTGCAGATGGTTGTTCAGCGAGATCCGCACTCTGCAAAACCACGTGCGCATTGGCACCGCCGAAACCGAACGAGTTGATACCGATGGTCAATTTCTTATGCGGATCCAGCGGCGTGTTTTCTGTCGCCACCTTCAGATTCCACTCATCGAACTTGATATTCGGATTCGGCGTCTTCAAGTGGATGGTCGGCGGGACCGAGCGATGCTGAAGGATCAGCAGCGCCTTCACCATACCTGCGACACCTGAGGCGGTTTCCAGGTGTCCCATGTTGCTTTTGACCGAGCCGATCAGCAGCGGCGAATCGTCCGGGCGCAGCTGACCTAACGCGCTGCCCAACGAATGGCATTCAATCGGGTCTCCCACGGCTGTGCCTGTGCCGTGCGCCTCAACGTAGTCGATATCGGCAGGATCAATGCCTGCTCTGCCATAGACATCGCGCAGCAGGGCGGACTGGGTTTCCGCTCCCGGAACAGTGATGCCGTTCGTACGGCCATCACAATTGACGCCTGTCGCCGCGACGATGCCATAAACGGTGTTGCCGTCTGCGATGGCCTTGTCTAGCGACTTCAGTATGAAGATGCCACCGCCTTCGGAACGTACGTAACCATCGCCATCCGCGTCAAAGACGTTGCAGATTCCCCTGGGCGACAACATGGAGGCACGGGAAAAGCCAACGAAGGCATAGGGATGCAGATGCAGGCTGATGCCGCCGGTCAAGGCGAATTCCGACTCGCCTGTTTCGATGGAGCGACAGGCTTGGTGAAAGGCCACCAGCGAAGAGGAACAAGCGGTATCCACCGCAACGCTCGGGCCAGTCAGGTCAAAGTTATACGAGATCCGATTGGCTGCGACGCTCCCCGTCTGCCCCGTCATGGACGTGGCATCGAGGGAACACAGGTCATCAGCCCGACGATACGACCAGTCCGAACCGGAAAAGCCGATGAATACGCCGCCAGCCTGTTTGCGCACGGAAGAAGGCGCAATACCCCCGGACTCGAATGCCTCCCAGGACATCTCCAGCAAAAGACGTTGCTGGGGGTCCAGTTGTTCTGCTTCGCGCGGGGAGATGCCGAAGAAGCTGGCATCAAATCCGCTGACATCGCCAATGGTGCCAGCCGCCGATGAATATGCCGTACCAGACTGATTCTTATGAGGATGGAAGTTAGAATCTTGCGCCCACCGATCAACGGGGACCGTACCTACCAAATTCCTCTCGTTCCAGAGGTCAGGCCAAAGATTCGTCGAGTTAGTACCAGGAAGCCTGTAGGCATAGCCAATGACTGCAATCTTGTTACTCATTCAGGCACTTCCGTCCCGCATAAAACATCGCTGGGCCCTTCGCAAGAGCCGCTCAATCGGCTTCATGAAGGATGCTGATGGTAAGAAAAAGCCCGACACCAGGACTGCCGATAGGGGATTCTATCGCAGCACTCACTCGCCTCCTAGGCGAACGCAACATCAATCGTCTGATCCGTGAACTGACCGAACCCAATCATCCGCCGCGAAGCTTGCGATACGTGGCCTGTGCCTCTGCATTCAGCACCTCCACGCGTTCAATCGCCGATGAATGCATCCTGTCTCGCAGATCCGAATCGCGCACCAGGCTCAGGATTGCCTCGACCCAACTGTTCGGATCATTGTCGAGTAGGTAGCCGTCGACCTCGTGGCGAATCGTATCCAGAAATGCCGGATGCCTGCTATAGATACCTACCGCACCGCAGTGGGTGATATCAAAGAATTTCGTGTATGAACGGGCTTGATTGAAGCGCCCGCCCAACAACGGGGCAAGCCCGATATGTCGCCCAGTAAGGTCACATAAAGCACGATATGCCGGCCATTTCATGGGATGGATTACTGTAACCCCAGAAAACCGCCTCCATCTTCGATGTACAGCCGCGTTACCAACCAACTCGAGCCGTACTGTTGGAGCGGCCTGCATGACTGGCTCCATTATCAGCTCCAGCCAACGATGTTCTGCATCATGCGACGCAGAGCCATGATAGAAGATTCGCGTTATTTCTTGCGCCGCAACCGCCGGTTCACTCGGCAACACCAACTGGGCAGGCCAGCCCTTATATTTTTCATATAGATATGGCGTAGAAACCCAAAGATCAGCCTCTTGGTTACGCAACCACCGACACTGGCTGCCCGAAAGGTGCCACAGCTTCCATCTGTAACGCCAAGACATCCCGACCGTTGCTCGACTATCCAGCAGATCGTCATCCATAAACAACACAACGCCGTTCAACTTTTGCCGGTTTGCCTCAACCCATTTACGCCAGGCTTTTGGCACATATCGAACAAAAATCACCAAAGCATTATCACCGTGCTCTGGCAATTGACGGAAATTTAGTCGCTGGACTGGGCTGCGGATAGCCAGGATCGCCGGCAACACATAATAATTGCTCGACGGATTATCCCTTTCCTCCACCACATAGGTCATTGACGGTTCTTTCACGACTTTATCCAATCTCCAACACCAGCCGTTTCAAAGTCGTTGTTAATTCCACTGGGCGGCAACATGTATACATGGGAAAATCCGACGAAGACATAGGGATTAAAATGCAGGATGACACCTCCGGCAAGAGCGAATTCCGACTCACATGTCTCTATGGAACGGCAGGCTAGACGAAAGGCCGCCAGTGACTAAGAGCAGACGGTATCCACCCCAACGCTCGTCCAATAAGATCAAAAGTGTAGAGTATTTTTTTGGCTGCGCGCGCCTGGCCATTCATAGATGTGGCGTTGAGGAAAGTCGGGTGGCAGGAGCGACAGTCGGACCAGTCCGAACAAGAAAAGCCGATGAACACCTCTCCCTGTTGCTTGCGAAGCATCACCGTTGATGATGCCCGCGTTTTCGAGTGCCTCCCAAGCCATCTCTAACAGCCGGTACTGTGTGCCCATCTGTTCGGCCTCACAGGAAGAAATCCAAATAATTCGGTATAAATCCGCTAACTTCACCGTGCAGAAACTGCTATCGAAAGGCCAATGATCATCAGGAAAAGACGATATCAAGTCGCTGCTCTCGACAAACGCAGGACCAAGGGCGCCTCATTTCATACCAGGAAGTCAATAATACACATCGACAAAGCAATCTTTTAACCCATCGAATCTTAGGCCCATGGTGCAATCAAATGCCCTAGACCTTCCAAACGAGCACACTGATTGATGAGATAGTTATCGAAAAACATCCACCGGCTCACCCTTACCCCGCCCAGGGCTCAAACGCGCAAGGGGGCTGAAGTACAAATTTGTGGTCAGCCCTTAATACCCGAAGCGTTTTAACACGACCGGATGTGTATCTCTGCGCATTGTGCTTGTACATTATAATAAGGCCGAAACGCTGTAATGCTAGTGCAAGCACTTGGCTAACGCCACGCTTTACTACGACACGGCAATTTGCAGGTAGTGGGCCACGTAATGGTTTCGAGCGCCTAATTGTTACCGCCCACCCCGACAACAACATGGTCAACTTATCGACTAACGGATCAAGTTTATCTCCATTTGTTTCATCGAGAATAAGCACACTTCGGCGCGAGGTATCTAGGTATTGTAGTATGTTTTGCAAAGCATGTGGCGAACTCAGCAATCCCCCCGGCGCTTCATTTCTTTTCGAGAGGAAAGTCGCCAACTTCTCGGCAACTGCTTTCGCATCAAAATGCTCCACTGCAAAATCCCGACCACCGCGCCCAATTCGAGCCCGGAGTACGTTATCGACTATCACAGAATCAATTTTATCCGCCCACTCATGTGGATCATCAGTCGAACTCAAAACCGCGTTTTCCATGTTTTCCAATGAGCTTCCAAATCCCCAGTCAAACGTGAATATCGGTTTAGCCAGTGCCATCGCCTTAACAAGCCTAGATGGCAACCTAAGTAGATTAAAGACATCCCTGACACCAGGCGCAGCAATCAGGTCCGCGGCACGCATCATTGCTAGGTAATCATCGTCTCCAGGCTTTTCCATAGCATGAATGGAAACACCATTACCGTGGCTTTTGGCTAAACTCGTCGATAAATCAACGCGGCTACGACCAGTAGTGACGACGGCGATCTTATGTTTTTTCCCCAAAATCCGCGCAGCCTGTAGGAATATTTCAAACTCTTTGGAAAAATCATAAATTGTACCACCGATAAAAATGACGAAACGATCGCCATCAATATCGTACTTTCCAAGTATCCTCAGCCTCTCCTCAGGAGCAATTTCGCTATAACAGTAATCTTCAATATTAACCACAGGGGGAATTACAATACCCGGCTTCCCATAGCTTTTCTGTACTTTTTCTAACAGCGGATTCCAAATCGCGAAATTATATGACGAAACGTGGTAACAGAGCGCCCTGATAACCGGTTCGACATCGCGGTACCTTTTTTTCCTTAATATCAAGTCTTTCGTGTAGTCAATATCCAGAATCTGAACAAACTCCTTAATCGCTTCCCCTGTAACTTTAGGGGTGTCGACAAGATCCAAAAGCCTAGGGTCTGGTCTCTTATAAAACTTCTTATATATTAGCAAATCATCATCTTCTGACTGAACACATATCTTGCATCCTGTTGATATCAACATCTCCAACGCTGCCCGCATTGGATTAAGCCTGACGTTGATCGCAAAACAGTAGTCCGGATTCAGGGCGATAAGCTTTCTCTTCAAACGCCTCGATAAGAGAGCACCTTCCCATTCATAGTTAAGCCACTGGACGCCGGACTCCTCACCACCGCTTGGCAATTCCCCCTCAGCAACGATGACACAGCGAAACCCAAGATTGACCAGCGCAACGCTCAGGTCTTGAAGATAATAACCAGAAGCGTTCCATCGACCGGATGCATAGAAAAAGATAATGGTTGGTGACCCTTCCGCAGGCTGTAGTTTCAGTGACTCACCCTGATTCGGTACTAGTTGGCCACTTCCAGACGACACGATCTTGTCAGCGTAACGAGGTAATTGCTGGGATAAGCCTTCTAATAGATATTTAAATAACTGTTCCGGCTCAAATAAAGGACGATCAAAAACACTATCAACGCCACCACTATTAGCCCTCTGCTTTATTGTGTTTAACACACGCAGCAATGTTCCTTTTTGCTTCTCATACTTTAGTGGAATCATGTAGTTAAAAGACATCCAAGCGATAAACGCTTGCTTTTCCGGTCGCTCCTCTCGCACCATGGCATCCACAATGCCAGAGTAGCCGCAGCCATCATCCAACCAACCAAGATACGACACACCTAACGATACGACCTTTTTTTTGTGGAATATCGCTTTAAGTGCCAATGTTGACGTTACCGTGGCCACTCCGTCTACTAGCGGCAAAATCAGGTCTGACGCATCCCGATACCTCTCAACATCTTTTAAGTAAATCGCATTACTGTACTTATTCAATAAATAATTTATCTCAACATCTGTAATGGAACTGTATGCATGCCTTGTGATAATTATAGCGATGTCGTCAGGCGTGCTATGAAGAAGTTTCTCTGCAATATCAAACTGAGACCTTTCCTCGATAAAACTATCTATTGACCAGTATCCATTATACTGGAGAGGTAGCAGCCACACTGACTGAAAACGCTTCCGTAAAATGCTTATTTCGCGAGAAAAAGGACTGACCGCTTTAATACGAGCATCTATCTGGGTACGAACCTCCTCCGTATATTTCTGCTCATCGACATTTTTCAGACCTTTCCATTCTTCTATCTTTTTACTGAGAAGAGATTTTCCATAGTAACCTATTGGATCTAGAGCGTAACACGGCGAATACGGGCTACGCTGAAACATTGATATTTCTTTATGCAACACGATTGCATGAGGGTAAGCCACATTGAGAAATGGCGCAGGCGTCCATGTGATTATAAAATCAGGCACGAACCCACCGACGAGACTAATCAAAGTCTTTGCGATATCATCGAGCAAGTCTTTTTCCACTAGACCCAGCTGGAACAGCCTATTTATATCGACATGAGGATCGGAAAACTTATTGGCGACTTCAGGACCTTCTAGAAAGAACATATCCTCCTCAGAAAATCCCGCCTTATCTGCAGCGTCTGCATATCTTGATGGCAACACACATTTACAATCAACGCCGTCTCGCTTTAATGCTTTATAGGAACCCGAATCGACGCGCGGATGGGCGCCTCTCCACATTGCGTCAGAGCGAGAAACCACAGGGTCATAATAAAAAATAACTTTCACAAAAAAAACTCCACGACAAAGGCCGCGATCGCCAAAACCTCATATCAGAATGGATCCCATGACACCAAAAAAAACCGCTAATTATAGGTCTTCAGAATATTTCTTCTTCAGATAGTTTATTCTTTTTAGATACATATCTATCTTGCTCCTCATAAAACACTCTCGCTTTGCTGCAGCAATGTTAGTCTGAGCAACGGAATTTCTTATTAATTCATGCACTTGGTTTTGTGACCTCACTGCCCTAGCAAGTGGCGAAAGTCCTTTATTCGCGTCGCTCATTTTCAGAGATAGATGCTCACCAAAAATGGCGTCTAGATGCGTCCTGCCTGACGAGCGCTTCACAAACTCGAAGAAGCGCTCATATTCTGGCCGCTTACTGTCTACTACCTCTACTTGCCGAGCTATTTCTTCTGCATTTGCACAAATTGGAATATCGCATCCTGACCAATGGAGCAGAGACTCAATTTTTCGGCTATTTGATCGCACCGGCACGAAGGGCACTCCGGCTAGCGCGGCCAGACAAACTCCGTGATACCGCCCCGTGACATAAACTTCAGCACCCTGTAAGTTCGCCAGCGCGTGCTGCCAGTCATAGACTCGCTGCGGATCCTCAAGCATCCACCGGGACGTGTCTTTACCAAAATCTTCCAACGCCTCCACACTCGAAAGTACTTCGGGGTGGGCATCTCCAACAACAATTTCTCCACGCAAGGAACACGTCGGCTCGTCAACAAAGTCAGCCTCAAAGAAAGAGTCGCGTCTCAAATATATTCGAGTTGCCCCGAGTTTTCGTACTACGGCTTTACTTTCTGGGTCGCGTACACTAACGGCCGTCAGATTCGGAAATATATCCTTATATGCACTCACCCCGTCAACTAGAGCGTTAACCAGATATGTCTCTTTACCCAGTTTTTGACCCGCTGCAAGAAACGCGAGCGGAAGTCGCCCACGGCCATGGTGAATTGTTCCCTCGCCGTTCACAACGACAGCATCGCTTTCCTCAATCAAGGCACCCCAAGTGCTGTCGATCAAATTCTCAACGCTTTTCTCGGGATCCGCTGTTAAAAGATCTTTTCCTTCAGAAACACTAGCAATTCCGCACAACGTTGCTCCAGCCGCTGCCAACAGCCGAAAATGCGCATTGGATACAGCCTTGCAACCAACGTGAGCCTCACTGCTCGTATCATTCGCGTAAAAAATCTTCATGATGTAAAGACGCAGCGCATAATGTCTACCAAGTTTCCTGCATGAACTCGGTTCCAGACCACCTACGGGCGAGGAAATGCATGAGCTTCACCTAAGAACGCAGTAGCTCTTGCTCTTTTCAGGAACTCAGCCATATTCAAGAGCATGGCTGAGCCTTACCGGCCTGATGCAACAAACCAACCCGATACGGATGGCGTATTGACAGCTGCACTTGACACGGCTCAAATATCATAGGCACTGTTGCAGCAGATCACGCATCGGCCACCTTGCGGCCTATATTTATAATCCCAATACGACCTTCGCACTCACCGCAATCTGGTAAAGAATCTGCGTCAGATCCTTTGCAATCTGTCGCGATTTGACATCGATTTTCGGCAGTACCAGCACCTCATCACCAGGGCGTATATCAGCGGACTGCTCGCTTGCAGTCTCTTCCCACCAGGAACTGCTTAAATCAACTGCTGATCCACCTCGAGCCACTTCACTGAAACTGCCATCGCGGTGCGCAATGATCAAGCGTGCAGCTTCGGCATTCTGGGTGTAGCCACCGGCACGCTGGATATAGTCATCCAATGCCAAGCCATCCTCGAAGGCGACGGCGGTGGGAAAGAGCACCTCGCCGCTGATCAGCACCAAGCCGTCCTTGGTAGGCACACGCAGGATGTCGCCATTTTCAAGGAGCAGATCGTCGCGGCCGGCGGCTAGGCTGATTTGCACTTGACCGGCGGGCTCCACCTCCTTGGCACGGTCAACCCATCGCAATATGAGGTCGGCCTCCTCCTTACGTAATCGCGCCTCATCACTAGTACCCGATCGTGCGGTGAGCGCCGTGCTCTCAAGAGTCTTGAGTGAAGCCTGCAGCATTTCCTTTTGCCGCTCTTTAACACTGCGCCGAAACAATTGCAGGCTATTTACATCAGAGCGATCCGAAAATGCGATCTTGCCTAATAGTTCACCCATGCGCGCCCCATAAGGCAGGACATACTCCTGGGCACTCTGGTGCTCACCCTCTACTCGCACGCTGATGGTGCCGGGCTTCTTGTCTGCAGTGAATTCCAGTTCATCACCACTGTCGAGGCGAATCTGCGCCGCTTCCTCTAATGGAAAGTACTCGACGTTCTTGATGGTGCCGCTATTGCGAACAACGCGCACATGGGTTGCCTGCGCTAGCGGCTTGGCGACTGCGACGAGATCTGCGACGGTGCGCTTTTCGTCATCGAATTCGAAGCGATTGGCGTTTTCCGCCAACCCCGTCACCTTGACGACATTCTGCCGAGGGGCGACGAATATGACATCACCATCGCCCAGTTGGATGAGCGGCAGGCGTCCGTCCAGCAGGAAAGCATACAGATTGACACTGGCACGCACAGTATCACCGCGCTTAACCTGCACGTTCAGGAAAGACCCCCGCTCCGGATCAATACCGCCTGCCTGATCAAGGTAGTGAAGCAGACTGTCCATACTGGTGCCATTGTAAAGGCCGGGACGGTGGACGAAACCGCTGACAAATACACGCACTGGCTGAGCAGCTGCAAGGCTGGCGTAGCTGTTCACATTGGCACGAAAGACCTTCCCCACCGCGGAATCCACAACACGCTGCAGATCTTGGTTGCGCACCCCCAAAACTCGCACAGGCCCAACATGAGGCAGAAAAATATTACCCTTAGGGTCCACCGTAAGCAGGTTGTCGTAATCAAACGCACCCCAGAAGCGAACCTGGACCCTATCACCTGAAGCAATGGCGTAATCGGGATTGAACTGAGTCGCGCCTTGACGAGCAAAGGCACCAGTGAATAGCTGAGCACCGAATACGTCGCTGTCCAGATTGACCGAGTAGTCGAAATAAGGCGCAGCATGAGGGCGCAGTTCGGGAACAGGCGGAGCCGGAGTCACTGAGGGAGAAACTACCGGTTGAGCAGTTGCATCTCCCATATCCTCTTCAAATCCCAGCGCGCGATTCACACCCAGAGGATCGCCGTTGGCTGCGCGCACAGCCGCGGAAAGGGCAATTAATAGCAGTACGAAGATGAGCCGCATCATGGGTTCAGTCCTTGTGGTCGCGGATGATGGCGGCGATTAGATGCACAATGCCGGCAATCAGCAAGGCGACCAATACAAATACAATCGTGTTGTATAGCCGACGGGGTTCCAAGGGATACTGGGGCTCAGTGGGGCTTTGTAGCACCGAGACCTTCTTGAGCATGCGCGTCGCTTCAATGCGCCCCTGTTCCAGTGCTACCAGCGCACTCTTATAGACATCCTGGGCAAATTCAGCTTTTAACAACAGGCGCTGATAGCGCTCGACAGTTTCGTTCAGAGCAGGGCCGGCCTGCGAGGTCAGACGAACCTGTTCACGACCAATCTGTTTTTCGACAGCCGCAATCTGCAGATTGATCCTTGTGATGTCAGAACTGTCATCCATCAGATAACCAAGCATCGCACTACGGCGCGCCTGCAAATCCGCAAGTTGTGTCTGCAATCCATTGATGATACCGGCGAAGTTCTCGGCCGTATTCTCCGGCGACACCAGACCCTCCGTATTCTGGAAGTCCAACACCGCTTGGCGGGCTTTAATAACCCGCTCATTCATGTCGACAACCTGGTCTTCCAGGAAAGTTACCTGCTCCTCAGCCAGGCGATGCGCCATCGCATTCATGAAGCGTTCACCTTCCTCTACCAACATGACGGCAATAGCATGGGCAGTCTCAGGATCATAGGCTTGGGCCTTGATCACAAGTACGCCCGCGAGATCGTCGAACTCCACACTGACCCGGCTGAGGTAGTGCTGGTGAAACCACTCCAGAGGCTCATCTTCAGTCCACATGCGTGAAAGTATGTCCCGCGCCTTATCGCTGAAATGCGCGCGCAGTTGCAACTTCGAGTCCAGTTTTTTCAGCATGTCCACAGACAGCAGATGGTCGCGCAACAGCAACTGGTCCGCCTGGTTCGGACCACCAAGATTGCCGAGCAGGCTGGATAATTCCATGTCCTGTCCGTATGTAAGATCAGTGCTTTGGATGATGACATGTGCCTCTGAGACATAACGATCCGAGGCAAACACCCCCCAATAAAGCATCGCCAGCAAAGATGTGATCAAAGCGGCACTTAAGGCGCGTCGCCGTAGTAGCGAAGACAGCAAGACGCTTTGACGGTTTTTTTCAATCATACTGTTTGACTGCTTTTATAGGCTTTCAGGGCATCGTCGATATCATCGAACCAGTGTGCTTGACCGTTATCGAGCCAGATCCCTGCGGTACAGAATTGCTTCAAGATACCCTCGCCATGCGAAACCATGATGAGTCCGGCGCGACCTGCCAACTCCTTGAATGCATTCAAGGCCTTCCGTCTAAATGCCGCATCGCCCGCCGCTGTAACCTCATCCGAGATATATACGTCAAAATCGAACGCCAACGATAACGCGAATTGCAGGCGCGACCGCATGCCGGACGAATAATTCTTGATCGGCTCGTCGAAAGCATCACCAATTTCCGCGAACTCCTGGATATATACGAGCCGCTCAGGGATGTCATGCTCATGGCCGTGAATGCGACACACGAATTTGGCATTCTGCCTACCGGTTAGAGAGCCCTGCAGCCCCCCGCCGAAACCCATCGGCCACGACACACGACAGTTGCGCTCAACAACGCCCCGGGTAGGCTGATCGACACCACCAATCAAACGCAGGAGTGTTGATTTTCCCGACCCATTCTTGCCCACCAAACCCACATTGGTATTTGCTGGGATAGACAATGAAACACCCTGCAAAACCCACTTCCCCGGGCCTTTATCAGTCATGTAACGTTTGTGGACATCCTTGACGACGATCATTTGGCTGCCAGCCTCGTCGCAAAACGCACATGCAGCGCAAGTCCGAAGAATATGGCCGTCAGGGCAAAAACATAAACATATCCAATGCTCAGTTCGGGCACAGCCTGGTAATGAGGCGCAAAACCCAGCCTTACTGCTTCCAGGCCATGAGCCACCGGATTGAGTAACAGCCAGTCACGGAAAGGCTGCGGAACCAGGTAAATAGGAAAAATGACGCCGGACAGGAAGTACAACGGCGTCATGAGTAAACTCACGAACTTGCCGAGTTCCGGCACCAATTGCTGGGCAACAGAGGTCACCAGCCCGAAGCCCAGCCCCAGCAGCCATAGGCCAAAGAATGCCTCCAGCACGGCCAGGGGATCCATAGGAATGACCTCGAGGCCGACCAGGCCCGCGCCCGTACAAAGCGCGACCGCGACCAAGACCATCAAAAAGCCTTCTAGCGCAGCGCGGCTAAGCACTGTATCCACCGGCTTAACCTGCCGATAAGTGAATAATGCCTGATTTGATCCCACGGCATTCATGGCCTGGGTTCCCGTCCGCCGGAACATGAAAAATGCCAGCATACCCACCATGATCCATACCGCGGTATCGATGCCCCCCACCACACGCAGTCTGATGACACCAAAGATGAACATCAGAAAGGCAACATGAACCATCGGCTCCAGAAGTAGCCACGCCCAGGCCGCACGGCTACTGAAGAGGCGGTGTACCGACTCGCGAAGAAAGAGCGCTTTCCAGACGGAAAACGTGATGCTGATGGGTGAGCGATCCAATTCCATGAATAGACTCACCGACGCGTATTGCGATGAAAAAACAACCGGCCACCTCTAATACTGGCCCTGCTGGACCCTCAAGATCATTCCCTGATCCCCTGTTTATTATGTCAGCCAAGAGCCAAGTTGGGAGCTTTCCTCATAGCAACAGCCAGAGCATATGCAACTGGCTTCGCGGCGCTACTCACCCCATGACCGCACCTGATGTATCGTCACGTAATAAGCGCTACATCAGGTCCACGTGAAAGTCGGTTGAGTTTGCCCGAACTGGCAAACTAAATACAGTGTCCTGAACGTAATTCGGCATGAATGCCCCGCAACTGGGCACGACATGCCGGCAGTTGCTTTGGACAATTCTATCCCTCTGATTTGGAGACAGCGGCATGATTAAGACGGTCGCCAACACACGAACAACGTTTTACAGCGGCATCAGCAAACAAACACTCTGATGTGCCCCACGGAAACGAAAAAAGGCCGCTAAAAGCGGCCTTTTTTCGTATTTTGGTAGCGGGGGCAGGATTCGAACCTACGACCTTCGGGTTATGAGCCCGACGAGCTGCCAGACTGCTCCACCCCGCATCTGGTGGAGCGAATAGTACGGATGAGCCCCCTATCCGTCAAGTCCGATGACAAAAATCAGACACCAAACGCGGTCCGGCAGATGGCCAACAGGCCAGCGGGAAACAAGCCCAGCAGCAGCACCGCCACGCCGTTCAGGCTCATCACCACCTGGGTATCCGTGCTCGCGGTAATGGGGGCATCGTCCAGCGGCTTGTCGAAGTACATCGCCTTGATCACGCGCAGGTAATAAAAGGCGGCAATGAAGGAGAAAAATACCGCCACCAGTGCCAGCCAGGTCATGCCGGCACTGACCACGGACTCCAGGATAAACAGCTTGGCGAAGAAGCCGACGGTGGGCGGAACGCCGGCCATGGAGAACATAATCAACAGCATCATGACGGCCAGCCAGGGACTGCGCTCATTCAGGCCCTTCAGATCGTCCAGTTCCTGTGCCTCGAAACCCTTGCGGCTGAGCATGGCCAGCATGCCGAAGCCGCCGGCGGCCATCAGCGCGTAGACGATGGCGTAGAACATGGCGGCGGCGTAGCCCTCCGCATCCACCGTCAACAGCCCCAGGAAGATGAAGCCCATGTGGCCGATGGTGGAATACGCCAGCATCCGCTTGACGTTCTTCTGGGCGATGGCCACCACGTTGCCCAGCGCCATCGACAGCACCGCCAGGATGACCAACATCCCCTGCCAGCCTTCCCAGCCGCCCTGCATGCCGCCCAGACCTTCCACCAGCATGCGGATAGCCAGGGCGAAGGCGGCAATCTTGGGTGCGCTGCTCAGGAACAGGGCCACCGGCGTCGGGGCGCCGTGATAGACGTCAGGCACCCACATGTGGAACGGCACCGCACCGAACTTAAACGCCACGCCGATCACCAGGAACACCAGGCCGAAAATCAGCACGGTGTCCTTGGCCTGGTCGGTATGGACCAGCGCCTCGGCGATGCCGGGGAAGTCCAGCGCGCCGGTGACGCCATAGATGATGGAGATGCCGTACAGCAGCAGGCCTGAGGACAGCGCGCCCAGCACGAAGTACTTCACCGCCGCCTCGGCACCGCGGGGCGAATCACGGTCGAAGGCCACTAGGGCGAACAGGCACAGGGACAGCAGTTCCAGCCCCAGGTACAGGGTCAGGAAGCCATTGGCCGAGATCATCACCAGCATGCCCAGCACGGCGAACAGGCCCATGACGAAATACTCGCCCTTGAGCAAGTCGCGATCACGCAGGTAGTCCTTGGCGTAGACGAAGGCCATCACTGCGATCAGGCAGGTGGCGATCTTGAGCGCATCGGACATCGGGTCACGGATGTAACCGCCGGACCACAGGATCTCGGCGCTCTCCTGACTACCCCACAGCGTCAATGCCGCCGTGCCAAGCAGGCTGACCAGGGCCAGGCCATAGGTGGTCAGACGGTAGCGTTCCTTGATGAAGATGTCGATCAGCAGGACCACGCAGGCGGCACTGGCCAGAAATATCTCCGGTGCCAGTCCGAGCAGATGTGCAGCGTCGAAGCCCATGCATTTACCCCAGCTTGCAGCGTCGTGTCATCACAACTTGGACACGGCGACATGATTAATCAGATGTAGCACCGAGGTCTCCATGACCTCAATGAGCGGTGCCGGCCACAGGCCCAGCACGAGTACGGCGACAGCCAGTGTGCCGAGTACCAGGAACTCGCGCTTGTTGATGTCCTGCAACTTGGCCACACCATCGTTGGTGACCTCACCGAACACCACCCGCTTGACCAGCCACAGGCTGTAGGCGGCACCCAGGATCAAGGTAGTGGCGGCCAGGAAGGCATACCAGAAGTCGGCCTGGAAGCTGGCCAGGATCACCATGAACTCGCCCACG
>Ga0272443_10002793_pt1 | contig 21600 bp, 19 predicted proteins | sample SSMAcet12_FD_193581 | JGI IMG/M metagenome (GOLD analysis project Ga0272443, IMG submission 193581) | Marine sediment archaeal communities from Little Sippewissett salt marsh, Falmouth, MA, United States - SSM-Acet-12 | ecosystem: Environmental > Aquatic > Marine > Wetlands > Sediment ... | reverse complement strand
ACTATACCTTCGAATCCCACTCCTGTTACTTTGACAAGGTACAACCCGGACGCAACCTCGTTTCCGCTGTTGTTCCGTCCGTCCCATTCGAACTCATATACCGGGGGGCCGGAACGAAGCGCTCTCTCGAAAACGATGGAGCCGTCAAGCGCGAAGATATAGATGTGACCGGAGGCTGCTTCAACCGGGAACTTCAGCTTAATCGAACTCTCGAATGGATTTGGGTAGGCAAGCACTGACCTGTCACTTGTCGGCTCGCCGAATAGGCCGGAAGCAGCGGCAGCATCGATTATCCCGTAACCGTAGTCGTTATTGGGGTAGGATATGCCCGATCTTCTCTGGCCGGTGGCCCAAAGGGCATCTCGTACATCAATCGGGCTCCATTCGGGATGGAGTTCGAGCAGCAGGGCAATGGCGCCTGCTGCCAGCGGGGCGGCTGCGGATGTGCCAGAGAATGTGTTCTCGTATCCCTGATTGTAGTATGTTGCCGCTGTTACCCCTGAGCCTCGCGTGCATATGTCGGGTTTGATTTGCCCGTCAGAAGTCGGGCCGGGCGATGAGAAGTACGTTATGCTACCGGATGGAGTGACCGCTCCGACAGCAATAACGCTGTCCCCATCGGCCGGTGCAGTGATATGGCCCCACGGCGAGACCCTCTCGTTTCCTGCCGATGAAACGACTGTAATGCCGAGTGCAACTGCCGCGTCACACGCTATGGAAGTCACCGCCGTATTTCCATCCAAGTCCTCGAAAGTGTACCAGTCCGAATATCCAAGCGAAGCGGTAACGACATCGCATCCTATAGAATCAGCCCATTCCAGAGCCGCAACGAAGTTGTCCTCCTCGACCTGAGTTTCGCCCCTTTCGTCCTCTGTCTTCGCGAGAACGAACGTTGACCCGTAGGCGGGGCCGTAAAGCCATCCGTCAACTGCCGATCCGATCACCGAAACAACGGAAGTGCCGTGATCTACCTGCAGGTTGTCGTCATCGTCAACATCTTCATCGTCATTGATGAAATCGTATGTCGCGAGTACATCGATTCCCGATGTTGCCGGGTGAGTGAGACGGAACCCTGTGTCAAATACCCCGATGATGATATCTTCTCCAGATAGCCCTTCATCGTGAAGGTAAGGCACGTTTATCTGAAGCAACTGTCCGAATGATTCGCCGTAGTCGAGTTGCCATTCGCCGATCTTGGGAAACGGAATCTGCGGAGGCTCATAATCTGCGACTGGTTTTCCACGGCTGTAGGAGAGAACAGGCCGGATTTCGGTAACGAAATCGAATTCGCCTATTTCCGTGAGTTGTTTCTGTGATGCATTGATTGAGACTGCGTTGAGCAGACGCGATGTACGATGTATGACCGCTTCTGTTTTCCGAATCGAATCGACGTAATCTGTGGACACCGGCAGATCAAGAAGTGCGTTATATGCATTGCCTTTGATTCGATTCAAGCGTCTCTGCAGGCTTCTTTCGGACAAATTCGATAGACCTTGTTCGCTGATCTGGTCTGCTGAGCCAAACCGGCTCGGCTTGTTATCGAAGAAGACCCAGTATCTCCCGGTCGGACTTCCGATCTTATCATGTCCATAGCCTACCCACTTCGAGGAAACTGTGCTTTCAGCGAAGACGGCGGTGAATGCTATAGCGGTTAAGAGCAGTGCTAAGACTGCCACAGTTCTTTTTGCCTTTATTACAGCCACTGCAACTCCTATGCAAGTACCTTGGCGAGAAAATCCTTTACTCTCTGGTTCTGAGGGTTCACGAGTATTTCGTCCACAGGCCCGATAGCCTCAATCCGACCTTCATCCATAAACATCACCCTGTCGGCGACCTGTCGGGCGACACTGAGCTCATGCGTGACGATGAGGAGAGTGATACCGTCCTTTGCGAGAAAATTCATAACCTCAACAACATCACTCATGGATTCCGGGTCGAGGGCAGATGTGGCTTCGTCGAAGAGCAGTATCTTCGGATTCAAAGCCATAGCTCGGCAGATTGCTGCTCGCTGGCTCTGTCCGCCGGAAAGCTCCGATGGGTAACTCTGCGCCTTGCCGGTGAGACCAAACCTTTCGAGCAGTTCCGTTGCGAAAGTGTCGGATTCATCCGGCGATCTTTTCCGAACCACTCTCTGCGCGAGTGTGATATTGCCAAGCACACTGAGATGCGGGAAGAGATGGAAATGCTGAAACACGAATCCCACCTCAGATCTTACCTTGGCTATATCTTTGTGTGTCCTGTCCAGCACGACCTCATCTATCGCGATACTTCCCGAATCAATATCCTCTAAGGCGTTGATACATCTGAGCAACGTACTCTTTCCGGCTCCCGATGGGCCGACAATTACGATTTTCTCACCTTTCTGTACCTTAAATGAGACGTCATCGAGTGCCTTCTGTTCACCGAAGCTGCGGCACACGTTTTGACAGGATATTATGTCCCGAATCATGCCGCCACCCCGTAGCCGCGCATTTTGAACTTCTTCTCCATATACGAAACCAGCCTCGACAATGTCAGCGTCAAAATGAGATAGAGTATAGCGACCACAAGCCAGACCTGGAAGTCAGCGAATGTCCTCGAGAAATACTCCCGACCGGCTCGGGTGATTTCTCTCATAGCGATCACAGACACCAGTGAGCTGTCTTTGAGACAGGCGATGAACTCGTTGGCAACTGGCGGTATAACCATCCTGAGGGCTTGTGGTATGATTACGTGACGAAACGCCTGTTTCCTTGTCATTCCAAGGGAAAGGGCGGCCTCATACTGACCTTGCGGGATTGAGAGTATCCCTGCACGGAAGATTTCCGCGATGTAAGCGCCGTAACATACTCCAAGCGCTATAACTCCCGCTGTCAGTCTTCCGAGATTAAGGACACCGCCGAGTCCGAAGTAGATGAAGAAGATGAGCACGAGAAGCGGAACACCTCGGACAACATCGGTGTAGACTCGAGCCAGCGGCGAAACGATCCTGATCCGCGCGACTCGAACCGTTCCCACAACCACTCCGACTGCCAAAGCGAGTGCAAAAGAAAGAATAGTGACCTCGACGGTCGCGGGCACGGCCGGCAGCAGATAGACGAATATGTCGCCAAGGAGTTTAAGTTGGCCGATCAACCACTGAAGTATCTCATCCATGAGAAAGAAAGCGCTTTACTTGTTCAGTATCAGAACCATTTTTTCTGAAGTTCGTCGAAAAAACCCTCGTTATCGAGTTCGTTCAGGATCAGGTTAAGCCTGTTCAGGAGAAGGGTGTCCGTCTTTCTAACGGCGATTCCATAACTCTCACTCGTAAGAGTCTCACCGACGATTTTAATCGTGCCTTTTTCTTTCACCGCGATCTGGGTGACCGGCTTGTCATTAATGACTGCATCGACATGGCCGTTCTCCAGATCGATGAATGCCGCGCCGATGTGGTCGAACGGGAAGACTTCGACATCCTCGAAGCTGTCGGCAAGGTGCATCCCGGTCGTACCCATCTGGACGCCAAGTCTCTTGCCCTTGAGATCATCCACTCCATGGATGACATCGTTGTCGAGTGTCACTGCGATTGTCTGACCGGCGTTATAATACGGACGGGTGAAGGCCACTCGTTCGGCACGATTAGCCGTTATTGTCATTGCTGATATGACGCAATCGTACTTGAAAGTGGTCAACCCTGCAATTATGCCGTCAAATGGGGAAACTGTAAATTCAGGTTCAACACCAAGCTCAGAGCAGACTCTTGTGATCAGGTCAATATCATACCCTTCCGGTTGTCCAGTCTCCGTACTCACGTACTCGAACGGTATATACGTCGCGTCCGTACCGATCCGAAGAACGCCATCCCGCTCAATTCGGTCGAGCGTCGAAAGCTCGTCGTCGGCTCCGCAGCCTGTAAGCACGAGAATCATGAGAGGCATCAAGAACAGCGAGGTGGTAATCGGCGGTCTTCTCATTTGAGTCCCACTTTCGAAAGCGTAAGTAGTCAATTGCCAGAATAAGAACAATTGATAGTACCAATGCAAGGCAATTCGATGAAATAACTGGTGGCAGCGATGAGTAACCGAACAGGGGGTTCGGTTGACGACGGGCTACCGACAACTATTAGTAGTAGCTTATCCTGAAGACGTTCGCCTCGCCCCTCAAGTCGAAGCTGAATTTGACATCTGCGGAGTCGAAATCCTCGGTGTAGAATCTTCTCCCGTCCTCAAGGAAGTCCAGATCTCCGACGTAGAATTCATCGAAGTCAGAGGAATTCGTAATCTCCACTCCGGAACTTGCTGGAATTCTGATTCTAATATCGGATCGACGGATATTCATTGAGATGGCAACGTCGGGTATTTCACTTCCAAACTTGACAGCTACGTCCGAGCGTGGCGTTTCGGATATGAATTCTTCTATCCCCAGATCGTCAAAACGCAGCTTGAGGTCGGAGTTTCGGCATTCGAATTTAATCTTGGCGGGGAGCTTGTCGTATACTTTGAGGTTCCAATCGCGCCCACTGAGCTCTTTGTCGAAGATTCGGACACGTGAGAACTTGCCAGCCTTGAGATTTAACCTTGCGACGTCACCATCCTGCACGATGTCCATCTTCGGCCTGTTGAAATAGTCATTAAATCGGCAGGACATGAGGTTCACGGAGCTTCCGGATGCGGACATATCGCAATCGTCAACATCCACGTTGATCTCGAGGCGTTTTGTGTTGTCGTCCAGTTTTGAAAGCTCTATAGTCCTTGCTCTGCCTAGTCTCGTGGTGTCATGCGACTCATGACCTGAGACAAGCAGCCACACCCCGGCAACAACAAGCAGGAGACTCGATGCATATGCCAGTTGAGGCACCGGCGTTCTCCTGAGAACCATCTGGAGGCCAATCGCGATAAGGAGAAGCGGCCACATCTCGAGCAAGTCGAGTACAAGCCACCAGTCGGCCGCGTCAGTGTTTATCATCAGTGCAGCCGTACCGAAAATAATGAGCAATATCCCGAAATTCACTTTACCGGCGTTCACGTCACTCACTCCCGTTTTTCTTAATGGAAAACAGTATCATAATCACGCCGCCAACGATTAGAATTAGCGGCCACAAATCTGAGAAGCTGAACCAGTAAAAGACATCATCAAAGAGAAAGAACAAGCCGATAGCGATGAGGACGATTCCAGGCAGGAATTTGGTGAACTCCGACTTCGGGGGACTCGTGTCAGCCTCAACACCCTCTGGTCTCTGCGGAATCGCTATCCAGCAGATGACATAAGCCAACAGGCCTACGCCTTTCGCTAAAGCGAGAATCACGAAAATGATTCGAAAGATCACCGGGTCTATGTTGAAATACTCTCCGAGACCTCCACAGACGCCGCCAATTACCGTACTCTGACGAGAGCGTTCAAGCCTTTTCACTATGTGCCTCCTTCCGCCATATCTATTTCAGAGTACGTCAACGACCTCCAATAGGTTACGTCATTGAAGCGGAAACTTGGAAGTGAGGGAACAGACATTGTCTTGCTCTTTACTCTTCCGGGTCCTGAATCCTGACTTCGGCTTTCTTATCCGACTGCATCCCCGGAATTCGTCCGAGGATATCTTCGAACTTCAATCCTGTCAATGACTCGACGACCGGCGGGAGCTGTGCTAGTATCTGTGTGACATCGCCGGTAACCTTGGAGGCACCACCACCGTCATTATTGCCGGAGTTGATTATTACGATCTTCTCCGTCTTGGAAAGCGGCTCGCTGATCGCCCGTGCTATGTCGGGAAGCTTCTCGATCAGCATCTGCGCGATAGCTGCCTGATTGTATTCCTGCCAGGCCATGGCTTTCTTGGTCATAGCCTCAGCTTCGGAAAGGCCCTGCGCCTTGATTACGTCGGCGTGTGCGATACCGCGAGCCTTGTTCGCGTCGGCCTCAGCGGATCCGGTAAGCTTGATTGCCTGGGATTGACCTTCGGCGACAGCACTGAGTTTGTACTTCTCCGCGTCGGCAACGGTCTGGATCTTGTACTTCTCGGCATCGGCAGGACGTTCTATCGACGCGTTGAGCTCTAACTTTTTCCTTTGAACCTCTTTCTCGGATAGCTCTATTTCTTTGGTCTTCTCGACGACTTTGACCGCAACCTCTTCTTCCTTGACGAGCTGTTCTGTCTTGTACTTCTGAAGGTCATAGGCGAGATCGGCTTCAGCCTTTTTCTGGTTCACGGAAGCTTCGTATTCAGCGAGCTTCATTTTGTAATTTCGGTCGGCTTCAGCGATCTTGGTTTCAGCATCAAGCCGCCCGATTTCACCTTCCCGTTTGGCCTCGGCGGACTTAATCGTCGCATCGCGTTCGGCCTCAGCCTCTCCAACAGTAGCGTCTTTCTTAACCTGCGCGGTGCGTGGTTTTCCCAGCGCATCGAGATAACCCTGTTTGTCTCGGATATCGCGAATCGTGAACGATACGACGACCATCCCCATGTTCGCCATGTCCGCCGCTGCGACATCCTGTACCTTCGATGCAAATGCATCTCGGTTCGAGTAGATCTCTTCGACTGTCATCGTTCCGAGGATGGCGCGCAGGTGACCTTCCATGGTCTGAAGCGATATGTTCATGATCTCCTGTTTTCCCTTGGAGAGGAACTGCTCAGCTGCAGTTCGTATCGACACGTCATCTCCCTTGATTTTGACCTGCGCAACACCATCCACCATAACGGGAACGCCAGCGACGGTATACACTTCCGGCGTGTTAACGTCGAGCGTGAATAATTCGAGCGAAAGATGATCCACTCTTTCGAATATCGGGATTACGAATGTTCCGCCACCTTTGACAATCCGGAATCCGACGGATTCTTTAATATTGTCTGCAGTTGCGATTTTGTGGCGGATACCTGATATGATGAGTACTTCATTTGGGCCGACTTTTATATATCTCTTGGATATGACAATGAGCATGAAGAATACGACGATGATCAGTGCAAAGACGGCAAAGATCCAGCTGATATCGAGACCGAACATATACTAACCCTCCTCGTTCGTCTGGTTTCTCGCTTCGCCGGACCAGGGCTTCACGTAGGTTGTAGAACCGACTACTCTCACTATCTCAACGAGTGTGTCCTTGCCGATCTGCTGCTTATCGAGTGAGCGGGCCATTGCGGTAAATCTCGCGCCCCTGATAACGTATGCGATTTCTCCGGTGCCGTCGGGTGAGATCGGCGTGATAACTTCTGCGGTTGTGCCGACCATATCCTCTACGTGTGGTTCGGATGATCCCTGCGTTCTCTTGTAGACGGCGTTCAAGACGACGTATACCATTCCCGCGATCAGAAAACCCGAACCGCATGCCACGCCAAGTGCGGGGAACGCTCCCCATTTGAGTCCCTCTGTCGAGACTATTCCGCCTGCGCCGAATGCGGTTATGAAGGTAGCGATCACGGTTGGGGATACGGGTGAGAAAGTAATCTCGCCTCCAATGTCACCGCCGTCGATACTTCCCCCGTCAGCATCGACATCTGCCGGTGTGCCACCGGCTCCGCCGGACATGATCAAGCTGATTACCGCGTACAACAAGCCTGCAATCAGGCAAAGCAGAAAGAAACCTGATAAAGTCATAAGTGCCTCTTAACAGCAACAATACTGTCTGGAATAACTACAGCCGTCGTTCGAGAATATTCACTTGACTAGTGATTCAGTCAACAAAAACACTGTGGCCGCCAGACAGTGAAATCTGTGATGTTAGGTGTAATAGTGGATGCACGGTAGCAGGAGGAAGTGAAGACAAACGAGGTCGTTTACGACTTCGATTCCGCTTTGTCATCGCGACGGTTTCTCCTCAGGATTGCGTCACCGATCATCGCGATACCTCCGGCCACGAACAACAGCGGCCAGAGTTCGTCCCAGCCGTACCAGAAAGGTATTATTCCGAGATTCCTGAGGAGGAAAAACCCTCCGATAACTATGAGAAGAAACCCAAAGAACATCAGTTCACCTCAAATTGATAGCTGCTTTCTATACGGTCTCCGAGAGAAGTTGTTTCTGGAGATTCAATGAAACAGATCTTACTGTTTGTCTTCAGCCTCTCCAGTCATCGGAACGAATCGCACAGGGATGGATCGGCGTTCTACAACTCCCTCATCGGTCTTTTCAACGACAATCAATTCCTGATAAAAATCGCCGACCGGTATAACCATTTTCCCGCCGATTTTGAGCTGTTCTATCAGCGGCTCCGGTATATGATCGGGGGCGGCAGTGACGATTATCGCGTCGAATGGTGCGGCATCGGGTATTCCCCTGTATCCATCGGCGCACGTCACGCTGATGTTGTCGTAGCCGAGCTCTGTCAACAGGTTCTTCGCCGACTCTGCCAATTCGCAGACGATTTCGATGGAGTATACTGAGTCGACTATTTCGGCGAGAACAGCTGACTGATATCCTGAGCCCGTCCCGATCTCGAGCACCCTGTCACTTCCTTTGAGATTAAGCAATTCTGTCATAAGGGCGACGATATACGGCTGGCTTATAGTCTGATCGTTGCCTATCGGCAGAGGGCCATCATCGTAGGCACGTTTCCTGTAAGCTTTCGGCACGAACAGGTGCCTGGGGACAGTCCGCATCGCCTCGAGCACGGCTTCATCAGAGATTCCGCGTGCCGTTATTTGCGTCTCGACCATGCGGTTGCGTTCGGCAACGAATGAGTCGGCATCCTTCGAATAGAACGGGACATCCGCCTGAGAATAGGCGCAACTACACATACATCCCAAGACCACGAGAAATATGAGAATCTTCTTTGACTGACACATACACAAAAAAAGATACCGCCATAACGACGTATGTCAATAATAAAAGGGGCGCCGTTATGAACGCCCCTCATAGTGATACCGATGTGTTATCAGAGAAGATCCCGAATATCCTCGCTCAATACTTCTTCGCCGTCTTCACAGATTCGCACCGCTATGTTTCCCATGACCACCAACATGTCGCCGCCTTCCGCGAGGTATTTCCCAAGTTCGGGCTTGAGTTTCAAGATCGAGAAATACGCTTCGCTGAATGGCTTGATCTTGATAATGTCCTGTGTTCCATCGTATTTGCTGTCAACAAGGCTTCCGGCTATCTTCTGGAAAGTTCTGTCGCCAATGGTTACGAGGTTTGACAACCTGTTGCTGCCAAGTTGCCCCGCGATTTTCTCTTCGAGATCGGTTTGTGGCATGAATGTCAGTTCACCCAATTCATACTCCTGGACCTCGTCCATTGCGAATGCGTCACCTTTCATCTTCTTCATGGTTTGCGACTGGTCAATGACTCTGCTTGCCGATAATGGCTCCGAGAAATTATGATCCACCCGTCCCGAGACACGTCCTGCCCGCAGAGCTTCTTCGAGTACAACAGGCTGAAATCCGCCGCCGGGCCTGTACGCCATCGCGGGATCTTCGACGAAGAATGACGTGTATGGTGTCGCAATGCCGTATTCTTTGGAGAGTCTTACGATTTCATTCTTGATCTCGTCATTGTTCGGGTGTTCCCGGATCTGCTCCAGCAGGTACCCGATTCGCCTGATTGCCCACTGCCTTGGTACAAGATTGTCATTTCCGGGACGTGCCGAGAATTCCACGTCATATTCGAACACCCTGAGCGCGCCCTCGACAAGCCCTTCGAGCCTGACTTTGGCTCCCCCGGGCGATGTGTACTTACCGGCAATAACCAGCTGCATTCCATAGAACAGGTCGGGAAGGTCGCGTGGGTAGACCTGGGTTATATCGATGTTGTCACAAAAGACCCGGATATCTGTCATGGCCGGATTTGCTATCTTTGCAAAGAAGCTTGACACCTTGATTTCTACATCCTCACTGGGCCTGACATAGCTGGCTGTTCCTCCGGATTGGGCTGAGAGCCGATCCAGCAGTTTGGCATCCACGTCATCACCGACACCGAACGAGAATATCTTCCAGTCGTTAGTGTTCGCTTCCTCGACATTGCGTATGATTCTCTCTGGATTGGTTTCGCCGACTGTTGGCTCACCATCTGACAGAAAGATCATATAGTCCGCGTGGGCTTTCCTTCCCTGAATCGAAAGGGCTCGATGCAACGCTCCATTGATGTCGGTCCCTCCCGCAGCTGCAAGCCCATCCACGAATGTCAGTGCCGATGAAACGTTCTCTCCTGTAACGGGCAGTAATTCGCTCGAATAGTCATTGATCTCATCCGAGTAGCTTACGATTCCGAACTTGTCATCGCCGCTCAGGGAGTTGAGGCAGTATCTCAATGCAGCCTTGGCCTGCCTTATCTTCACACCCGACATTGATCCTGAAACGTCAAGGACGAAAAGAACATTCTTCTGCGCAGTTACATCGGAACTCTTCTTCAAATCAGGTGCGATCAATCCTAAGAAGTGCCCATGACCCTTGTCGGGATCATACTGCGTCAAGAGATTAAGTCCGATATCCTCTTTGGACACCGTGTAGTACAAGAGAAAGTCCTTTACTTTGGATTGATTCGATCGGTAGAGAGTGATATCCGCATTGCGGTTGTCGGGCCTGTCGACAGTAACCTGATGGGTGGGCGAGTAAACTGCTTTAACATCGGTTCCCGAGTGTATAGACACATTCAATTTGTAGTCCTTTATCGGTGCCCTGTAGAACATAGGGTCCTCCGAAGTGAATCGATAGGTCACGGTTCCATTGTCGTATGGAAGAACCTGCTGGTATCGAATCGTTATATCGACGTCCCCTCGCGCCGGAATCGGGTAGACTCTTGCACGGAAAAGTCCTTTTCCGACATACTCGAGCAGTCCCGGATCTTTCATCTGCCTCACGATACTGTGATACTGCCGGGCGGCATCCTCTTTGTCCAGAATTTCACCTGCAACTTCAACTCCGCCTATCATCATCGAGAACCTGGATACGGATGCGTCATCAGGAATGGGGAACAGGTATGTTCCCTCGAGGTCCCTGTGACCGTTATTGTGAAAAGTCTGCTGAATCACCGTCTCCGAAACGCCGTTGTTAATAGTCACATCAACATGCTGGCGAAAAAGTGATATGAGTCTGTCCTCTGGTGGTCTCTTGTCAACAATTATAATCGCGTTTGCCTGATTGCAGATAATCAGGAGTGCGATTACTGTAAGTAGTTTTGGAAGATGACTCTTGAGCATTTTGACCTCCCTATGATTATGTCAATTCAACAGCTTGACATTCAGGGGGTCGATTTATTCCCGATTTTCTGGGAGAACAGGCTCAGGGATCAATTGACAGCAGTAACTGCTTTCTTGCAAGCCACTTAGAATGCTGGTCTTCGGGGATATGTTGCAGGACGTTGTCGATTGCACCAACAGCGATGTCGATATCTAATCGCTTCCGGGTTTTCAAGGCGAGTGAAGATTTGAGCGAAGCATATTTCTTTAGCCTCTCGCCGGAGAGCGGAGCGCCAGCAGCTGCGGAATCAAGCAGACGGAGTTCTCTCTCGATGTCGGTTGCACTCAAAGAGTCAAACTCCCATGCTTCGTTTTCCTCGCCGTTGACTCGACGACCGGGCATAGGAAGACTCAGCTCTTTCAATTCGGTGACTGTTGTCTCATCAGGTTTGACCGTTTCGGATTCGACGACGATGCTCTGTCCGATGTCAACTTCTGGCGGGGTCGGAACGGGGACGCTGATCGCTGCTTCATCATCAAGAGTCAGGTCGACGGGCGATTTCTTCGGTCGGTCGATAACAGCTGTACCAGATGGTTTCGAAGTCTCGACTACATGAGACCTCAATGCCACTTGTGGTTGATGCTCTGTGGTGACTTCCGACAGCTCCTCCTGGACTACCTGTTCTTCGACCCGTGCACCTTTCTCATCGCCCTCAATCTCCTTTTTCGTAGCAGGAGCCGGGGCCTTCATGTCTTGAACCTCGATTGTACTGAGCTTCTCGTAAACAGCATCCTTCTGAGTTTCGGTTCTAATCGGTTCTTCATCTCCAGATAGTTCCTCGGCAGTCTCTGACAGTATCTGCACTTGCTTCTCATGGGGCTCGATCAACGCATTTTCCAGGTCGTAATCGCCCCTGTCAATGATAGTTTTGCCAATGAGAAATATCAGCAAAACAGATACGATTGCACCCGCGTAGTTGAGCACAGGTTTCGGCCACCGGGCTGGAACGACGTAGTCGAGAAGTTTCTGCCACACAGTACGCTCTTCGACTTCGGGGAGATGCTCAATAACCCTATCAGCGAAGCTTTCCCAGTATCCGGCTGGGACATCGGGGTCTTCAAGCTGCCTGTAGAGTTCCTCGATCTTGTCAATACGTGATTTGAACGTACGAAGCGAGTCGATATCTAACTTCTCGGGGAGATTTGCGAGAAACTCTTCGAATTCGCTTTCCGAGACTTCCCCATCGAGATACCTGTTTACCTGTACTTCCAGATACTCTCTATTTCGATTGCTCATAGATACTCCTCCAGAGCCTTCTTGAGCCTCGAACGCGCGCGAAACAGGCGCGACATTACAGTCCCCATTTCAATTCCGAGTTTCCTGGCTATTTCCTCGTAGCTCAGATCCTCATGCATTCTCAGGACAAACACGGCCTTGTAGTCAGGCGGAAGCTTGTCGACTTCTTCCTCTAATCGCAACATAACTTCCTTGTTCGCAAGCGCCTGATCGGGATTCGTACCGGGATTGGAGTCGGCAATTATCTCCTCAAGGGGATAGTCCTCGGTCGATACTTGTCTCTTGTGCCTGCGGATATGGTTAAGTGCGAGGTTTGTCGCGATCGTGCTGATCCAGCCGGAGAACCTGTACTCCTCGCGGAATGAATCAAGGGCCATATACGCTTTCACAAAGGTCTCCTGGGCTAATTCATCTGCCGTGTCATGATCCCTGCAGAAACGATAAACAAGTCGATAGATCCTTTTCTGGTGCAACCTGACGAGCGTCGAAAAGGCCGATCTGTCGCCTTCCTTCGCTTTGCGAATCAGCGACGTCTCTTCAGCCTGTCGAACCTGCTCATTCGAATCTGCCGTCATCAATACAAGTCCGGGATCGGATTATTCCCGCCAATCAATCAAGTCAAAGATATAATCAGTTCTTCGAGGATGAGCTTTGGCGGGATGTGATCGAATCTCATAGAAACTTCAGCCCGAGAAACGGACTTAATCAATTCTTCGTAATGCTTTGGCTCTCTGCCGGATATAGCGTCAATCATCCCCGGTATTCGGTATGGGGACTGCTTTGTCAGCGATGCCAGCTCGGAATTCGTCATGTTATGTCGGTTTGATGCAATGAGATAATACTGAAATGCTCGCTCTCCCAACCAGTACAAAACCGATCCGAAACCGTCAGATTTCTCCAACAGCTTTCCCAGAATCTCGAAAGCCTTACTTCGGTCGTGTCTGTCTACTGCATCGAGTAATTTGAAGACATCGTATTCGGCGGATACCGATGTGTGTGTCTCGATGTCGGCGATGTCCACCTTGTCCTGACCTTCGAGCGCTATTGCAAGTTTGTCTATCTGGTTGGCAAGAAGTCCGTAGGAATTTCCGATGTATCTCAGCAGCCCTTGCACAGCTTCCTGCGTGATGTGCATTCCATGCTTTTCGAGCCGTTTGCGAATCCAGAATGGCGCTGATCTCTCGGAAAGCCCTGTCAGCGTGGACCAGATGACATCCCTGGTCAGGTATTTGTAGAACTTCTTTCTCAAATCGAATGTAGGCGGGCCAAACAGGACCAATGTGTTGCTCGGCGGAATTGTGGGAAAGAAGACGAGAAGCGCTTCCTGTCCTTTAGTTGATATCTTCTGAACATCATAAACGACAACCAGGCGACCGCCTGAGAACAGCGAATAGTCGGATGCAAGATCGATGATCTCCGGAGCTGATCCTGCCGACGCGCTTATCCGCTCGATGTTCGTGGTAGCTTCCTGATCACCGAAGAGCTTTCTTCTCAGCAGTTTGAGAAACTCGATCTTGAGATATTCTTCGCTGCCGTTGAGAAAGTAAACGGGATCGATATTCCCCTTCTCGACTCGCATGTAAACGTCTTCGAATCGAAGCTTGCTGATCTGGTTCCTTGCCATGACTGCATTTTAGATCGGGCGGGCTTTGATGTCAACGGCTTTGTGGTTCAAAAAATATGGCGGCCCATTGCGGGCCGCCGGGAAAGGGGTAGAAACAGGGAATTTGTCATTCGACAAATAGCTTGTTTTGGGCAGGATTATCACCCGCGGGTACGTGCTTGAGCACAAACGGGATTTTCTTCTTGAATAGTAAGGCCATGTTCTTATAAGGTTCGAGCTGCTTGTTGCAGAACATCTTGTTATTGACCTGGTTGACCAGCTCGAAATTGTCGCTGTAGATTTCCACGGCCTTATTCTTAAACAGTTGTGGATTGATGTCTACGAATTCAAGCAGGCTCAACAGCGAAGCATATTCACACTCGATTCCGTTTCCGGAAAACTGCGCCCTGAATACTATTCCAAGATCAGGGACCGTGAATGACAGAAGAGCATTATGCTTCTCTGATTCAGAGCTGATGTTTTGCGAGCTGAAAAAGCACTCCATGCGACCTCCATACTCTGATTTGCAACTAATCTCATTTGAGCAAAGCACGTGCCGGGGGACATCCATCTCTGGAGAACCCGGGCGCTCCTGATCGAGCGTGTGAAGTTTGTGCAATTGACTGATAAACAACAGAGTATAGGCTGTTCAATTCCTGCGCAGCACGACACCTTCCGAGATTCTTGAGCGACATCCGGTTGAGGGTGAATGAGGTTTCACATTTGGTGCACGTTCGGTATTCTGCGAGGCTGGCTATACTCGTTCGTATGGATCGAAGAGGCGCTTGTATTCAAGCTGGGCAAACCTGTCGGTCATCCCCGCGACATAGTCACAGATGACCTGGACTTTTGAATTCTGTTCAGCGAGAAGACTGTATTTGGGGGGCAGCTGTCGGGGCTCCTCCATGTAAGCCTCGAACAGCGAATTCAGTATCCGCCGCGCCTTGCCGGTCATGCGAATTAACCGCCAGTGGCGATACATGTTGTCAAAAAGGAATTTCCTGAGAACTCGATTGTCTTCCAGTAGATCCGGAGAGAACGTCATTAGATGCTCTTTGCAGTTACGGACATCGTCGAGCGTTTCGATACCGCGTTCTTTGATGGCCTTCGCGGTCGTGAAAATCAAGTCGGTGACTTCGCGATTAATCATCATCCGTATGACGTGATACTGCCTCTTCGAACGGGACAGCCCGGGATATTTCTTCTGGGATTCGTGATACAGATCCCGCCAGATGGGGATTTCCATTATGTCATCAAGCTCGATGACATAGGAGAACAAGCCATCGTCAACGTCATGGCAATTGTATGCGATCTCATCGGCGAAGTTCACGAGTTGTGCTTCCAGCGTCGCTGACTCATCCGGGTGGTAGTCACTGGCTTCCGGTATATCATATGACGTTTCGTGTTTTACGATCCCTTCGCGGGTTTCATAGGTTAGATTCAGCCCCGGGAAATCGGGATATCTCCGTTCGATGTGTTCGACGACCCGCAGGCTTTGCTGGTTGTGGTTGAACCTTTCCCCGGCATGTTTCTGCATCAGCTTGTCGAGTACCTCCTCGCCCGCATGTCCGAATGGTGTATGACCGAGATCATGAACGAGGGCTATTGTCTCAGAGAGGTCCTCATTCAGTTTCAGGCCCCTCGCTATCGTACGGGAAATCTGGGCTACCTCAAGTGTGTGAGTCAGCCTCGTCCGATAGTGGTCACCTTCCGTGTTAACGAAGACCTGTGTCTTGTATTCGAGACGACGAAAGGCCGCAGAATGTATTACCCTGTCACGATCCCTCTGGAATCTAGTTCTGAACGGGTGATCGTCTTCGGGGTACTTGCGACCGCGAGATGTTGCGCTGTGAGCCGCGAAGGTGGCAAGAGTTTGCTGTTCGGTTCTCTCGATTTCTTCACGCGAGTTGACAATGCCGTAGCCGTTATCCATGACGTCAATATATCGTTTGATCTGCAATATCCAAGTCGCTTGTTACTTGCGCAGTGAAATCCCCCATACATGGGTCCCTTCAAGGTCCGGGTGATATCGGTAGGCATAGGCTAAGTGAAATTGGTTGTAGCTGACATCGAAACCCAGAGATGCCACGAATGGTGCCGTAATGATGCCGGCGTTTATGGAGAACGATGGCGTCAGCTTGAGTTTTTCACCTATCTTGAAGCGGGTATCCACGCCTGAGCGAGTAGCTACCTCCGTCCCGAGGTTGACATTCCCCGCTCCGGCAAAAACAGCGCCAAGTCTCAGCTCCCTGTGCAGGACTGTTCCGGGGCATATCCGGGGCTCAGTCGGGTTGCTTAGGCGGCCGTAGAACCAAATATTGGCGTTTGCATTGAACATGAAGCTGACCTCGGTTGCGACCTGGTCGAGTGATTCATAATCGTAACCCATGTCGATTCGGTAATAGCCAAAGGCCAAACCGGCAGAGAATTGTGACGAGACCATATATGCCCCGGCGAATTTAGCGGTCGTTTCCGAATACAAGTCCGGATCTCCGATGTTCGTGAATTGTCCGCCGAGCCCGAAATGTTTGCTGCTCATGCAAACTGATGCCATGTAGTGATCGAATTCGGGGATGGAGTATAGACGTTGTCCCGCCAACTCGAATTTGAATCCTGTACCACCAACCAACACGGGAGGCAGGTAGACTGCTGCTGCCGCGGAGTTGTCGTAGTCTGCGAGCGTTTCTCCACATGCGGCGAGATGCGGGGAGCAGAGGGGGGTCTTGAACGCTGCGACAGCTGGGGTCGTAAACGTCAGGAACAAAGCCAGTACACAAGCGATGGTTCTCATTTGCGACCTGCCACGGCAAAAACCAGTTTCTTCGTCACGTTCGAAGCGCCCTCTACTTCTGCAAGCAAAATGTAAATGCCAAGTTCAAGCGGGTTACCGCTATCATCGGTACCGTCATATGTCACGACTCCTGAAGCAGTGAACTTGTCGTCGAGAATCGTCCTGACAACACGCCCCTCTATGTCAAAAACACGAAGTGTCAGTTGAGAGTCCTTCAGGAGTCGATAGGATATCGTAAGGTAATCGTCGATACCATCGCCGTCGGGTGAAATTATATTGTCGCTCAATTCTACATTTACTGAAGATGAGAAGCCGTTCAACACGCTGTTCAGCTCTCCGGGAGTTGATCCGCTTTCAGATGTCGATCTATACCAGTTCGATGGTGTGTACCCCGCTGCGAACGGGTCGATTCGCTCTATGGAGACATTTTGAGCGAAGGTTGTTTCGTAATACATAGAGTCTACTCCACAGCCGAAATTGTCTATCAGATATAATGTGTCCCCGGTGTTATTCAGGGTTTGCCAGTCGGGAAGTTCTATGATGTCGACTTGAGGAGCATCGTAGTAGAAGCCGAATGCGTCACTGTCCTGACATAGTATTACAAAACCGCCGGATTCAACAGCGGAACCCGGGATCTCCGCACAGCCGGAGGCGTCGCACAGCACCCATCCCGACAAGTCTATCCACTTGCCTGATATGTTGTGAAGTTCTAACCATTCGGTTTCCAGAGGAGCGCAAGGATCTGGAAGAAACTCGTTGATGACGATGTCTATGGGCTGAGTGCCAGCTACTATCTGGCACAATGTGTCGTTGTTTTCCGGTCTGTCATCGTTTCGGATAGTTGCAATCAAGCATAATCTTCCAGGGTTAACCGAGATCGCAGTATCAGCCTCAAACGACTCACCGGGAGGAAGTGAAGGGACGTGCCTTGAGAAAACGACTTCATCAGTATCGAGGCATATGCTGTCCACTCCGAACCAGATGCGACTTGTATCGGATACACTGAGTCCTACATTTGCTACAGTGAATTCAGCTTCAATAAAATCGCGATCCTGTCCTGTCAGACGAATCTCTGCAGAAAGAGACAGGTCGTTCTCCGCAGGGGAGACTGAATTGAATGCCCCGGGAGTAGATCGATCTGGGTGAATACACTCAGCCCATCGTACTTCATCACCTGTTTCACGTGGGTCTACGCGCTCGAGTGATACGCCGTCGGGGCTGGAGGACGACCATGCGCATAAGGAGATGGCAGTGTCGTCATCTCTTATCAGTATCAGGGTGTCATAGTCGTTTCTCAGAGAGAAGCTCACAGGAAAGATGCTATAGCTTTCAGTAATCGAATCTCCCCAGATTCCCGAGCAATTACCCCAGTGCTCTTCAAAACGCATCACATCTCTCGCCAGGACGAAAAATTCCTTTCCTTCAATAAGGCCGGCATGTTCCAGAGAGACCGTATCACTCTCATTGACGATCGAATAGCCATCCATACTAATCGCGGTATCTCCGAAGTTCCAGAGTTCGATCCACTCCAACGCTGTCTCCCTCCCGGGCTCATTAGACATCACTTCATTGATGATGACTTCCCCATTTGACCGAACTGTCGATAGAAGCGCGAGCGCGGAAATCGCAAGGAGAAGTTGAATCTGCTTTCTCAGCATGATGCTGTTATCCTCAATTGCATTCGAGCCTTTTCGATTGAATCCTGCTCCGGCCCGAAACGAGAGCTGATTATGAATTGTATCTTCAGGTTCTGGAAGATGTCGAAAGTCTCTCTCAAAGAACAGAAGGCGTATTGATCGCGGCTTCTGTCGAAGTAAGGATCGTAAAGCCGAATCAGGATGTTGGTGTCGTGAGCGAGGCCTTCGAATTCAAGATGTCCTTCGATCCATCCAGTGATACGTTCTCCCGAATTCTTGATTTGCCTTCTAACCTGCGAGGATAGCCTGCCCCTGCAGGAGCTGTTTAATCGGTGCTCCAGTTTGATCGCTACACAATCGAGCCTGCCGTAGTCCTCCGAGAGATTATCATCTCCGGTAAGGTAAAAGAGAACTGCTTTGCCGAACTTGCCTGATCTCAGATCACATGAGACCTTGACTCGATACTTCTGGGTGCGACCGGTCTCCCACCACTCAGTTTCAGCTTTCAATGTGCTGAGACCAACAGGGAAACTGCTCGATGTCTGAAGTCCGGTTTCGCCGGAATATCGTGATCGATACTCGAATCCTATCTCAGGAAGCGTGACAGGTTCGGTGTCGGTGTTGGCGTGTCCCGCCCCGAATGGATTGATGAAGCGGTCCTCGAATCGCCAGAAAAAGACTTCATGCTTGCGACATGGTGACTGCATCATACTTGAAAAGGCATAGTCGCCGTCTCCGTCGATTGCCAATGAAATGTTACCCTTGAGCGCGTGTCGTCCCTTCATACCTATTGTGGTACCTGCGGCATAGTGTTCTGACTTAGCGCCGGTCTTGTCATTCTCGATTGTCCCGTGGACAGCGGCCACTTCGATCGCGTATTTCTTATGTGAGTAGAGAATTCTGCCGCCGTGGACTCTCGTAGAAAAGCATGTGTCCCTATCAAAGGAAGCCATTCCGGCTACTGATGCGTTTCCACGGGCTGCAGAGATCAATAGCCCGTTAAAGCGGGAGTTGAGGGGATACAATACCGATGGCTGGTCTTTGCTTGTGCTGAGCAAACGTGAGTGCCTGCCGAGCAGTATGCCGCCTACCCAACAGGGGTCCAGTCCTCCCAGCTCAATCGACAGATCCCTGTTTTTCCAACCGATCAGCCGGTCCCGTAAATGGGTATCATCGTTGGCGTGTTTCTCTAACCGTATGTCCGCGAATAGACCTTCGCCGCCTGGCGTATGCAGACTGAGCAATTGTCGATATGGTTGATTATCATCAGCTCGATGGTACATATCGTAGCGTAATGATACGATGGGTTTGGATTCGGATAGGGTACCTTTGTCATAGTCGGACAACGAATCGGGAACGAGGTGCAGGCTGTCGAGAAAAAGCTCTTCCCATCTGTTCCGTTCATCTTCGTCGATTAACCCTGCTTCATACATCCAGTTCAGGGTCTCGTAATCGGTGATTGACAGTCCCGATACGAATTGAGCGCATACGTTCCCGGAACTGATCCCAATGACAGCGAGAAGCAGTGTTATCAGCCCCTTGGATATTCGATTGTGTGACACGAGAACCCCTTTGAGATTTACTGCAAGCCGTATTCCTTTATTTTTCTATACAAGGTTCTTTGCCCAATGCCGAGTTTCTCTGCGGCTTTGCGCCTGTTTCCACCGACTTCATCGAGCGCTCTCGCGATGAGGTCTCTCTCCATATCCTGAATCGTGGTTACATGTTGAATCGAGTCCACTTCTATCTCTGTCGACAGGCCACTGCCCGGCGCTTCGAATGTATGCGGCTCACCGCCTCTTTTGTTGCTGCCAAGTATGGCGGTCCTCAGTCCGGCGACCTCTCTCGCAAGGTTGAGCAGTGCCTGGTAGATTAACTGAAAGTCGACTTCCTGCCTCGTTTGTCCGGTCGCAACTGGCAGTTGACGATTCGACGCCGTCTGTCTGCTTATGTAGTCAGACACGAGCGACTGTGTGATTATGTTTCCCTTCAATTCAATGAGCGACGACTCGACGAAGTTCCTTAGTTCGCGAATGTTGCCCGGCCAGCTGTACCTGAGAAGCAACTCGACTGCTGATGGCTCGATAGAAATCTCATCCCTGCCTTTATCATGCATGAACTTCGAAACGATCGGGATTATGTCCACCGGCCTCTGCCGGAGAGGTGCGGCAGTGAGAGAAACCACCGAAAGCCGGTAGTAGAGATCCTCCCTGAATCGGGCATCATCGGAGAGCGCCTTGAGATCCCTGTTTGATGCGGCGATTACGCGAACATCCACCGAGATCTGCTCTGTTCCTCCGACTCGCATGAATGTTCTTTGTTCGAGCACTCTCAACAGGCGTACCTGTACGGCAGGCTCGACTTCGCCTATCTCATCGAGAAAGATCGTACCACCTTCTGCGGCTTCGAAATACCCCTGGCGCCTTCCCGATGCACCGGTGAACGCTCCTTTTTCGTGACCGAACAGCTCACTTTCGAGAATTCCCTCGGCGATGGCGCCGCAATTCACGGCTATGAATGGTTTGCCTTTGCGCCTGCTGAGGTTGTGTATAGCATTTGCGAACATTTCTTTGCCTGTGCCGCTCTCGCCACCTATCAGCACCGTGACATCTGTCTCCGCGATCCTGAGTATCGATTCAGCGGCCCGTACAAGTTCGGAAGATTGCCCATACATACCCTGCGACTTCATCGTATCGAGCAAATCCGATTGCCTGACAAGCTCTGCGACGACCTGATCAGCTGAGACACCTTGTTCGAACATACCGGTCAGCGCAAGGCGCACAACATCGCCCGGTTGATCATTGAATGGCACGTTGAAGAGATAAAGAGTCAGTCCGTGATGCTGTCGCAGGAGGGATTTCAGTAGCGGCGTTAGATCTGCTTTGCAACCGGAGTGGTCGACAAGGACAGTTCCAACCTGTTCTCGCCTGAGTCCACCGAGAAACTCGGAAGAGGAGATACTCCGTGTAGCCTCAATATCAAATCCCGATGCCGCAGTTTCCAACTTTTCCGCCATCTGGTCGTCGGGAGTCAATATGTGAAGTTTCTCTATCATCTTCTCGTTTTCTTCGAGTTCGGGGACTTGCGCTTGCGGGCATTGTTACGAGACGGTTTCTCGATGCCTATGACGCGAAGATTCGTTTGATATCGGTCGAGATCCACATTGACAATCTGTACGGAAATCCTGTCTCCGAGAGAGTAGGTGTTA
>Ga0272443_10002792_pt1 | contig 21611 bp, 16 predicted proteins | sample SSMAcet12_FD_193581 | JGI IMG/M metagenome (GOLD analysis project Ga0272443, IMG submission 193581) | Marine sediment archaeal communities from Little Sippewissett salt marsh, Falmouth, MA, United States - SSM-Acet-12 | ecosystem: Environmental > Aquatic > Marine > Wetlands > Sediment ... | reverse complement strand
GCATCCTTCGAGGCGCCTTCGGTTGGCTGCTTTTCGGGATTGTCTGGGGATTGGCCATCGCCGGAATAGCGCTGAAAATCACCTATAAGGCCTCACATCCCATTTTATCGACGGCCCTTTATCTGGCATCTATTTGTTATCATCGGCACCACAAGTCATTACTTCCTCGTGCTTTGGTATGCGGCCTGACAATTCATTCGCGTCCATAGGAACTCTTTCCGTATCCGACGCCTTAAGGGTTTTTTCCATAAGAACGCTGGTCGCCGCCAAGCAAACGGAGTTGAACAAGCAGATCATCACCCGCATCGTAAGGGATCATAAAAGTAAATTTCTGGCGACCGACTTTATTTTGTGATTTTTTCGAAGGTGAGGTAGGAGATTTTCCGGTATCGGGTTGTGCTCTGCCGTCTGTCCCGGGGGCCGTTCGAACAGGCGGCAGAGCGTGTCGACAAAACCGATCCTTTTAGTTTCGGATGGTCACCTCCACCCGCCGGTTGATGGCGCGACCTTCGGTAGAAAGATTGCTCACTTTCGGCATTCGTTTGCCGTAGCCGACGATCTGCATCCGATCCGAGGCGATGCCCTTCGCCAGGAGATAATCGTATGCCGCCTTGGCGCGGCGATCGGAGAGCTTTTGGTTGTAGGCATCCGATCCGGTACTGTCGGTGTGTCCTCCGACAAAAATTCTCTGCCCGGGGTTTCGGTCCATCTCACCGGCTACCTGATCCAGCATGGATGTGGCCTTGCCGTTGAGACCGGACTTGTCGAAGGCGAAGTAGGCCATCGGAAACGTTGCCATCGGCGGGGGGGCCGCAGAGACCTCGGTTGCGGGCGCCGTCATGACCGGCGGCTCGATGACGGGCGGCGGCTCGATGACGGCCGTCGGCGTTGCCGCTTCAGGCACCTCCAGGTAGAAGACGTCCCGGACAAATGCTTCCCGTTTCTGCCGGTCGGCGAGCAGCTCTCGGCCGTCGGCATAGGAGCAGGGGCCAAGCCGGCTGATTTCATTGAGCGTCCTTTCGCCCCGAGGCTTTCCGGCCATGGAAATCACGTGAAAGCACAGGTCCGGGTATGCGTCGTGAATCCTGCGCGCGGCGGCAAGGGGGTCCCCTCCCCGGTTGTCCATCCCGTCTGAAACCAGGATCACGGCGGTTTTACCGGTAAATCGGTTCATGATTCGTTCCAGCTCGTCAAGGGCAGGACCCAGAGGTGTTGTTGCCCCGCCTTGTCCGGTGTCGTGCAGGTTGGCGATGGCGACTTTAAAATCGGAACGGTTGAAGGTGCTCGGCCCGATCAGCCTTTTTTCCGGGGAAAACTGCTGAAGAGCGGCATTGTAACCCAGTTCGGGAATGTAATCGGCAATTTCCATGAGAAGCGACTTTGACGCCGTCGCCTTGCTGCTGGTTGTCAAGGTATCTTTATTGAGCATGGATTCGGATTGATCCACCAGGATCACGAAATTGGTGATCCGGGGAATCTGCTTGGCGACAGAAGGACGGGCGAGCGCCAGAACACCGATAACGGCCATGCAGACAACGGCCATTTTTAACAATGATCGATTTTTCATCAGAACCTCCCAGAAATCTACGTCAGTCTTGTTTTTTCAGGTTAACATCTTTCGGCGGTCATCTATCGGGCTGCCCTTGTCTTGCCCGCGGTTGAAACCTCCGAGACGAGCCCCCCGAAGGAATGCGGCGCCGCCGTTCGCAGCTTGCCGATTGTAGAATTCAATTTCTATGCCAGGCCTTTCAACAATCCGCGACACGTCACCCAGCATTACGAAATGAATGAACAAATGCAGAATCTGCTTTTCCGGGATGTCCTCAACAGCCGTGGGACAAATGGTCATATGTAAACGAGTGGGCATATATGACCATCGGTTAAATATGACCCTTTTCGACGGCAACGAACGCCGGCCCCGGAATGTGGGTTTAACCAATTGGGTTTAAATATCGGAAAGATAGCTGTCGGTACCGTGGGCGTCGGCTCCCTGGCACAAAGCTTGAATATCCATGAGTCAACCCCCCATCGGTCTTTTGCGGGGGAACTTCTCTACAACCGTTATTCAGCAGGAGGTCCACCATGAAATCAAGCAGCCGGGACAAGGCAGAAGGCAAGCATCACCAAGTCAAGGGCAAGATCAAAGAGGTTGCCGGAAAAGCGGTCGGGAACCGAGATTTAGAAGCCGAAGGCAAGGCCGAACATGTTGACGGGAAAGTTCAGGAAAAGATCGGCCAAATCAAGGACGTCATCGCAAAGTAACCACGGGACGCCTGTTGAAGAATTTGATGGCGCAAAAAAAGGAGGACACCATGCTTTGGACCATATTTGTGGTTCTACTGGTTTTGTGGGCGCTGGGACTGTTGACCGGCTACACCATGGGCGGCGTCATTCACGCCCTGCTGGTGATTGCCATCGTTGTGGTGCTGATTCAGGTGATTCAAGGCCGCCGGCAGGCGTGATCCTCCGATGCCATACCACTCAAAACAAAGCATCTTCAAATAGCAAAAGGAGAGATACGATGCCGTTGCTTCACTTGATCATTGTTCTGGTCGTTGTTGGGGTTATTCTGTGGGCCATCAACAGCTACATCCCGATGCAGCCCACGATTAAAAAAATCCTCAATGTCGTGGTCGTTGTCGGAGTCGTCCTCTGGCTATTGAGTGCCTTCGGGGTCATTGGCTCTCTAGAAGGGATTCGTATCGGGTGATAGCCCAAAAAGAATGTAAATCGGTCTGTTTCACAAAGCGGAATCAAGGAGGTTGAACATGAGTCCATCCCACAGAGGTTTCTTCATCGTTGTTTTGCTGTCCATATTTCTCGGACTATCCGGTTGCGAACAAAAGGGAAGCGCCGAAAAGGCCGGGGAAAAGATTGATCAGGCAGTTGAAAAAGCAGGCGAAAAAATGGAGGACGCCAAGGAAGCGATTGGCGATAAAACCGAAAAAACCGGAGATTACCTGGATGATACCGCGATCACCGCCAAGATCAAGGCGGGTATTCTGGCTGACCCATTGCTCAAGGTGGCCCAGATCAACGTGACCACGACAAACGGCGTGGTCGCCCTGAACGGCGTCCTTGATTCCCGGCAAAGCATCGACAGAGCCATGGAAATCGCCCAAAGCGTCAAGGATCTGAAATCGGTCGAAAACAACCTTGTCGTCAAGGGATCCTGATACTTGAGTCGCCTTCGGGATTTCGCATCTGTTCATATCCGGCTGCAAGTCGGCCGCAGTTTGGCCGGTTCCACACCCCCTGCTTCTCACAGGCCCTGGCGCTTTTCGGCCTCATCCATAAGCCACGCGCCTTGCTTGGCATCCGAAGGAAACATGCATCGTGAGGACAAGACCCAGGAAGAAACTCCGGACCCTGTTTCACATGAAAGGCCGTTCCGGCAAGACCGGTCAAGCGCAAACGCCGGCCGACGACGAGCCGCCTCTGCGCGCGGAGCTGTTCAGCAGCGATCAGATGAAACTACACGGCAGGGTCCTGGCCGAATCGCACACGCTGGGTTCGGAACCCGCTTCGGAGCGGCTCCTGACGCGCCTGGCGGAGAATGAAACGGTCCTGATGGACGCCCGGGACCTGGTCACGGAGGCGGTTCTCGCCAATTTCAGGATCGCCCCGGCCGGGGAATGGCTGCTCGACAATTTCTATTTGATCGAGGAGCAGATTCGCATGGCCAGGCGACACCTGCCCAAGGGCTACAGCCGGGAGCTGCCGCGCCTGCGGAACGCTCCCCTGGCCGGGCTTCCCCGCGTGTACGACATCGCCCTGGAGATTGTCGCCCACGGCGACGGGCGCGTGGATCCGGAAAACCTGAGCAGTTTTGTTGCCGCCTACCAGTCGGTGACGATCCTTACGATCGGCGAATTGTGGGCCATCCCCATCATGCTGCGCTTGGCCCTGATCGAGAACCTGCGCCGGGTTGCCGCCCGGATCACCGCGGGCAGGGTCGAGCGCAACCGGGCCAACCATTGGGCCGATCTGATGACGGAGATCGCCGCCAGGGATCCCAAGAGTCTGATTCTGACGGTCGCCGACATGGCCCGGTCGCAGCCCCCGATGGGGAGCGCATTCGTTGCGGAGCTGACGCGAAGCCTCCAGGGCCAGGGTTCGGCGCTGTCCCTGCCGCTTACCTGGATCGATCAGCGCCTGGCCGAATCCGGCCAGACCATCGAACAACTGGTGCACGCGGAGACCCAGCAACAAGCGGCCGATCAGGTCTCCATGAGCAACAGCATCGGCAGCCTCCGTTTCCTCGGGGCGATGGCGTGGCGGGAGTTCGTCGAGACCATGAGCACCGTCGAGCGGACGCTTCGTGAGGATCCCGGCGATGTGTATGCCAAGATGGATTTTAACACCCGCGATCGTTATCGCCATATCGTGGAAAGAATTGCCAAGCGCAGTCCGTACACCGAAAACGAGGTGGCGCGCCAGGCGATCCGGCTGGCGCAGACGAGGGCCGATAGGAAGCCCGGGGACGACCGCACGGCACATGTCGGGTTCTACCTGATCGACGAGGGGTTGGCACAGCTCGAACGCTCCATGCAGGTGCGCCCATCTCCGGCCGAGGCGATACGCAAGCTCGGCCGCCGGATGCCTTTGCCGATTTATTGCGGTGCCATTGTCCTGCTGACGGCGATTTTCACCGGGGGCTTGGCGGCCAAGGCCTATCGCGAGGGACTGCAGGGCTGGGCGCTGGGGGTGTCCGGGCTTCTTTTGCTGATGTGCGCCAGTCATCTGGCGGTGGCCCTGGTGAACTGGCTGGCGACGTTGCTGGCCACCCCGCGCGCGCTGCCGCGCATGGACTTTTCCCGGGGGATCCCTTCGGAATTGCGAACCCTGGTGGTGGTCCCGACGATCCTCAGGAGCACGGCAGAGATCGAGGAACTGATCGAAGCGCTGGAAGTCCGCTTCCTGGCCAATCGGGATGACCACATCCACTTCGCGCTGCTCACCGATTACCGCGACGCCGAAAAAGAGACGCTGCCGGAAGACGATTTTCTGCTGCGGCTGGCCCGGCAGGGAATCGAAGCGCTGAACGACAAATACCCCCATCCGGAAGGAGCCGTCTTTTTCCTGTTTCATCGCCCGCGCCGGTGGAATCCACGGGATCGGATCTGGATGGGATACGAGCGCAAGCGCGGCAAGCTGCGGGATTTGAACTGGCTCCTGCGCGGCGGCGCCCAAGGCTCCCCGGAAGAGCGCTTTGCAGCCATCGTCGGTGAAACCCGGGTGTTATCGAACGTAAAATATGTGATCACCCTCGATACCGATACGCAACTTGCGCGCGATTCGGCCTGGCAGTTTGTGGGCGCCATGGCGCATCCGCTCAATGTTGCGCGCTACGACGAAGCAAAGCAGCGTGTCGTTTCGGGCTACGGCATTCTCCAGCCGCGGGTGGCGGTGAGCCTCTCGGGCAGGAACCAATCGCGATATACCCACATGTGCGCCAACGAGCCGGGCATCGATCCGTATACGCGCGCCGTTTCCGATGTCTACCAGGACCTGTTCGGCGAAGGCTCGTTCATCGGCAAGGGCATCTATGACGTGGACGCCTTTGAACGGGCGCTGGCCGGGCGCCTCCCTGGCAACCGAATCCTCAGCCACGATCTTCTGGAAGGGTGTTACGCGCGGTCCGGGCTGCTCAGCGATGTGCAGCTATACGAAGAATACCCGTCGCGCTACAGCGCGGATGTCAGCCGCCGGCACCGTTGGATTCGCGGCGACTGGCAGATTGCACGCTGGCTGTTGCCGGACATCCCCATGCCCAATGCGCGCCGGCAGAAGAACCCGCTTTCCATGCTTTCCCGCTGGAAGATCCTGGACAACCTGCGGCGCAGTCTGATGGCGGCGGCGTTGACCCTGCTGCTTCTGCTGGCCTGGGCCGTGTCGCCGTCGGCCGGGTTCTGGACCTGGGCGGTGATCGGCATCATCCTGATTCCCTCCTTGGTGTCATCGACCCTGAATGTATTTCAGAAGAATAACGATGTGACCGTGGTCCAGCACCTTGCGGCCGAGGCGCGCGCGGCCCGTCGCTACGTACTTCAGGCGGGTTTCACACTCGTATGCCTGCCCTACGAAGCGTTTTTCAGCCTGGATGCCGTGGTGCGGGCCGGCTGGCGGCTGGTGATCACCAGGAAGGGACTGCTGCAATGGGATCTGTCCGGGGCTTGGGATCGTTCGGACCGGTTGGGCCTCGCTGCTTCCTGGCGAACCATGTGGTTTGCCCCCGCCCTGGCAGCCGCTGCGGGAATTTATCTGACAGCCGCACGACCGGCCGTGCTGGCTGTAGCCGGGCCCCTTTTGGGCCTCTGGTTCGCCTCCCCGGCCATCGCTTGGTGGGTCAGTCAGCCGCTCCCTGACCGCCGGGAAGTGCTGACACCTGATCAGGCCCTCTTTTTGCGTAAGCTTGCCCGGAAAACATGGGCGTTCTTCGAGACCTTCGTCGGTCCGGAAGACCACTGGCTGCCGCCGGACAACTACCAGGAGCACCCCGTTTCCGTGCTGGCCCACCGCACCTCGCCGACCAACATGGGCCTGGCCCTGCTGGCCAATCTGGCCGCCTACGACTTCGGATACAGTTCGACCGGAATGCTGCTCGAACGGACGACGCAGGCCTTCCAGACCATGCAAGGACTGGAGCGGCATCGAGGCCACTTCTACAACTGGTATGATACGCAGTCCCTGCAGCCCCTATCCCCCAAATACATTTCGTCGGTGGACAGCGGGAACCTGGCGGGCCATCTGCTGACATTGAGGCCGGGTCTGCTCGCCCTTGCCGATCATCCGCTTTTGGGGACGCGGTTGTTCGACGGCCTAAGCGATACCCTGGCCATCGTCGCGGAGGCGGCCGCCGCGGCGCCGGAGCCAACTACCCACGCCCGTCTCGCCGAACTTCAGCAGGTTCTGGCGTTCGCAGACGATTCCCGGCCTGCCACGCTCATGGCGCTGCGGCGGACCCTGGACCGATTGGCGGCGTCCGCCGGGGAGCTGGCCGCCGGCGTCGAAGCTTTCGATCGGGATTCGGAAAGCCCTTTGCGGTGGTATGCCCGTGCCTTTGCCGGGCAGTGCCGCGACGCGCTCGATGATCTCACGCATCTCGCCCCGTGGACCGCGCTATATTCCGTCCGGGACGGTCTAGGCGATTTTTTCGATCGCCAAGCGATCCCGACGCTGCGCCAACTGGCGGCCCTGGACGTGGATCTTGCCTCGGCCGCCGGGCCGAGTTCCGTGCCGGATGAAATGCAAGGCCTCGTCGCAGAAGGCCGCCGCAATGCGGAGGCGCGGCTTGCGGCGATCAGCGGTCTTGCCCGGCAATGCGAGCTGCTGGCGGAAATGGACTTTGGGTTTTTGTACGACGAAAAGCGCCATCTGCTGGCGATCGGCTACAATGCCGCCGATCACCGACGCGACGCCGGCTATTACGATCTGCTGGCCTCCGAGGCGCGATTTGCCAGTTTTGTGGCGATCGCCCAGGGACAGCTGCCTCAAGAGAGTTGGTTCGCCCTGGGGCGTCTGCTCACCATCGCCGGCGGCGCGCCGATCCTGCTGTCATGGAGCGGTTCGATGTTCGAGTATCTGATGCCGCTCTTGGTGATGCCGACCTACGAGCGCACCTTGCTCGACCAGACCTATAAGGCGATGGTGGCCCGGCAGATCGCCTATGGAAAAAAGCGCCGCGTTCCGTGGGGTATCTCGGAATGCAGCTACAACGCCATCGATGTGAACCTCAACTACCAGTACCGCGCTTTCGGTGTGCCCGGCCTGGGGCTCAAGCGAGGTTTGGCCGAAGACCTGGTGATTGCCCCTTATGCCTCGGCCCTGGCGCTGATGGTGGTGCCCCGGCAGGCCTGTCAGAACCTCGAGCGGCTCGCGACCGACGGTCTTGAAACCCGCTACGGCTTCTACGAAGCGATCGACTACACCCCGTCGCGTCTGCCGCACGGACAATCGCGCGTCGTGATGCAATCCTTCATGGCCCATCACCAAGGCATGAGCCTCCTGTCTCTGGCCCATCTGCTGCTGGATCGTCCGATGCAGAAGCGCTTCGCGTCGGTTCCCATGTTCCAGGCGACCCGGCTGCTGCTTCAGGAGCGCATTCCCGCCGAGACCGCCTACCATGCGCATACCACAGATATCGCCGAGCACCATATGGCCGCCAACACTGCGGATACCCCGATACGCGTTTTCAAAAGCCCCGACACGCCGAACCCGGCCGTGCAGCTGCTCTCCAACGGCAGCTACCACGTGATGGTTACGAACGCCGGCGGCGGCTACAGCCGCTGGAAGGACCTGGCCGTCACCCGCTGGCGCGAGGACCGCACCTGCGACAATTGGGGCACCTTTTGCTACCTCCGTGACGTTGATAGCGGCCGGCTCTGGTCGACCGCATGCCAGCCGACGCTCAAGCGATCGAAGCGGTTCGAGGCGATCTTCTCCGAGGGAAGGGCCGAATTTCGCTCCCGCGACCACGACTATGACACCCATACCGAGGTTGCCGTGTCCATCGAGGATGACATCGAGCTGCGCCGGGTGCGAATCACCAACCGCGCCCGGACGCGACGGGCGATCGACGTCACCAGCTACGCGGAAGTGGTTCTGGCGCCGCCTGCCGCGGACGCCCTGCATCCGGCCTTCAGCAATCTGTTCGTGCAGACCGAGATCATCCGGCGGCAGCGGGCGATCCTGTGCACGCGCCGGCCCCGCTCCCAGGGCGAGCCGTCGCCCTGGATGCTGCACCTCATGGCCGTGCACGGGGCCGAAACCGGAGACGTCTCCTATGAGACCGATCGCATGCGGTTCATCGGCCGTGGCAACACGGTCGCCGATCCGCAGGCGGTACTGGGGGCCGGCGATGTTGATCCGGGAGCACTCTCGGGCAGCGAGGGCTCGGTGCTCGACCCGATCGTCGCCATCCGCTACCGGATAACCCTTGATCCCGAAGCATCGGCAACCATCAACATCGTCTCCGGCATTGCCGATTCCCGTGACGCCGCCATTCGCCTGGCAGAAAAGTACCAGGATCGTCGTCTGGCCGATCGGGTGTTCGATCTGGCCTGGACGCATGGCCAGGTGCTGCTGCGCCAGTTGAATGCGTCACAGGCCGATGCGCAGCTCTATGGGCGCTTGGCCGGAGCGGTCATCTATGCCAACAGCGCCCTTAGAGCCGACCCGGGCGTCCTGATCAAGAACCGACGGGGACAGTCCGGTCTGTGGGGATACGCCATTTCCGGGGATCTGCCGATCGTGCTGCTGCGGATCGAGGACGCCGTCAATATCGAACTGGTGCGCCAGCTGGTGCAGGCTCATGCATACTGGCGCCTGAAAGGACTTGCCGTGGACCTGGTGATCTGGAACGAAGATCGGGCCGGCTACCGGCAGCTTCTACACGACCAGATCATGAGCATTATCGCCGCCGGCACCGAAGCCGGCGTGACCGACCGACCCGGCGGCATTTTCGTAAGATCCTCGGACCAGATCGCAGAAGAAGACCGCATTTTGATCCAATCAGCGGCCCGCGCCGTCATCACCGACGGCGGCGGCTCGCTGGCGGATCAACTCAACCGGCGCAGTCCGGGTGAGGCTGCGGTGCCGGTGCTTGCCCCGACCCGCACGCACCGCCCCGAATCGCCGGCCGTGGCTGCCGCCCCGCGCCACGATCTGCTGTTTTTCAACGGGACGGGCGGCTTTACGCCGGACGGGCGCGAATATGTCATCAGCACTGCGCACGGGCAGGAGACGCCCGCGCCCTGGGTCAATGTGCTGGCCAACGCACACTTTGGCACCGTCGTATCCGAGAGCGGTCTTTCCTGCACCTGGAGCGAGAATGCCCACGCGTTTCGCCTGACCCCCTGGGCCAACGATCCGGTCGGTGATTCACGCGGAGAGGCATTTTACCTCCGGGATGAAGAGCGCGGCCATTTCTGGTCGCCCACGCCCCTGCCCTGTCGCGGCACGACGCCGTATGTCACCCGGCACGGATTCGGCTACAGCGTCTTCGAGCACACCGAACGCGGCATCCATTCGGAGCTGTGGGTATACGTGGCCCTGGACACGGCGATCAAGTTCATGGTGCTCAAAGTCCGCAACACCTCGGGCCGACCCCGCCGGATTTCGGCCACCGGTTACGCGGAATGGGTGCTGGGCGATTTGCGCCCGAACACCGGCATGCATGTCATCACCGAAACCGACCCCCTCAGCGGCGCCCTGATGGCGCGCAATCCATACAACACGGAGTTCCGGGAGCGGGTGGCGTTTTTCGCAGTGGACGATGGTTCGCGCACCCTCACCGGCGATCGGACCGAATTTTTGGGGCGCAACGGCAACCTGCAGCATCCGGCCGCGATGATGCGCACACACCTTTCCGGCAAGGTGGGGGCTGCTCTGGATCCCTGCGCCGCGATTCAGGTGAGCCTCGATCTGGCCGACGGCCAGGAGCGGGAGGTCGTCTTCCGGCTTGGCGTCGGGCGGGATGCCGACGATGCCCGCAGTCTGATCGATCGCGCGCGCGGATCCACCGCCGCGCGCGCCGCCCTCGAAGCGGTGTGGCGGCACTGGGACCACACCCTGGGGGCGGTCAATGTGGAAACGCCCGATCCTTCCTTGAACGTGCTGGCAAACGGCTGGCTGTTGTACCAGACCATTGCCTGCCGGCTTTGGGCGCGCAGCGCCACCTACCAGCCGGGGGGCGCCTTCGGTTTCCGAGATCAACTGCAGGACGTGATGGCGCTGATCCACGCCGAACCGCATCTCGTGCGCGCGCACCTGCTTCTATGTGCTTCCCGTCAATTCCCGGAGGGCGATGTACAGCATTGGTGGCATCCGCCGACGGGGCGGGGGGTGCGAACGCGCTGCTCGGACGATTATCTGTGGCTGCCCCTTGCGACATGCCGCTATGTCCTTGCCACCGGGGACACCGGCGTCCTGGATGAGCGCGTCCCCTTTCTCCAGGGCCGCCTGCTAAAAGCGGATGAGGAATCCTATTACGACTTGCCTGGAGCTTCGGAGGAGGCGGCCAGCCTTTACGATCATTGTGTGCGCGCCATCGAAAACGGTCTCAACTTCGGCGGGCACGGCCTCCCGCTCATCGGCTCGGGTGACTGGAACGACGGGATGAACCTGGTGGGCGCAGGCGGAAAGGGTGAAAGCGTGTGGCTGGGGTTTTTCCTGTATGACGTACTCGCGCGCTTTATCGAGGTGGCCCGGGCACGGGGAGACGACTCCTTTGCCGAACGCTGCCGCAGGGAGGCGAGCCGTCTGCGTGGCAATCTCGAGGAACATGGCTGGGACGGCGAGTGGTACCGGCGCGCCTATTTCGACGATGGCACGCCGCTTGGATCGGCAAACAATCCTGAGTGCCGGATCGACTCGATTGCCCAGAGCTGGTCCGTGCTTTCAGGGGCGGCCGATCAGGGGCGGTCGGGGTCGGCCATGGAAGCGGTGGATGCGCGCCTTGTCCGCGGCGAGTTCGGACTGGTCCAGCTTCTGGACCCCCCGTTCGACAAATCGGATCTGAACCCCGGCTATATCAAAGGCTATGTCCCGGGCGTCCGGGAAAACGGAGGGCAATACACCCATGCGGCCGTCTGGGCCGCAATGGCCTTCGCCGACCTGGGGGACCACCGGCGCGCCTGGAAGCTTTTCACCATGATCAACCCCGTAAACCACGCCCGCTCGGCCGAGGAGAGCGCCGTCTATAAAGTGGAGCCCTACGTCGTTGCCGCCGATGTCTACGCGGTGCCGCCGCACACCGGCCGGGGCGGCTGGACCTGGTACACGGGTTCGGCCGCCTGGATGTACCGGTTGATTGTTGAATCACTCCTGGGGCTGAGGCTGGAAAAGGACAGGCTGCATGTCTCGCCTTGCCTTCCCGAGGATTGGATGTCGTTCAAGGTGCACTACCGGTATCGGGAGACCGTCTACCACATCGAGGTCCTGCAAACGCCCGAAGACGAAGGCGGGACGTGTATCATCGTTGATGGAATCGAACGACCCGACAAGGCGGTTTTCCTCGTCGACGACCATAAGGAACATTGGGTAGAGATGAAGATACCTGGTCGACGACCACCTCATCGGCGCACGCTCTGAACACTTCCTCCGTGCCATGGATCTATTCCATGCCATGGCGCAGGCGAACCTGCAAAAGAAATGGGAACCGATTCGAGGACCTCATCGGGCAACCCCGGAAAAAGCGGCAGACCAAAGGAGCTGTTGCATGGACGATATAACCAGACCCTCGAACGTCGCCCCAATTCCCGTCCCCGCGCAAATCGCCCTGCTGCCCGCGTTGACCGCAGAGCTCTTCGAAGACGTGCCCCGCGACCGGATGGCGGCCGGCGAGCATCGATGGAAAAGCCCCCATATCCGGGTGCTAAAGGAGAGCGTTCCCGTGCAGCGATCTGCAAATCGGGGCCATAAACTGCTTCTGCGGGCAATATTGCTCGTTGCTGTGTACAGCCTGCTGACGCTGGCGGCCATGGCACAGGAACCGGTCGGCAACGCCGGGGGGCCGCAGAAACCGATCGCCCCCGCCAAAGAAGAACTCTCCTCAGCACCCGCGAAGGTGGACGTAAGCCCAGTGGCGCGCGATGAAGAGATCGCCAAGCGACTCCGGAGTATACTTCATGCCACCGGCTGGTTCACCGACCCACAAGTCCGGGTCGCGGAAGGAGTCGTCTTTCTCCACGGTCAGGTGGAGTCCGAAGAGCTCAAGAACTGGGCCGGCGATCTGGCGCGCAACACCCAGGACGTTGTCGCCGTGGTCAACCGGATGGCGGTACTCGATCCGCCGGTATGGGATTTCCGTCCGACCTCGCGCGGACTGTTGATATTATGGCGGGACTTTATCCGCTCGCTTCCCTTTATCGCATTTGGGCTGATCATCCTGGCGTTGTCTGTGGGCGCCGGCCTGCTGGCAGCAGCAGGCGCCAGGGCGTTCTTTCGCCGACGGATTCGGACGAAACTTCTGCAAAATGTGATCGCTCGTGGGGTGGGCGGACTCGTCTTCGTCTGCGGCGCCTATCTCATTCTGAGGGTTTTTGGCCTGACTCAACTGGCATTGACGGTGGTCGGCGGCACCGGCCTGATCGGTCTAATCGTTGGTATCGCATTCCGGGAAATCACCGAAAACTTCCTGGCCAGCATCTTCCTCAGCATGCAGCGGCCGTTTGAGACCGGCGACCTGGTCGAGGTGTCCGGCGAGACCGGGTACGTGCAGCAGTTGAACATGCGCACGACGATCTTGATGACCCTCGATGGGAACCTCGTGCAGATCCCGAACGCCGGCGTATACAAGAGCAACCTGCGCAACTTCACGACCACCTCCAGCCGGAGGGAGGACTTCGTCGTCGGCATTGGCTACGACGATGCGATCGACGAGGCCCAGGAGATTGCTCGAAAAGTGCTGGCGGACCACCCGGCCGTTTTGAACGACCCCGAGCCCTCGGTGTTGGCGGACAGCCTGGGGAGGTCTACAGTTAACCTACGCGTCTACTTTTGGCTCAATGGCCGCACATACAGCTGGTTGAAGGTGCGGTCTTCGGTGATCCGGCTGGTGAAGCGCGCCTTTCAGAAACATGGCATTTCGATGCCCGACGAGGCCCGAGAGGTTGTGTTCCCGCAAGGCGTCCCCGTCACGGTGATCGACGGGAAACCGGCAGATGTGCTCGGCGCCATACCGGGAAAGCGGCTCCCGGATCAATCGTTGCACGAAACACTCGATGCGGTGTCCACGAAAGCGGAAGCCGGGTTATACAGCGAAGCCATCGTTATCGAGGAACAGGCGCGGCTGGCACAGCCATTGAAAAACGGGGAGAATCTCTTGCCGGTTGCTTCCGGTGCTCGTGCCGATGAGAAACAGACGCAGACGTAACAGATCCCCTGCAAGTTTGAAAAAAATTGAAGCCAATCGGGTTTTTTGTTATTTTTTCAAAATTCTTTCATTGGTGCCGATACACATGGAATAATTCAATGATCAAAGGTTTTCTGGAAATTCACAACAGCATCCTGGGGTCGATTCGCGAACCCTTGATCGTGCTCGACCGGGAGTTGAAAGTCGTAACGGCCAATCCCTCTTTTTACCGGGCATTTAATGTCAAGCCCGACGAGACAGAGGGCGTGCTGATATACGATCTGGGCAACCGGCAATGGAACATCCCCAAGCTCAGGCAATTGCTGGAAGAGATTCTCCCTCAAAATACCAGTTTTCATGATTTCGAGGTGGAACACGACTTTGAAACCATCGGCCCCAAGATCATGCATCTGAATGCAAGGCGGGTCTACGGCGAAGACAACCATACCCAGTTTATCCTGCTGGCCATCGAGGATGTGACCGAGCGGGAATACTACAAGCGGCACCTTGAGGAGATGGTAGAAAAACGAACGGCCGAACTCAATTCGGCCCGGCAGGAGTCGGATAAAAGCCGGCGGGCCGCCGAGGACGCCCTTTCTGAAATCAGGAAGCTCAAAGACCAGCTCGAAGCTGAAAGGACCTACCTTCAGGAAGAAATCAAACTGGTGTACAACCATGAGAGCATCGTCGGCAAAAGCGATGCCATCAACTACGTGTTTTTCAAGGTGGAGCAAATCGCCGGCACCGACACCAACGTGTTGATTCTCGGAGAAACCGGCACCGGCAAGGAATTGGTCGCGCGCGCCGTCCACGGGTTGAGCCTGCGCAAGGACCGGGTCCTTGTGAAAATGAATTGCGCCGCACTGCCTTCCAGCTTGATCGAAAGCGAACTTTTCGGGCATGAAAAAGGCGCCTTCACCGGCGCGCATTCCAGGCGCTTGGGCCGCTTCGAGGCGGCCGACGGCGCCACCTTGTTTCTGGATGAGATCGGCGAACTGCCTTTGGAATTGCAGCCCAAGCTGCTCCGGGTGATCGAAAGCGGCGAGTTCGAGCGCCTGGGCAGCTCCGAAACCCGAAAAGTGGATGTCCGCATCATCGCCGCCACCAATCGCAATCTGCAAGAGGAGGTCGGCAAGGGGGCTTTCCGGGAAGACCTCTGGTACCGGTTGAACATCTTTCCGATCACGGTGCCGCCTTTGCGCGATCGCCCGGACGACATCCCGCTGCTGGTCGATTTTTATATCGAAAGGATTTCAAAAAGGTTGGGCAAATCCATCAGGAGGGTCCCGGCGGGTGTGATGGACGCGCTGCGACAATATCACTGGTCCGGCAATGTCCGCGAACTGGAAAATGTTCTCGAGCGGGCGGTGATCAGCTCTTCGGGCCCCAAGCTGCGGCTGGTGGACGAACTGAAAAAACCGCATGCGGTTGCAACCAGGCTCGACCAAACCCTGGAAAATGTCGAACGCGACTATATCAAGCGCGTGCTGGAGCAGGTCGACTGGAAAGTGAGCGGCAAAAACAGTGCAGCTGAAATCCTCGGAATGGACCGCAGCACCCTGCGTGCCCGAATGCGGAAACTCAATATCCGCAAACCGTAAATTTTCATTCCAATCCCTCCCTATATCTTCGCCGTCCCGCCATGGGAAAGAAATGAAAACGTGCCGGGGCCTGTTGAAATCTACACCAGCCCCCCTTCAGTCAGGGGCCGGTTGTCCAAAATCCGGTCCGGAGAAAAAATGGAAAGATCGAGACTGATCGGTTGTTGCAGAATGATCTCGGCAAGGTAGCGTCCCACGGCCGGCGCCTGCTGCAGGCCGTGGCCGGAAAAGCCGTTGGCCAGGTATAGGCCCGGCATCTCCGGCCATTCTCCGAGGATTGCATTGCTGTCCAGGGTGTTGACGGCATACAGACCCGCCCATCCCCGGAGGAGCTTTGCCCGGTCGAAGGCCGGAACGAACTCGGCCAGCTCGGGCCAGAGAATCTCGTAAAAGCGCTTCTCGTCCCAGGAAAAATCGAACGCCTCCGGATCTTCGGCCATCGATTTTCCCAGCAGGATCAGGCCGCCGGTTTCGGTCCGGAAATAGAGCCCGGAAGGCAGAACGGTCAGCGGCAGGGGACCCTCCGGTTTGACGGCCGTATCCAGGGCAAAGACCTGCCGCTTGACCGGCACCACCGGCAGTCGAACGCCTGCGGTCTGGGCGATCTGCGCCGCCCATGCCCCGGCGCAGTTGACAACGACGGGAGCCGATACCCCGGTGCCGGATGCCAGCCGAACGCCGACGGCCCGGCCGCCTGAGCTTCGAATTTCCGCGGCTTCGTCTTCCCGGTACTCCGCGCCGAGGGCTCTCGCTTTTTTCCGGTACCCCATGAGCACGCCGTAGGCGTCGAAATGGCCGTCGTCGGGACCGAAGGTGCCCCCCGCCAGCCCATCCGGTAGATAGAGGGGATAGCGCCGTTGGATCTCTTCCGGGTTCCACCACTCGACCCGGCATCCGAGGCGTTGCTGGCGATCGAGGTTTTCCCGGGCTGCGGGTTGCCCGGCCCCATCGACCAGGAACAGGTTGCCTTCCCGGCGGAAAGATACCGCCGGGGCCAAATCGCCCACGGCCATGTCCTCTTCGAACCGCTCCAGTACCTGGAAAGCATACCTGGATATCTCGATGTTCTGCCGAAGGCTGAACTGAACCCGGGCGTTGGCCATGGACAGGGTGGTGGACGCCCGGCTGTAGGTCGGATCCCTTTCAACGACCAACACATTCAGGCGCGGGTCCGCAGCCAGCAGAGAAAACGCCGTGGCACTGCCCATGACGCCGCCGCCGATGATGGCCACATCATATGTCTCCGCAGTCATCCAATTTCTTCCCGTTGATTGTTTCTACTGCACCAGTGCTGGAAGCCTCTACATTCGAAATCCGAAGGACCGAAATTCAAATGACCGAAACAGCTGCCAACCCTAATATTGCTCTGGAAGACAGGTCTTCCGTTGTCGGACGGACAAACATGTTTTGGTCATTTGGTCATTCGGATTTTGAATTTATTTCGGATTTCGTGCTTCGGATTTTTCCGTCCGTTGCAGCATCCGGTCACAAGGGGAGTTTCGTTCCAATTCCCATCTCCACCGCCCTTTTGTAAATCAGCGGTGCCACAGCCATGTCGTCGATGGCCAGGCCCAGGTTGGCCGTCAGGATAATTTCCTTTTCGTTTTCTCGGCCGGGTTTTTTGCCGGCGACCAGCTCGCCCAGGTCCGCGTCGATCGGCGGAATCTTCTGGAAAAATCCAAGTTCCTTGTAGTGGAGCAGCTGGGCCGTGTCGTCGGTGCAGAATTTGGCCGATTCGGCCATGGCATCCGGGTGCCAGTAGGAGTCGAAGTCAACCAGGGAGGCAAAGGTGCCCGGTGCAGTCCAGCCGGCCTGGATCGTTGCATGGGGTATCTTCTGAATCGGACCGGCGGTGACCACCAGGTCGCAGTCCGCCACGGCCGCCTTCGGTTCCTTGACTACGGCGACCTCCAATCCGAACTGTTCGGACATCTCGTCGGCATAGGCGACGGCCGCGGCCTCGTTGACGTCGAAGGCCATCACTTTTTTTACCGGGAACAACACCTGGAGCGCCTCTAAGTTCGTGCGCCCCTGCACGCCGCAGCCGAGCACCCCCACCGTGGACGATTCGGAGCGGGCCAGAAACTTGGCCGACAGGGCCGAGGCCGCACCGGTGCGCATCGCCGTGATCCAGATGCAGTCCATGACGGCCAGGGGCAGACCGGTTTCCACATCGTTGTAGATGAGCAGGCCGGTGATGTAGGGAAGGCCCCGCTGCTGGTTGCCCGGATAGCCGCCTACCCACTTGACGCCGGCGGACTTCAAGGCCGGGATGTATGCCGGCATGGCGTGGATGAAGTTGTCGCCCCCACCGGGATGAATTCCCGGCTTGGGGGGCATTTCGGTCCGGCCGGCTCCCTTTTCGGCAAAAGCGGTCTCGAGGGCCGCGATGATGTCGGCCATGGCCGGGCCGGCGGCAGCCACGTCGGCCTGGGAAAGATAGAGCAGTTCCTGCGAGCGTGTCATGGGAAACCTCCTTTTTTCAGGCGGCCGGGGCCAGCTCCCACCCCATTTCGATGGACAGCCAGTGGGGCAGCAGCATGATCGATTTCAGGTAATCGTCTCCGCCGGCTTCGATCCGATCCCGGATCATGGCTGAAAAAGGGGCTGCGGCCCGGACGACCTCGGAAAGCGACAGCGGAGAGTTGCCGGAGATCTGCGGATCGTTGTCATGCCGGCAATAGTGAGGCGGGGTGGACACGAAATGCGTCCGGCAGGTGATCGGCCGCATTGGATAGACGCTGCAGATGCCGCCGACCAGCAGGGGGCAGGCAGGATGGCCGGCGGCCTCATCTCCCCTTGGGCTGACTGCCGCGGCCGAAGGCTGAAGACGAAGACGATCCCAGCTGAGCCACCGGCGGGTTCGTTCCTCCAGCATCCGGACCTGCCCGGCGGAAAATTGTAGTCGGATATATTCCGTGAGCGCGCGGGCCTCTACCGCTGTGGCCAGAATGTGTTGCTTGCAGCAGGCGCAGCAGCCCGGATGGCAGCTCGGGACAATCCCGTCTTCAGCCTGAAGCCTGGCAAGCACCTGGATTGCTGCCCGGTCCACGCAGCAGTATACTTGGCCCATGAACCCCCCGTAAGGAGGAGAAGGCTCCAAAGGGGTCAGGAAGGAGAGAGGCTGGCTGCGGTCGTTTCTGTTCATAGCTGCCTATACCATTTTTTGGTTCGAAATGGAGATTTTTTCCCTCTCCAGATGGACATCCGGCTTTTGCGCAGCGCATACGAAGACCTCATAGTTGATTGTTCAATTCAGCCGGGTAAGCACCTGCCTGGCATGAGGTGCAGGGCAATTGAGTGGCCGGCCGAAAGCGGCTTCTTTTTCAGGCCACCTTTTGACAAATCGATGAATCGACCAGTCAGCCGGTTTATGCCCCGCGGAGTTTGATCGTCACTGTGTAGTCGCCCTGTTTTTTCCCCACCCGGATCTCGGTTTTACCCTGGACCATGCCGTCGTTGACATAAATGATGTCTGTGGAATTGAGCTGGAGGTTTTTAATCGTCGTTCCAAGCTGTAAATGGCGCAGCAGAGCTTCGTTTTTACCCGGAGCGATGATGCTGATGGTATTTTTGCGCTGCAAGGAAACATCCAGCGCAATGCTTTTTTCCTCATCGTTTCGATCCGGGTAGGTGATTGTGACCGACAAAATGTCCAGGGAGGGTTCCAGGACGAGTTCTTCAGGGAAGAGCGGCTCTATTTTTTCGGGCGTTTTCGCCGTTTCCTGGAGAGGCAGTTTTTTGGTGGGCTTCGGTTTGGGCAGCCGGCGGGAGATGCCCTTCATTTTCAGGATGCTTTGGAGAAAATAATGAATGCGCTCCAGCTCGTCTGGGGGAATGGATGCTGATGCCTGAAGTTTGAGGTATAGCGCGACCGCATGGTCGATCTCAGACAGTCCGATGTAGCAGCGGAAAATGTTTTTGACGGCCACCATCCGAAAATGAGTGCTTGTGATCAGTTTTCGAAATTCGGTTAGGGCCTCTTTGAACTGGCCGAAGACGAGAAAGGCGGTGGCCGCCTCGTAAACGGCCGTTTCGGTCCCTTTTTGATAGACCGATGAAAACACCTTGCGTATTCGGGTTTTATCTTCGCGCGAGAGCCGGGAACTCAGGCCGACAGCCTCGAATGCGTCGGCTTCTTCCTCGATTTGGCGGATTTTGGTTTGCAGGGAGTTTAAAATCTGCTCCCCGTTATCGAGCCCGTCGTTCATGCGGATGAAATCGATCAGCTCATCTGCAAGTTTTCTCGCCTCGACGAACAGACAGTGAGAGCGGTAGACCTCTATTTCCTTCAGGAGGGTCTTCGCATATGCAGCTTTGTCCTGCGCCATTGCCGAGGCCTTTTCTTCCACCGCAGAGGGCCTTGCGGAAGATGTCGTTTAATGGAACGAAGCCCGAATGGGGGCAGCGACCAGAAAGTGCCTTTGGCACCCGGCACGATTGGGCGCCGGTGCGTAAAGCTCCCCTTGCCGAATATCTTCCTAGCAAAAAGCGGGTTCCATTGGCAAGCAATTTCCACATCATTGCTACCTTTTTTCTCCACGGCAAGCAATTGAACGGCAGGCTGGGAGCCAGGGACGAACCAGCGCAGGCTACATTCCGAGAAACGCCTCCCGGATGTCGTCGGAAGCCTTGATCCGATCCGGGGTTCCCTCGGCCTTTATGGTTCCTTGGTGCATGATATATACGTAGTCTGCGGCCTCCAGCGAGGCATCGGCGTTCTGCTCCACCAGCAGGATGGTCAGGCCGATGTCGTCTTTCATTTTCCGGATGGTTTCGAACATCAACTCCACCAGCGATGTTTCCCCTCCGGCACCAAGGCCATGCCAAGTTGCACCTTTTTGTGCGTCGGCTCCCGGGTGATTTCCTTTCCCTCAAAAACGACCGTTCCCCCCCAGGGGGGGACGGAACCGAACACCGTCCCGAGCAGGGTGCTTTTCCCTGCGCCGTTGGGCCCGAGCAGCGAGGTGATAGTGCCGGCCTTTACCTCCAGACCGGCCTTCCAGAGCACCTGCATCGGACCGTAGCCGGATTCGAGATCTTTGACCTGCAGCATGCTTATCTGCCTCCCGAGCCGCCGAGATAGACTTCGACCACCTTTGGGTCCTTCATTGCCTCCTGGGTGGGCGCATCCACCAGCTTGGCCCCCTGATGCAGAACGATGACTTTTTCGGCCATGCCGATCACGGCCCTCATGATATGTTCAACCATCGCCACGATGGAAATATTCTCCTCTTCGGCAATCTGCCGGGTGAAGGCCACCATCTGGTCGATGTCGCTGGGATGCATGCCGGCCATGGCTTCGTCCATGAGAAGGAGCTTCGGCTTCATGGCTAGGGCGCGCCCGATTTCCATCAGCTTCTTTTCCACCGGCGTCAGGGTTCCGGCCGCCTTTTCGCGGTGGGCCGTCAAATCCAGTTTTTCGATGAGCTGGTCGGCCACGTCCATGGAATCGTCCACGGTGAGCTCCTTGCCCAGGGAACCGAACATGGCACCGACGGCGATGTTCTCCCGAGCCGTTGGGCCCGACGATCCCGACGAACTGGCCGATTTTGATTTTTAGGCTCACGTCGTCGACGGCCACCAGTCCGCCAAATCGTTTGGTGACGTTTTGGAGCTGAAGCAGGGTCATTTAAGCCCACCCAATCTAAACGATAAACCGGCCTGCGGCCGTGTTCCGGGTTTTTGCCTTGAGCATGCCGACGACGCCTTCGGGAAACACCACGATGATGACGATGATGATCGGGGCAAAGATCAGCAGCTGGAATCCGGGAATGAAGATCGAGAGGTAATACTTGGAGATGCCGTAGATGAGTCCGCCGACCAGGGGCCCCAGCAGGGTCCCGGCCCCTCCGAGCAGCACGATGGTGATCGCCTCGATCGTGTAATGAATCTCGAACACTTCGGGCGGAAATACATAAGGGGTTTTCAATGCCCACGAGGAGGCCCCCACCAGCCCCGCGAAGCTGGCGCTGGTGATAAAGGCGATGATTTTAAACTTGGTTACGTTGATGCCCATGACCTTGGCAGCATCCTCGTCCTCTCTCAGTGCGGTCAGGGCGTATCCGATCTTGCTGCGCATGTAGATCAGGGTTACCAGCGCCGCCGTGACAGCGATGATCGGCACGAAGACGTCGGCCCAGAAAGTGGCCAGG
>Ga0272443_10002791_pt1 | contig 21612 bp, 19 predicted proteins | sample SSMAcet12_FD_193581 | JGI IMG/M metagenome (GOLD analysis project Ga0272443, IMG submission 193581) | Marine sediment archaeal communities from Little Sippewissett salt marsh, Falmouth, MA, United States - SSM-Acet-12 | ecosystem: Environmental > Aquatic > Marine > Wetlands > Sediment ... | reverse complement strand
ATCAAACAATATAATCCAGATCTCTGGAAAGAGTATTGGCTCAAAAAGCTGGGCATCCAGGGGAGTTTCAAGATCTGGGTTCAGAGCGTCACTGTACCCTCAGGCATCAACATTTGAACGGTATTAAAAAATTGAATATCCAATATCCAACAAGGAATATCCATTGATGAAGGGAACCAGCCCAAGGGTTTCGGCCGGCGAAAACTTGGCTATTGGACATTCCTTGTTGGCTGTTGGATATTGATCAAGGGAAGAAAGCTTATGAAATCAATCAGATCGCGGATCCGGAATCCGCTGATATGCCTGACCGCTCTTCTGCTGCTCGCCTGTTCCCGTTCGCGGGAACCGGGCAAGAAGGTGATCGTCCTGGCGATCGACGGGATGGACCCCCGGATCGTCCAGTCGATGATCGACGAGGGCAAGCTCCCCCACTTCAAGAAGCTGGCCGAGACGGGAGGGTTCAAGAACCTCTGGTCCTCCATCCCCCCTCAGTCCCCGGTGGCCTGGGCCAACTTCATCACCGGCCAGTCCCCCGGCGGCCACGCCATCTTCGACTTCATCCACCGCGACCCGGACAACTACCTCCCCTTTCTCTCCCTGACCGAGACCATACCCCCGAAGACCGTGCTCAAGCCGGGATCCTATGTCTTCCCGATCTCCGGCGGACAGGTGGTCCTGCTCCGGGAGGGGAAGGCTTTCTGGGAGTACCTCGACGAGGCCGGGATCCCCGCCACCCTCTTCAAAATCCCCTCCAACTACCCGCCGGTCGAGGCCGGGACGGGCTCGGTCTCCGGGATGGGCACCCCCGACCTGATGGGGAGCTACGGGATCTACCAGTACTTCACCACCGACCGGACCGACATCCCCGATGACTACTCCGGGGCCCGGCTGACCCTGGTCGACGTCGTCGACGGGGCGGTCCGGGAGGTGATCGAGGGGCCGCCCAATTCCTACCGGGAAGAGGCGCCCACCCTCGAGGTTCCCTTCACCGCCTGGGTCGATCCCGAGGAGCCGGTGATCCGGATCGACCTCCCGGATCAGGAGATCGTCCTCGCGGAAGGGGAGTGGTCGGACTGGGTCGTCCTCTCCTTCAAGCCGCTCCCGGTGGTTCCGGCGATGACCGGGATCGTCCGTTTTTACGCCCGCCAGGTCCGGCCCTACTTCAAGCTCTATGTCACCCCGGTCAACATCAACCCCAAGGACCCGATCCTCCCCATCGACTACCCGGCCGGCTATGCCGCCGAAATCGCCGAAGCGGCCGGCTTCTACTACACCCAGGGGATGCCCGAGGACACCAAGGCGCTGACCAACAACTCCCTCTCCACGGCCGAGTTCTACCGGCTCTCCCGGATGATCCTGGAGGAGCGGAACCGGATCTTCCATTACCTCTTCGACCGGTTCGAGGAGGGGTTGTTCTTCTTCTACTACTGCAGCATCGACCAGGGGACGCACATCTTCTGGCACTTGAGGGACGAGAACCATCCGGTTCACGACCCCGCCGCCCGGGCGGAACTGGGAGACGTGGTCGAGGAACTCTACTCCGAGATGGACCCGATCGTGGCGAAGATCCTCGACCGCCTCGACGAGAACACCACCCTGATCATAATGTCCGATCACGGCTTCTCCCCGCTCTACCGGAACTTCCAGCTCAACTCCTGGCTGGAACGCAACGGCTACCTGGTGATGAAATACGGCCGGAAATCCGGCTCCCTGCTGGCCGGGGACGTGGACTGGTCCCGGACCCGGGCCTACGCGCTGGGCCTCAACGCCCTCTACGTCAACCTCCGGGGCCGGGAGGGTAAGGGGATCGTCGACCCGGGTCCGGAGCGCGACCGGCTGGTGAAGGAACTGGCGGAGAAACTGGAGGCGGTCCGGGATCCCCGGGACGGCCGCCCGGCGGTGAAGCGGGTCCACCGGCGGGAGGACGTTTACAGGGGTCCCTACGTCGAGCGGGCCCCCGACCTCCTGGTCGGTTACGACTGGGGCTACCGGACGGCCTGGGAGAGCGCGCTGGGCGACGTGGTCGCCGGCGATCTCTTCAGCGACTGCGAGGACAAGTGGTCCGGGGACCACTGCGGGGCGACCGAGATCGTCCCCGGGATCCTCTTCTCCAACAAGCCCCTCCTCCTCGAGGGCCCCCGGCTCTACGACATCACCCCCTCGATCCTCGCCGAGTTCGGCCTGCCGGTCCCGGAACAGATGACCGGCCGCAACATCTTCGCCCCCGCCCCTCCGGTTGAAGAGAAAGTCCCGACCGAGGAGGAGATGAGAAAGCTCAAGACTCTGGATTATATTTAGGGAGTGGGAGTTAGGGAATAGGGAATGGGGAATGGGGAATGGACAGTGGGCCGGCTTTCCCGGCCCTATTCCCCATTCCCCATTCCCCAATCCCCAACAAGGAGAATCTACAGATGGCGAAAAAGATCAAGATCGAGAACGACCTCTACGACAAGCTCCGGCAGTACTCCGAGGCCGCCGGCTACTCCTCGACCGACGAGTTCGTCGTCCACGTCCTGGAGAAGTCGGTCGCCGACCTGGAGCAGAACGCCGACCAGGAGTCGGTCAAGGAACGCCTGACCGGTCTGGGGTATTTAGGATAGGCAGTGGGGAGTAGGCAGTGGGGAGTAGTACAGGCCACTGCCCACTGCCTACTCCCCACTCCCCACTCCCCACTCCCGATAAATCTTCTCCCCCCGTTCTTCTTCTCCCCGCGAGCGGTAGAGGCGGGCGAGCAGGAGGTGGAAGCGCCCGTCCTCGGGCCAGAGGCGCAGTCCCTGTCGGAGGTACTCCTCGGCCCGGGCGTATTCCACCCGGGCCGTTTCCTCTTTCTCCCGGGCTTCCTCCTCCCGTCCCGAGGTTCGGAGGGAGGCCGCCTCCCGGGCGTGCATATCCCCGAGGTTGATGTAGCAGGCGCCGAGGTTGTAGTGGGCGAGGAGGTTCTCCGGGTCGAGCTCGAGCGCCTTCTCGAACTCCCGGATCGCCGGCTTGAGCCGCCGGTTGTTGAGATGGATCACCCCCCGGTTGAGGTAGCCGGCGGGATAATCGGGGAAGAGGGCCAGCGAGGCCTCGATGTACTTCTCGGCCAGTCGGTAATCTTTCAGGTGGTCGATGTAGATCACCGCCAGGTTGTTGTAGGCCCCGACGGCGGAGGGGTCGAGCTCGATCATCTTCTTGAACTCCTCGGCGGCCCGTTCGTAGCGCCCCTCGTCGAGGTAGGCTTTCCCCAGGTTGCCCCGGATCCGGGGATGGCTCGGCGCCCTGGCCACGTTGTCTTCCCAGAGCGCGACCGGGCTCTCCCAGGTCAGGTTGCGGACGTAGGCCAGCCGGCCGAGGGCGAGGACCAGGGCGCCGGCCAGGAGAAACCGCCGACGGGGGAACTCCTTCAGGGAAGCGAGCAGGGCGGCGAAGAGCAGGGCCGCCCCGAAGAGGGGCAGGTAGAGCCGGTGTTCCACCATCACGTCGCCGATCGGGAAGAGACTCGACTCCGGGAGCAGCGCCAGCAGGAAGAAGGCGGCCCCGAAGCCGGACGTCCGGAGTTTCTCCTTCCGGCAGCAGAAGACCGCGGCGCCCGCCGCGGCGAGCCAGGCGAAGACGCCGAGGGCCGCGCCGGGCGCGAAGAAGGAAACAACCCGCGGGTAGTCGTATTCCACCTGCTGGTTGAGCGGGAGGACGATCAGCCTCAGGTAGGTGATGAAGACCCGGGCCTGGGTGAGGAGGTAGGCCCCCCGGGAGATCTCCGCCGGGTCGTTGTAGTAGAGGTTATCCCGATGGAGGAGGAACAGAACGGGAACGGCCAGGACCAGGAGGAAGAAGGGAGCCAGCCGCAGCGCGCGACCCCCGTTTTTCGGCGGCCGGTCCTTGAACACGGTGAATTCGACCAGGAGGAGGGCGAAGGGCAGGGTGACGGCGAACTCCTTGGAGAAGATCGCCCCGGCGGCGCAGATCAGCGCCGGCGCGTACCAGCCGATCCGGCCGGAATCGTCGCGGGATTTCAGGTAGAAGAGGATTGAGAAGAGGTAAAAGCCGGCGGCCAGGGCGGTCGCCCGCTGGATGACGTAGCTGACCGCCTGGGTCTGGACCGGGTGGACGAGGAAGAAGAGGGCCCCGAAGAGCTCCGGGACCCGGTTATCCCGTCCGAGCAGGCGCCGGAGGAGGAAGTAGACCGCCAGGGAATTGACCAGGTGAAGGAAGACGTTCCCCAGATGATAGGGGAAGGGGTCGAGTTGTCCGGCCCGGAAGGTGAGGGCGAGACTGTAGTAGGTGACGAAGCGGGTCGGCCAGAAGCGGAAGATCGGTCCCGCCTCGAGGCGGCGGAGGGAGGCGTTGTCCCGGATCGAGGGACCGTCATCGAGATGGAAGGAGGCTTCGAAAGCCGGGAGGTAGACCGCTAAACCGATTCCCGCGATCAGCAGGAGGGATAGGGCTGTCCACGGAAACGTTTTCATTCGCTTTTCGGGCAAAACTCCGGGGGACGGGTTGACATTGTCACCACCTGCTATTCGCTGATCCTTGGCGGTATTGCCCGTGATCGGCTTTCAACTTTAGAGGCAGTATAAGAAAAAAACACTTTTTTGTTTACATAATTCGTTTGCCAGGGTATCCTCCAACCACTTTGGGCTTGCAGGGCTCGGAAAAGTTGAGGCTTTGTTCCTGCCGGCGGCGGGAAACGGATATTTTGCCGTTTCCCACCGTTTTTTTCCCTCGATGACCGGAGGTAAAGGAGAAGTACAATATGAACGAAAAACTGGAATATTTGAAATCGAAAATGGACGGGGAGAACTTCCGGCGGCTGGCGGCGCTGGAGAACGAAAAACTCAACGCCTTCATCGCCGACGCTATCGAGCTCTGCCGGCCGGACGAGGTCTTCGTCTCCGACGACTCCGATGAATGCGTCGAGCGGACCCGGCAGGAAGCGCTGGCCGCCGGGGAGGAGAAAGACCTGGCCATCGAGGGGCACACCGTCCACTTCGACGGGCCGAGCGACCAGGGCCGGGACCGGAAGGCGACGCGCTACCTGGTGCCGGAGGGCGAGTCCCTCGCCCCCACGCTCAATCAGGTCGGGCGGGAGGAAGGATTGGCCGAGATCCGGGAACTCCTCCGGGGCTCGATGCGGGGCAAGACGATGACAGTCCGCTTTATGACCCTGGGCCCGAACAACTCGATCTTCTCCATCCCCTGCGTGGAATGCACCGACTCCTGGTACGTCTCCCACAGCCTCAACCTCCTCTACCGGCTCGGATACGGGGATTTCCGGAGGATGAAGGATAAGGACGCCTTCTTCGCCATCCTCCACTCCGCCGGCCAACTGAATGATCGGATGGCCAGCGCCGAGAGCGAAAAGCGGCGGATCTACATCGATTATTCCCGGGAAAAGGTTTACTCGGTTAACACCCAGTACGCCGGAAACACCGTCGGCTTGAAGAAGCTGGCCCTGCGGCTGACCATCCGGAAAGCCGACCGGGAAGGCTGGCTGGCCGAGCATATGTTCCTGATGGGGGTGAAGGGCCCGGGCGGCCGGAAGTCCTACTTCGCCGGCGCCTTCCCCTCCGCCTGCGGCAAGACCTCGACCGCGATGCTCCCCGGCGAGGAGATTCTCGGCGACGACATCGCCTACTTCCGGGCGGTGGCCGGCCGCTGTATGGCGGTCAACGCCGAGGCCGGGGTCTTCGGGATCATCCAGAACGTCAGGCCCGAGAGCGATCCGGCGATCTGGGACGTTCTGACCAAGCCGGTCGAGGTGATCTTCTCCAACGTCCTGGTCCGGGACGGACGGCCTTACTGGCTGGGGATGGGAGAGGAGACCCCCGAGAGCGGGGAGAACTTCTCCGGCGAATGGCACCGGGGGAAGAAGGACGGCCAGGGCAAGGAAATCCCCCTCGCCCACAAGAACGCCCGCTACGCCGTCCGGATCAAGGCCCTGGCCAACTGCGACCCCGAGCTGGAGAACCCGGAAGGAGTCAAGCTCGACGTGGTCGTCTACGGCGGGCGGGACTACTACGGCTACGTCCCGGTCCAGCAGGCTTACGACTGGGCCCACGGGATCGTCGCCTACGGCGCCGCCCTGGAGACCGTGACCACCTTCGCCACCGTCGGCAAGGAAGGGGTTCCGGAGATCAATATGATGTCGATCCAGGACTTCGTCGCCATCCCCCTGGGGAGGTACATCCAAAACGACCTCGACTTCGCCGGGAAGCTCAAGGAGATCCCGGCGGTCTTCGGGGTCAACTACTTCCTCCGGGGCGAGGACGGGGAATTCCTCAACGGGGTCCGGGACAAGCACGTCTGGATCCACTGGATGGAGCGGAGGATCCACGGCGAAGCCGGGGCCCGGAAGACCCCGACCGGGCTGATCCCGGAGTACGAGGACCTCAAGAAACTCTTCCGGTCGGTCCTGGGCAAGGATTACTCCGAGGAGGATTACCGGAAGCAGTTCACGATCCGGGTGAAGGAGAACCTGGCCAAGATGGAGCGGGCGATCGCCTGCTACCGGAAGGAGGAAGCGGTCGGGGAAGAGGTCTTCGAAATCCTCGAGGCCCAGCGCGACCGGCTGCTGGCGGCGCAGAAGGAGTTCGGGGACTACATTACCCCCGACCGCTGGCGGTAAACGGTAGCACAGGCCGCCGGCCTGTGCCACCGTCGATCAATACCGGTAAATTCCCCGGAGGATGAACTGGCGGCCGGGGCCGGGGACGCCGGGGATCTCCTGGAAGTCGACCTTGAAGGGGTTGTCGACGGAGAGAACCGCCTCCAGCCCGGGCAGGAACCCGGGAAGCCAGGCCAGGGAAGCGGCGGTCAGGACAACCTCCTCCCGGCCGGAGCGGAGCGGGTTGCTCCGCTGCCGGCGGTACTCGTTCTCCAGCCGGAGCTCGAACCGCTCGAGAAATCTCCAGTAGAGGCCGGCCAGGGCCCGGTGGCGGGGGTAGTTGAGGGCGTAGAAGCTGGCCCGGGCCTCCGGATCCCGGTAGCGCCCCGTCTTCTCCAGCCAGGCGTAGGCCAACCGGATCCGGAGATTCTTCCAGGCCCGGCTGAAGACTACCTCCACCCCCCGGGTATCGAGATCGACCGCGTCGGCCGTCCGGGCGTTGGCGGTCTCCCGGTTGAAAGTCCAGTCCACCAGGTCCCGGTCGGCCCGGTAGAAGATCGAGCCTTCCAGCCGCCAGACCTCCCGCTCAATCGCGAGCCCGGCCTCCGCCGTCCGCGACCGCTCCCGTCCCAGGTCGGGGTTCCCCCCGAAGAGCCCGCCGGACGGGGAACCGAGGGCGGTATAATCCGGGAGCTGGGAGGCTCCTCCGTAGCGGAGAAAGCAGCGGTCCGACCCGCCTTGACGGGGCCGGCGGATCAGCTCCGCCCCGGCCAGCGGGGAGAGGCAATCGCCGGCCCGGTTGGACAAGTCGAGTCCGGCGCCGGCGGAGATGACCAGGTCGAGGTCTTCTTTCAGGACAACGGTCTTTTCCGGGAGCAGGGCCGCCTTGCCCAGGGTCCGGGAATAATAGGGACTGAAGGTGATGGTGGTGGAGTCGAGCCGGTCGGCCGTCAGCTGCCCGGAATAAGCCAGGGCCAGAGGGCCGAAGTCGTGGCGGCCGGAAGCCCCCGCCGACCAGACGACCGTCCGGTGAAAGGCCTGGTAGAGTCCGGGGTCGTCCCGCTGCAGGACGTAATGGTCGCTGTTCTTCCGGTAGTACCCGCTCAGTTCGAGGTGGTTCCCGTCCGAATACCGCCGCCGGTGGTTGAGAAAGACCACCGCGGTGTGGAGGCTCTCGGTCTCCGCGCTGGGGATGAGTTCCTCCGGGGTGTACATATCCGGCCAGCCGAAGAACTTCTCCCCGTAACCGGCGAAAAGATCGGTCTGGGCTCGGCCCGAGATCAGCTGGAGCCGCCCCCCGAAGCGCTGGAAATCGAAGTCCCCGTCCGGGCGGGTCCCGTCCCCGGCCGCCCGGGCCAGGTCGAGGTCGAAGCCGGCTTCGTCCGCCGCCCCGGAGAGGAACCCCGGAGGCGGGGAGAGGTAACCGGCGGAGACCCGCTGGGAGTTGAAGCCCCGGCCGCCCCAGCCGGCCCCGGCCGACCAGCCCGGTTCGACCCGGCTCCAGCCAAAGGTTGCCGTTCCGGCGGTGGCGTTAAACCCGTCCCGGGCGTTCTCGAATCCGGAGAGGATCCGGGCCGGGTCGAGGAAGAGCGGGGCGATCGGGATCTCGGAGCTGTAATGGCCGGTCTGCGGATCGAGGAGAGTGGCAGCTCCGGCCCGGAAACCGGTCTGGGTGAAGATCCCGCCCCGGACCGAACAGTCGGCCGAGGCGGCGGCGCTGTTGCGGACCTGGAGATCGATCCGGGGGTCGAAGCGGAGTTCCGGGGCCGGCCCGCCCCAGGTCCCCGCCGGGGGGGAATCCGGCGGCGGTTCCCCGCGGATCACCACCGGGGCGAGTTCCAGTTCCCCTCCCGCCGCCGGCCCCGCGGCCGCGACCCCCAGTGCCAGGAACGCGATCCGGAAAACCGGGATCGACCTGAGTTCTCTCATTTTTCTCCCCCGGACGGATTATTTATTTCACTGCGGCCGGGGCTGGTGTATGATTTCGATTGCGAAACCGGCCGGTGCTGTTGGCCGCGAAGGAGTCGGATATAAAATAGATGACCGCCAAAGAGATCACAACCGATTTCCTGGTCATCGGCAGCGGCCTGGCCGGATTGAGCTTCTCCCTGAAGGCGATCGACGCCGGCTCGATCGCCCTGGTGACCAAACAGGATATCGCCGAGTCCTCGAGCCGCTACGCCCAGGGCGGGATCGCCGCCGTCACCGACCGGGACGACTCCTTCGCCGAGCATATCCGCGACACCATCCGGGCCGGGGACGGCCTCTGCGACCGGGAAATCGTAGAACTGGTGGTCAACTCGGCCCCCGCCCGGGTCCGGGAACTGATCGAACTCGGGGTGAAGTTCACCCGCCGGACGGATAACCGCCGGGAGTACGACCTGGGCCGGGAAGGGGGGCATTCCCGCCGGCGGGTCCTCCACGCCGCCGACCAGACCGGGGCCGAGATCGAGCAGTGCCTGGTCTCCGCGGTCCGGTCGGAGAAGAGGATCGCGGTCTTCGAGGACCACATCGCCGTCAACCTGATCACCGCTCCCGACCCGGCCGACGGGGGGAGACCGCGCTGTCGGGGGGCTTACGTCCTCGACCGCCGGAACAACCGGGTCCGGACCTTCCTCGCCCACACCACGGTTCTGGCCACCGGGGGGGCGGCCAAGGTCTACCTCTACACCTCCAACCCCGACACCGCCGCCGGCGACGGGGTGGCGATGGCTTACCGGGCCGGGGCCCGGATCGCCAATATGGAGTTTATGCAGTTTCACCCCACCTGCCTCTACCACCCGAAGGCCAAGTCCTTCCTGGTTTCGGAGGCGGTCCGGGGGGAGGGGGGGATCCTCAAGACCGGGGCCGGCCGGCCCTTTATGGCCGACTACCATCCGATGAAGGACCTGGCCCCCCGGGACGTCGCCGCCCGGGCGATCGACGCCGAGATGAAGAAGAGCGGGGACGACCACGTCCTGCTCGACATCACCCGCCGGCCGGCGGCCTTCGTCCGCCGCCGCTTTCCTCACATATACCGGCGCTGCCGGGAATTCGGGATCGACATCACCAAGACCCCGATCCCGGTGGTCCCCGCCGCCCACTACTCCTGCGGGGGGGTCCGGACCGACTCCCGGGGAAGGACCTCGATCCCCGGCCTGCTGGCGATCGGGGAGGTCGCCCATACCGGTCTCCACGGGGCCAACCGTCTGGCCAGCAACTCCCTCCTCGAAGCCCTGGTCTTCGCCGACCGGGCGGCCCGGCTGGCCCGGGAAGAGATCGCGATCCCCCGGCCCTTCCCCCGGGTTTCCCCCTGGAGAATCGGGAAGGCGGTCGACGCCAGCGAGGCGGTGATGGTGGCCCATAACTGGGACGAGATCCGCCGGCTGATGTGGAACTACGTGGGGATCGTCCGTTCCGACAAGCGCCTGGCCCGGGCCCGCCGGCGGCTGGCCAATCTCCAGAAAGAGATCGACGAGTACTACTGGAACTTCATCATCACCGCCGACCTGATCGAGCTGAGGAGTATCGCCACCGTCGCCGGCCTGATCGTCGCCTCGGCGGCGGGGAGAAAGGAGAGCCGGGGGCTCCATTACAGTCTCGACTACCCGAAAAAGGACGACCGCCGCTTCCGGAAGGATACGGTGCTCTGGAGGCGGTAGGCGGGGGAATGGTAATCAGTAATCCGTAATCGGCAAGCAGTGAGGGGGAAATAGTGCTTTGAAAAGCTGCCGGGTTCTGGTTTAATCGACAGCCCCGTTAACCCGGGGTGTTTTTTTATCGATTCACGTTACCTGAGAGGAGAAGAGAAGATGACCGAAGAGAAGATCGCGCCGGAAGAAACCGTCGAAGAATCGCCGCCGCCGGAAACGGAAGCCGCGCCGGAGAAAATCGAGAAGCCGGCGGAAGAAGCTGTCCCGGCGGAACAGCCGGAAGCCGCTCCGGAGCCGGAACCGGAATCCGCCCCGGAGGAAGCCTCGCCCGTCCCGAAACCGGATTCCGAAAAGGGGGAAGAAACCGTTCCCGCCCCGGAACCGGAGCCGGAATCGGCATCGGCCCCGGAAAAGGCGTCGGAACCCGGCCCGGAAGAAGCGGCCCCGGAAGAAACGGCCCCGGCCGGCGCCGCTCCGGAAGAAGCGGCCGAGGAAGAACCGGAAGAAGAAGGGAAGAAAAAGAAGATCCGGCACCTCTCGCTCGAGGAGGTGGAGAAGAAACTGAACCGCGCCCGGATCAAGATGGGCGGGGAAGCCTCGGTTTACGTCCGGCACTTGAAGGCCCGGAAGAAGGAGCTGGAAGGGAGTAAGGAATAGTAATCAGTAATCAGTAATCCGGACCACTGACCACTGATTAGTGATTACTTAAAAAGAGCCGGGCTCCGGAAGGAGCCCGGCTCTTTTTTTTAGCGCCGGTTGATCTCCACCGCCCCGACCACCACCGCCAGCATAATCAGGGTCAGGACGATCGCCGCCGTTTCGTTCGACATCAGGGAGTCTTCCACGCCCTCGCCCGCGCCGCCCGTCCGCCCCGGGGAAGAAGCCAGCGCCACCATCCGAATCTCCGCCGGGGTCAGGGTTGCCAATACCGCTTCCGCCTTTTCCCGGTCCATCCCAGACTCCCGGAGGGCGGCGGCGGCGACATTTCTGAACAGTTGCGCTTCTCCGGCGGCGGGAACAGGAGCGGTCAGGAGCGCCGCCCGGGCCGGAGCCGGGAGAAAAGCCGGGGGTAAGAAGACCGCCAGAACCACTGCCACCTTGATCGCCAAGATAGTTTTCTTCATTGAATATAATCCTTATCGGATCAGGGTTAGCCGGATTTTCCCATCGGCGAATCCGTTTGTACTATTACGCGTATGATCATTTATGGTTCAAGCCGGCCGCCAATTCCCGGTGAATCCCGGGACCGGCGGCGGCGATCTCACCCCGGTGGAGATCAAACTTTCCGCCGTTAAAATCGCTCACCCGGCCCCCCGCCTCTTCGACCAGCAGCGACCCGGCGGCGGTATCCCAGGGCCTCAATCCCCTCTCCCAGAAACCGTCCAGCCGGCCGGCGGCGACGTAGGCCAGGTCGAGCGCGGCCGAGCCGTCCCGGCGGAGACCCTGGATCCGGGGGAGGAAAGCGGCGGCGATCGAAAGGGCCCGCTCCCGGTCGTTCCGCGCGTAGGGAAAACCGGTGGCCAGCAGGGCGTCTTTCAGGTCCGAGACCGGGGAGACCGCGATCCGCCGGCCGTTGAGGCGGGCCCCCTCCGAGCGGAGGGCTTCGAACAACTCGCCGGCGACCGGATCGTAAACCACCCCGGCCGCCATCACCCCCCGGCATTCCAGGGCGATCGAGACCGAGTAGAAGGGATAGCCGTGGACGAAGTTGGTCGTGCCGTCGATCGGGTCGATCCACCAGAGATAGGGGGAATCCCCCTCCCCCCGCCCGCTCTCCTCGGCGGCGATCCGGTGTCCGGGAAAGTCCCTGGAGATCAGGGCGATGATCGCCCGCTCCGCGGCCAGGTCCACCTCGGTCACCAGGTCGGCGGCCCCCTTCCGGTCGACCCGGAAGGCGGTCCCTCGCTTCTCCCGGATGATTTCCCCGGCGGCGGCCGCCGCCCGGCGGGCGGTCTTCAGGGCCATCCGGGCGGTTTCTATATCTTCCTGGTTCATATCTCGTGAGTCGGACGCGTCCGACCGGTCCGACTCGTCGGACAGGCGTCGAAACAGGGCGTCCGGTTTTTACCTTTGGCGTTTTCCCGGTCCCGGAGTACTCTATCCCAGGAAGAGGGAATTTTAAACCAAAAAGGAGGCCGGATTATGATCAAGTTCGAAGACTTCCAGAAACTCAACCTGGTCGCGGCCACGGTTACCGCGGTCGAGGATCATCCCCGGGCCGACCGGCTGCTCCTCCTCACCGTCAATCTCGGGGAGGAGGAGAGGACCCTGGTCGCCGGGATCAAGGAGTACTACCGGCCCCGGGAACTGGTCGGAAAGCAGCTGGTGGTGGTCGAGAACCTCGAGCCGGCCTCGATCCGGGGGGTGGAGAGCCGGGGGATGATCCTGGCCGCCAAGAGCGGCGATACCCTCTCCCTGGTCACCCTGGACCGGGCGGTCCCCCCGGGCTCTCCGGTCAGTTGAGCGGCTTCAGCTCGGGGAGGACGAACTTCCCCCGTTTCTGGACGAGCCGGTCGTCGAGGTAAATCTCGCCGTCGCGCATAATCCGGACCAGGTCCCAGTGGATGGCCGAGCGGTTGCCGTTGTCGCATTCCCCGTAGGCCCTGCCGGGGGTGAGGTGGATCGAACCGGCGATCTTCTCGTCGAAGAGGGTGGAGAGCATCGGCTCCCGGATCGCCCGGTTGAGGCCGAAGGAGAACTCCCCGAAGCGGCGGGCCCCCCGGTCGGTGTCGAGGATCCCGGCCAGGTGCTCTCCCCCGGCCTCGGCCTCGGCCCCGACGATCCGGCCCTTCTTCACCTCGAACCGGATCCCCCGGAAGAGCTTGCCCTGGTAAAGTGAAGGCGTGTTGTAACGGATGTACCCTTCCGCCGAATCTTTCACCGGGGCGGTATAGACCTCCCCGTCGGGGAGGTTCCGCTTCCCCTCGCACTTGATCGCCGGCATCCCTTCAATGGAAAAAGCGAGATCGGTATCGGGCGCGAGGAGGCGGACGGACTTACTCCGTTTCAGGAGCCTTTTCAGTTTCTCCTGCCGGCGGGCCTCCCGGGCCCAGTCGATATTGCAGGCCCGGAAGTAGAAGTCCTCGAAATCCTCGAAACTCATCCCAGCCTCCTGGGCCTGGCTGTGGGTGGGGTAGCGGGTGATCACCCAGCGGCTGTGCTCGACCCTTTGCTCCTGGATCGGCCGCAGCAGCCGCTGGCGGGCGCTCAACACCTCCCCGGGGATCCCGGCCAGGGTCCGGTTGTTGAGCGGCGACCCGATCCCGATATAGACATCCACCTGCTTCATAAATTCCAGTTCGTGGCGGGGGAAGTAGGCCAGCTGGTCCGCATCGGCCCGGCGGTAGAAATTGTAAACCAGATCGGAGTCGGAGCGGGAGATCCGGATATATCGTGCCCCCCGCTCCAGGCAGCGGGTCTGGAGCTCGCGGATGAATTCCACCGGCGTCCCGTCGGCGTACTCGATCATCACGATGTCGCCTTTCTTCACTCCGGTGGAATAGTCGACCATTATCTTCGCCAGCTTCTTCTGTCTCGGGTCTCTCATAGGTAACTCCCTGGTTGATTGAATAAGATCCGCAGGCGGACAATCTCCGGGGTATTGCCGATCCGGACCGGCGGACCCCAGGTCCCCGCTCCGCCGGAGACATAGATCCGTGTCTCCCCCATCTCCCCGTATCCCCAGCTGACCGGGTAGAGCGCGGCGGTGACCAGGTTGAGGGGGAAGAACTGGCCGTGGTGGGTATGGCCGCAGAGGATCAGGTCGACCTTCTCCGCGGCCGCCTCCTCGATCCGCCGCGGCTGGTGGTCGAGGAGGATCACCGGGCAGTTCCGGTCGACCCCCGCCAGCACTTCCCCCAGGGGAACCTCGGTCCCGCCCCGTCTCCGGACGGTCACGTCCTCCCGCCCGGCCAGGTAGAAACTCTCCCCGATCATAACCGCCCGGTCACGGAGGAAGGCCATCCCCAGCCGGGACAGCGCCTCCACCGCCCGGTCCGCCCCGGTAATGAATTCGTGATTCCCGGTTACCGCGTAAACCCCGAGCGGCGCCCGGAGCCGGGAGAGCAGCTCTCCCACTTCCCGGTCTTCCAGGATCCGGGTATCGCGATCGACGACGTCGCCGGCCAGGACGATCAGGTCGGGCCTGATGCTATCCACTTCCCTGACCACCTGCCGGAGCAGCCCGCGGTTGACCAGGACGCCGAGGTGGAGATCGGAGATCAGGACCAGGTCGATTTCCCGGATCGGGCCGCAGGAGGATTTCAGCCGCACGGTATGGCTGACCACCCGGAGCTGGCCGGCGTTGAAATGTCCGGCCAGGAGCAAAACGGCCACCGCCGCCCCGCCCGCCAGGAAGGTTTTCCGGCCGTAATTTGGGAATCGCCTCCGCCCCTTGCCCCGGGCGAATAAAAGCCGTCCGGCCCCGACCAGCAGGCCGGCCAGGTCGAGCAGGAGCAGGAGCAGGATCGCGTAAAAAATGAACCCGAACCACCAGGCCCCGACCCGCCAGAAAAAATCGCTCAGTTCCGGCGGCAGGAAACGCCGGCCCAGCCCGGCCAGGAAGAGGGTGGAGAAGAGAAAGACAAGTATCCCCGCCGCCGCCCGGCGGGGCCCTCTCCTCCGGGGCAGGGCCGGCCGCAGGCGGAGGAAGAGGTAGAGGTGGGCGAGGAGATACAGTCCGAGAACGATAATGACGATCGAGGGCATAATACCTGAATTTTGCCCGCCAAACCGGTGACGGCGGGAAAGTAGCACAGACATTCCTGTCTGTGCGGGCTCGGGGCACAGGCAGGAATGCCTGTGTTACTCTGCCGGTCGGCCGCCTGATGGGTTAATCGGGACAATAATTATTTTATCCAATATCGCGTTGATAAACAGTGGCTTAAAGCATAGCTCGTGTTCCGAGGATGAAAGATTCAGGTAATAACAATCGGCGAAAGCGGCTTGCTCCGGTGAATGAATCGAGGCAATCCCTTGGAAACGCAATTTAACATACCGGCCGCCCCCCGGCCAGGGTTTTCCCCCTTGACCCCGGCCGCCGGGGGAATATTATGGGGAATGGGGAATGGAATGAACCAGCCGATATCGATCTCCGCGCCACTGGACGACGCCGTGCTCCGGTCCCTTCGCGCCGGCGACCGGGTCCTGATCCGGGGCGTGATCTTTACCGCCCGCGACGCCGCCCACCGGCGGCTGGCGGCGGCGCTCCGGGCGGGGGAAGAACCGCCCTTTGACCCCCGGGGCCAGATCCTTTATTACACCGGTCCCGCTCCCGCCGCGCCGGGCTCGGTCACCGGTCCGGCCGGCCCGACCACCGCCGGCCGGATGGATCCGCATACCGTCGACCTGCTCCAGGCCGGCCTGAAAGGGATGATCGGAAAGGGTGAACGTTCCCCCGAGACAGTGAAAGAGATTGTCCGGGCCGGCGCGGTTTACTTCGCCGCCACCGGCGGGGCGGCGGTCCTCCTCGCCCGATCGATCCGGAAGGCCGAGGTCGCGGCCTACCCCGAGCTCGGCCCGGAAGCCGTCCTCAGGCTGGAAGTAAAAGACTTCCCGGCCCTGGTGGCCGTCGATACCGCCGGCGGCAATCTCTACCGTCAGGGTCGGGAATCGTACAGGATGTAGAAGGCCCCGCGTGCTTCGAACTTCGAACTTTGAACTTTGAACTTCGAACTTCGAACTTTGAACTTTGAACTTTGAACTTTGAACTTTGAACTTTGAACTTTGAACTTCGAACTTTGAACTTTGAACTTCGAACTTTGAACTTTGAACTTTGAACTTTAAACTTTAAAGGCCCCCCCGATGATCCACATCAACACCGGCGACGGACCGGGCAAGACGACCGCCGCCCTCGGCCTCGCCCTCCGCTCCCTCGGCTGGGGAAAGCGGGTGGCCCTGATTCGTTTTCTCAAGAAGCGTTCCAGCGGGGAGGTCAAGGTGCTGGACCGGATGAAAAATTGCCTGGTCCGCAGTTTCGGCCGGGAAGAGTTCATCCGCGACCGCGCCCCCGGCCCGGAAGATTATCGGGAAGCGGAAGCCGGCCTGGCCGAGGCGGAGAGAATCATCCGGGAGAGGTCGGCCGACCTCCTGATCCTCGATGAGATCAACGTCGCCCTCGATCTCAAGCTCTTCCCCCCGGAAAGGGTGGAGAAACTCATTGCCGACTGCCCGCCCGAGATCGAACTCGTCCTCACCGGGAGAAACTGTCCGGACCGGATCCTCGCCCTGGCCGACTACGCCGTCGAGATCCGTTCGCTCCGGCATCCCTGGGAAAAGGCCGTCCCGGCAAGGCCCGGGATAGAATACTGACCGCCGGTAATCCTGACCGCCGGTAATCCTTGATCTGATCGCCCGGTTCTGGTAGCTTGTGCCGCCGATATCGGACAAAGTAGAAATAGATAGAAGGAGAAGAGCTATGGTCAAGATGTATTACGACCAGGATGCCTCGCTGGACATCCTGAAGGGAAAGAAGATCGCCGTCATCGGGTACGGGAGCCAGGGCCACGCCCAGGCCCAGAACCTCCGGGAGAGCGGGGTGGAGGTGATCGTCTCCGAGCTGCCGGGGACCGACAACCACAAGCAGGCGGTTGAGGACGGCTTCGAGCCGATGCTGGCGGAAGACGCCGCCGCCGCCGCCGATATCATCCACATCCTGGTCCCCGACGAGGTCCAGGCCGCCCTCTACCGCTCCTGCGTCGAGCCGGAGATGAAGGCGGGCAAGTCCCTGGCCTTCTCCCACGGCTTCAACATCCACTTCGGCCAGATCGTCCCCCCGCCGGAGGTCAACGTCTATATGGTCGCCCCCAAGGGTCCGGGACACCTGGTCCGGGATACCTTCCTCGAGGGGAGCGGCGTTCCCTGCCTGATCGCCGTTTACCGGGACGCCGACGGAAAGGCGAAAGACCTGGCCCTGGCCCACGCCCGGGGCATCGGCGGCACCCGGGCCGGGGTGCTCGAGACCACCTTCGCCGAGGAGACCGAGACCGACCTCTTCGGGGAACAGGCGGTCCTCTGCGGCGGCTGTACCGAACTGGTCCGGGCGGGTTTCGAGACCCTGGTCGAGGCCGGCTACCAGCCGGAGATCGCCTATTTCGAGTGCCTCCACGAACTGAAGCTGATCTGCGACCTGATGAACCGGGCCGGGATCGCCGGGATGCGCCACTCGATCAGCAACACCGCCGAGTACGGCGACCTGACCCGGGGGAAGCGGATAATCACCGAGGAGACCCGCCGGGAGATGAAGAAGATCCTGGCCGAGGTCCAATCCGGCGAGTTCGCCCGGGAATGGATCCTGGAGAACCGGGCCGGCCGGCCGGTCTTCAACGCCCTGGCCCGGCAGCAGAAAAACCACCTGATCGAACGGGTGGGGGCGAAACTCCGCTCGATGATGAGCTGGCTGAAGTAGGGGGCCAGGCGTGAAAAGAATGTCCATACTGGCCGCCGCCGCCGGGCTGCTCCCGGCGCTGCTGGCCCTCTCCTGCGCCCGTTCCACCAGCCTGCTCCGGGGGGCCGAGGCGGAAGAGTTCCTGGGCGGCAAAATTCCCCCGGCCCAACCCGGCCGGTACACCTACCTCTCCCTCCGCAACCGCCAGGACCCGGTCCTGATGGCGGCCGTCTTCAACCGCGACCGGGGGGGAGAGCACGGGGGGAGCTTCGAGGTTCTCCGGCGGGAGAAGAGTATGGGGTATCACTCGGCCGACAACCCCTACACCGTCGTCGTCCTCAACTCCCCGTCGGGGGAACGGGGCGCGGCGCCGACCGGCGAGGATATCGCCGAGATCCACAACTCCCGCCTGACCCCGGCGGTCGTCCTCAACGCCGCCGGGGAAGAGGAAGCGGTGGTTTACCTCCCGGCCGGGCAGCGGCTGGCCGCCTTTCTCCGGCCGGACGGGGAGATCCGGCTCGAGCTCGGTTCCCGGGCTCGGGGCGAGGGTGATATCCGGTATTTACTGGAACTGGCGGGGTCTTCCCGGCCGAAAACCGAAACGCCTTCCCAAAGGGAAGCGAGCCAAGACAAGGAGAAAATGAAGATGAGTGAGATCAAAATCGGAGATCTGGTCCAGTGGGAGACCGGGGCCAAGACCCGGGTCGGGGTGGTGAAGTCGATCGACGGCGCCGGAATCGCCACCATCAACGTCCCGACCACCGGCGGCTCCCGGGAAGAGAGGATCAAGTCCGAGAGGCTCCAGGTCATAACCTCGACCATCGAGTCGGAATAGCCTGATCTATTCACCCCGTTTTCCGCGGGCGAAAGGCTGCCGGAAATCGGCAGCTCGCGCGGAAAGGAGTATTGGGGTAATGGAGTGATGGGGGAGAATGTCAGCTCCCCGGAACCCCCCATCACTCCATCACTCCACCACTCCACCCCTCCATCTCCCCGCCCCGGATTCAACAAACATCCGTCTTCCTCGTGGAATCAACATAACCCGCAAATTTCCTATGCTGATCAGCGTTATCGGCGGCGCCCGGGCCTCCCGGGAAATCCTGGACCAGGCCGAGGAACTCGGCCGGGGGCTGGCGGAGCGCGGCCTGATCGTGGTCTGCGGGGGCCTGGGCGGGGTGATGGAGGCGGTCTGCCGGGGGGCGAAGTCGGCCGGAGGGGTGACGGTCGGAATCCTCCCCGGGCCCCGGGCCGAGGCCGCCAACCCTCACGTGACCGTTCCCATTCCGACCGGGATCGGCCTGGCCCGGAACGCCATCGTCGCCCTGGCCGGCCGGGCCGTGATCGCCCTCGACGGGAAGTACGGCACCCTCTCGGAGATCGCTTACGCCCTCAACTTCCGCAAGCCGGTGATCGGGATCGATACCTGGGGGATCGAGGGCGTCCGCCCGGCCGCCTCCGTCGCCGAGGTTCTGGAGATCCTCGGGGAATGGGGAATAGGGAACGGGGAATAGGGAATGGGGAATGGGGAATGGTGCCCTTCCGGGTTCTCTATTCCCGCCAGACCCCTTTTCCTTCCTTCCGGGCCGACTCCTCGGCTTCCCGCAGTTCTTGGCCGTAGGCCAGCCCCCGGCCCTCGTCCTTCAGCCGGGCCAGACCCCGCTCCAGCAGTTCAACGTTGACCATATCCTCCCCCGAGAAGACATAGGCCTCTCCCTCGCCGTCCGCCGGGAGCCGGTTCTCCTCGAATTCCAGGCGGACGGTCTTTCCCCCGATTCGGAAACGGTTGAAGTTCCTCGCCTGGAGGGCGATCGGATCGATCGGATCGCTCTTCCGAATCGGGAGGCGGGGAACCTCGAGTCCCAGGTAACTGATCGTCCAGACCTCGTCTCCCACCCGGACCGTGAAGAGTCCCCCGTCGAATGCCTCGACGACCGTTCCTTCCCGGGCCGCGGTTACGGCTTTGCGGGCCGCCTTCTCCCGGGCCACCGACCGCCGCCGGCGGAAGAAATCCCGGACCATCTCCTCGGTTACCAGCTCGGTATACTGGAGAACCATCACCGCTCCCCAGAGCAGGAGCCCGGCGGCGATCAGGATACTGAAGATATTCCGCCGGGATCGGGGCTGCTTGTCGCTGACCGTGATCTTGGCCCCCTTGACGTACCGCTTCCGCTCCGCCTCCTCCAGCTGGGTGATCTTGAGCATCGTCCGGTAGATATCGGCCTCTTCCCCGATCGGGTAAGCGGCGGTCCGTGAGTCGATCTCGATCCGCAGCTTCCCGTCCATCTTTCCCAGTCCGGCCCGGTGAAAAATGTACTTCTGGTTCTTCTTCAGGTTTTGGACCGGAGACTCGGCCCAGAGGGTGAAGGGGATGAAACCGGTCTCGTCCTCCAGTCTCCCCTCCCGGGTCACTTCCGGACGGGGGGAGTCCCAGAGCGAAACCACGGTCGCTTTAACCGTTACCGGGACCCGGTCGGGGTTCATCTCTTTGATCGGGGTCAGCTGGGCCATCTTTCCGTCTCGTTGGTTAAGTGAATGCTGGCCGTGAAATATAATACCACGGGCGGGGGGGGAAAGCCGCCAAATTCGTTGCCCGGGCCCCGCCGGGAAGGATAAAGAAAAACAGCGGGCCGGCAGGAACCGGTCCGCTGTTATAGCGGGGAGAGGATTTGAACCTCTGACCTTCGGGTTATGAGCCCGACGAGCTACCTGACTGCTCCACCCCGCATCGTGGCGCTAATCTACTATCCCCCCGGGAATCTGTCAACCCGGTTTCCGCGATTTTCCGTTTAAAAATCTATGAACAGCGGAAATTTCAGATCGTATGGCCCGGGGATCAGGCCGACGGTGAAATTATCCCGGAGGGTGTAGGTCCCCTCCCGGTCCAAGCGTCCTCCGCCGATCTCCTGGTAAAGGCGGGGAGGGGGGTTGCGGAACCCGCCGAAAGCGGTCTGGACGATCAATGCCCCGTCGGGGTTTATCTCCAGGCCATCCACCCCCGAGTAACGGAAAGCGATCCGGCCGGGGTCGGCCCCGGGGGCGACGGAGCAGCGGTAGGAGAGGTTGCCGTCCGTAAATCGGCAGACCAGGTCGATGCCCGGATAGATTTCCCGATAGGCGACCTCCTCGAAGGTGGGGATGGCGGTCCGCCAGTTCGCCCGGTCGCCGACGAAGTAGTTGATCTTCCCCGGCAGCTCATTCCTACCCTCGACAACGGTCTCGGGATCGGCATCGAGAATACGCATCCGGAAGACCAGCCGGGCTCCGGCGGGTTCGTCTTCTTCCGCTTCCGCGAGCTCCTTCCCCTCCGGCCCGGGATGATCCGGGGTCGTTTTCCCTCTGGAGTAGAAGTCGAAAACCACCGCCTCCCCCGTCAGATAGACCGACCCCCGGCTGCCCTTCATATAATAACGGACCTCCCGGTCCAGCTGGCCGTCATTCCGGATGAAGTGGACGGGGATCCGGGTATCTCGGGGGGCGGCCGGAAGAACGGCGGTCCCGGCCGGGGATGGACCGGGCCGGGCTCCGTCCCCGGATTCAATCGACTCCTCCCGGTTGTGCTCCGCCGGGGTTGCGGCCGGTTCGGGTGGGAGCGGGGTCTCCGGGGGAGAAGGCCGGTAACTTGTCTCCGGTCGGCTTGACGGCCGACGGACTGTCGGATAGTCCCCGGCCCGGGAGAGCCGGTTCCATTCGACGATCTCCTCTCCGGCCCCGGCGCGGCCGGGTTTCTCGGTGCCGACCGACCGGGTCCGGTTCCTTATGTCGGCGGAATCGGGCCGGGGATAGCCGCTTTTCCCGCTCGACAGGGCCAGCAAGACCGGAACGATCAGGGCTGCCTTCACTATTTTCATTTCAACTCCTCGATCCTGACGGATGGTGTTTTTCTCTGCTGTTGTTGGTACGTCAAGTTGTCCGGTCGAATTGGTAAGTGATCTGTCCGGTTTGGATTGTTTATGAGGGGAGGGATCCTCTCTTCTCTGCCCCCCCTAGGGGGGGCGCGCTCAAGCTGCTTCCCG